>OGFR01000166.1_pt1 | contig 69805 bp, 55 predicted proteins | sample 1571001 | NCBI WGS metagenome assembly OGFR01 (sample SAMEA2582064, study PRJEB24529) | metagenome | biome: Human gut stool | place: China | collected 2011 | reverse complement strand
CAGTAGAAGGTTCGGTCAGACCATACAGAATAAGCAGATGCGTTGGAATTTTCTTCATGCGCGAGCATAGCGCCAGACCGGAGAGCATTGTCTGAGCGTGCAAAGCACGCGAGTTTTGCTCGCAGGTCTGGCAATAGGCGGCGGAGCGAATGAAGTATAAAATTTCACAGTATCTGCTTATTCTGTATGGTCTGACCGAACCTTCGGACTCTATTAGTTATTCTTTAAATTTTTATATTGTTATTCCCGCATCTGCAGAAATGCCCGGTACAGATTCAATGTTCCATACCCCCACTGGGAATTGGGATAGCGGAACGCGTCCTTGCGCTCTGCTCCGCGGATGAGGATGGATTTTACAGAAATGCTGGTGAGAGTCATGTCATTTCCCTGGGTGAAGCCCCAGGAGAAGAGACAGGCCACGGCTCCGGCGGTGATGGCGGCGGCTATGGAGGAGCCTGTTTTCCGGGTGAGGGAAATGGAGCTGGACGGCGGGACAGCTTCACGGACGGCGCTGTCTGTCTGCCGGGGCAGGCGGGAAGTGCCGGGCAAAATCCCCGGTCCTTGCACGTTGACGCCGGGGGCAGCAAGGTCCGGCTTGATCTGTCCGGTGGCGGTGAAGCCGCGGCTGCTGTGGATGTAGAGGATGCCGGTGACATGATTGTATGTGCTGACGGTCAGAAGCAGCGGCGCATTTCCCGGATCGGTAATGGTGATGTCCGGGTCCGGACGGAGAAAGCCGGTGTCCTCCGTGAGAAATCCCTGCATGGGGAGCCAGATATGAAATTGCCCGGAGACAAGCAATGTGGGATAGACCCGGATATGCCAGATACCGGGAGCCGGAGCGGTAAAGCGCAGGAAGGCTAAAAAGCGCCCGGAGGAGGATTCGGTGATCTGATAGCTGATAAAAATGCTGGAAGCATCAAGCTTAAAAGAGAATGTATTTTCCTCCCCCACAGACATGGGGACCCGTTCGATGACTTCCCCGGAGGGCGAGATGAAGCCTAATGTGTAAACCTCCGAGGCATCGGCCCACAGCTCCATGGAAAATCCGGAGGTGGAATCTGCCACGCGAAGCTCCACATCCTCATATTTCTGATCCGGGGCAAGCTTTCCCAGGTAGTGATGCCGGAATCCGGATTCATTGCCGGCCCCGGTGACGCAGGCGAAGCCACGGGTGCCGCTTAAGGCCTGCAGCTGCATGGCAAGGGGCGAAATCCCGCTGTGGCTTCCCTGGCTGGTCCCTGCACCGAGGCAGAGTACCAGAGGCATCCGGTACTGTCCGGCTACACCCAGCAAAAATGCGGCTGCGGTCATGATATCATTTTCCTGGTAAGCGTCAGCGTCAGCCGCCACTGCAAAGAATTCCCGCAGATACTGCTTGGCAGGCTTTAACCGGACCACCGCCAGCATGGCATCCGGCGCGGCACCGGAAAATGCGGACGGGTTCTGTATCTGGCGGCCTGCGGCAACTCCGGCCAGAAAGGTACCGTGTCCGTTGGTATCAGTGGATGGCACCAGCTCAAAAGGATTTTCCGAGGCCAGGGCACGGTTTATCTCTTCCCGGCGGTAGACGGTGCCGTAGAATGGCTGAAATCCTGCCACCGGCTCAGGTGGATTTTCGCTTTCCAGGGTCTGATCCCAGATGCGTAAGATCCGACTGGTGCCGTCCGGATTTTGAAACAGTGGATTTGTATAATCGATCCCGGTATCGATCAGCCCGATCAGGACGCCCTGGCCGGTGCTCATGAGATTTGGCTGGGAAAAGACCGGGAGGATTCCGGAGGCTTCCGGTGCCGTAGTATCCTGAAGACCGTAAAGCTTGGGAATCGCTGAGTAGGTGTGATGCGCGAAGCTTAAAGGGAGGACACCGGAAAGCGGCACATGGACAATGGCGTATTCCTGGCTTACCAGATTCACACACCGGGTCCGGGCCAGCTCATAGAGTGATTCCACAGCCCGCGGAGAATAGCGGACGATGAAATCGGCAACATCTTCTGAGGCGGGTGAAATATTGCAGGAAATCATGGAAACTCCCAGAGGTTTTTCCTGATAGTATATGACGAAAAATCAGAACTGTTACGGATAGATTGCGATTTGACGGCATTGCGTTTCAATAGTACAATAAGAGTAACTGCGCGGCAGCCTGCCGCTTTCAAAATCACAGAAATTTTTGAAAATAAGGAGGAATCTGTCTATGCTCTATACAGGAATCATTGCAGCACTTTCATCACTGGATCTGGGGATCAAATGGCTGATCGAACAGGAAAAACCGGAAGAGTTCCCGAAGCCGCTGCCGCATGCAAAAGGAAAAATCTTGCTGTACCGGAATCACAACGCCGGTTTTCCCTTCGGCTTTCTGGAACAGCATGCAGAGCTTGTGCGGATGCTGCCGCTGGCGGTGATCTCAGGACTGGCCGGTTTTCTGGCTGCGATCCTTCCGCAGAAAGGAAAAAACGTACAGAAATTCGGCATTGCTGTCATTCTTGGCGGCGCTGTCAGCAATCTTTATGACCGCATGATCCGTCACTATGTGGTGGACTATTTCAGCATTCAGTGTGGAAAACTGAAGAAGGTTGTCTTCAATCTTGGGGATATCTTTGTATTTCTTGGCTCCGGCATCCTGTTCGGAGCGGAGATCGTAAAGGAAATCCGGGGGATGCTGCCGGAAAAAACTCCTGTTGACAGCAGTCGTGAAACCATGTAAAATCGAATGAAAATAAAAAAGGAGCGAAATATTTCTATGTTAGATTCTGGAGACAGTACGGGCATACAACTGGCGGCGGTTTTGATCCTGCTGATGCTGTCAGCGTTTTTCTCCTCGGCGGAGACTGCCCTGACTACGGTAAACAAGATGCGGGTGCGTACTCTGGCAGAGGGTGGTGACAAGCGTGCAGCCATGGTGGCGGCAGTCATCGAAGATCCGGCCAAGATGCTCAGCACCATTCTGATCGGCAACAACATTGTGAATTTGTCAGCCTCTTCCCTGATGACAACCCTGACCATGCGCGTGTTCGGCAATGCGGCGGTTGGCGTGGCCACCGGTGTGCTGACACTGCTGATCCTGGTATTCGGTGAGATCACGCCAAAGACCATGTCCACGCTGTATGCGGAGAAAATCTCTTTTGCCTATGCAGGTGCCATCCATGTGCTGATGGTGGTTCTGACTCCGGTGATCTTCATTGTCAATAAGCTGTCCATGGCAGTCCTCTTTCTTTTGCGTGTAGACCCCAACAAAAAGCAGGATCCCATGACAGAGGATGAGCTTCGGACGATCGTGGAAGTAAGCCATGAGGAAGGCGTTATTGAGAGCGAAGAAAAGAAGATGATCAACAACGTATTCGATTTCGGGGATGCTGTGGCCAAGGATGTTATGGTGCCGCGTATCGATATGGTCATGGTAGATGTAAACGCAACCTTTGACGAGCTCATGGAGCTGTTCCAGAATGAACGCTTTACCCGTATCCCGGTTTACGAGGAAAATACGGACAATGTCATCGGCATTGTGAATATGAAGGATTTTATTCTGTTTGATCATGAAAAGGAAAAGAATTTTTCCATCCGTGATTATCTGCGCCAGCCGCTCTATACCTACGAATACAAGAAGACGGCCGAGCTGATGCTGGAGATGCGAAAAACCTTCAACAATATCGTGATCGTACTGGATGAGTACGGTGCCACGGCAGGTCTCATTACCCTGGAGGATATGCTGGAGGAGATCGTGGGAGAAATCCGTGACGAGTACGATCAGGATGAGGAAGACGAGGTCAGGGAGGTCAGTCCAGATGAATATCTGGTCAACGGTTCTGCCAAGCTGGATGACTTAAATGACCGTCTGGGGCTGGAGCTGGAGTCTGAGGATTATGATTCCATCGGCGGTCTGGTGATCGGCCTGTTAGATCATCTGCCGGAAGAGGGCGAGGAAGTCGATTACGGGAATCTTCATCTAAAAGTAGAGGAGATGGACAAAAACCGGATCGGAAAGATCCGTCTGCAGATCCACCATCCGGAAGAAACAGAGGATGGAGAACCGGAAAAAACAGAGGAGCACGAATAAAACAGCGAAAAAGAAGAGGATGCAGCAAACTGGTTCCGACACGTAACGGATCCGGATTTGCAGCATCCTCTTTTTGTTTCATAGGAAATTGCGTCCTATGAAACAAAAAAGCGCTCCGCAGGGATGCGCACTCGGCGCAAAGGCATATTCTTTTTCGTGTCAGCTTAAAATTCCGCCTATCATGCCGCCGGCCGCGCAGCAGGCCAGAACCGGGAGCATTCTGGTAAGTTCCGGCATCTGACCGTGGCGCAGCAGGACAGACGCTGCAAGGAGAGCCAGAAAATAAAGCATTCCGGTGAGGAGACCCCAGAAAAATCTCCGTGTGCGCAGCGCCTTGCCGCAGAGCAGGCCGCCTGCGAGGCAGGAGATGACATAGAGGGCGTAGACAGCTGGAGTGATCTGGGATTCCTTCAGCTTGAGCCGGTACAGGACGAGGGTCAGGATGAATAAAAGCAGGGCAGATAAGAGATAAGAGGCAAGCAGGGAAATTAAAACGGCTTTCGGGCGGGACGGAAGCATAAAACTCCTCCTTTTCGGGAATACTCTGATTGCTTCATTTTATTCCGGGCTGTCCTCAGATATACGCGATATAAAATGGCTTAAATACTAAGAAAATCAGGCGGAAAATTACAAAAATATCCTTGACATGCCATCATCAAACGGATATAATGATATGGCGTGCGAAAATCGCAGGATTTTTTGATGCGCAAAAAGCTGAAAAGAATTACAGCAACCAACAGACAATATCACAGGAGGTGAAAGGAATGCCAACATTCAACCAGTTAGTGAGAAAGGGAAGACAGACCGCAGAAAAGAAGTCTACCGCACCGGCTCTGCAGAGAGGATACAACTCCTTACAGAAGCGTGCAACCAGCACTTCTTCTCCGCAGAAGAGAGGTGTCTGCACCGCAGTTAAGACTGCAACCCCGAAGAAGCCGAACTCTGCACTTCGTAAAATTGCCAGAGTACGTCTTTCTAACGGTATCGAGGTAACCAGCTACATCCCGGGCGAGGGACACAATTTACAGGAGCACAGCGTAGTATTAATTCGTGGTGGTCGTGTTAAGGACCTTCCGGGTACCAGATACCACATCATCAGAGGTACTCTTGATACCGCAGGCGTAGCCAACAGAAAGCAGGCTCGTTCCAAGTACGGCGCTAAGAGACCGAAAGACGCTAAGAAGAAATAATAAGTCACAGCTTACACTAGTAGTACCACTAACGTAAGTAAAAGTAGTTAGTGCCGGGATGATATTGCCTGTGGTTGCAGGAATAGATAGAACCGTGCGCGAACACATTTTTATGGAAACATGTGAGTACCTATGAATTAATTTCTATAATTAAGGAGGGAAGTAACGTGCCACGTAAAGGACATATTCAGAAAAGAGATGTATTAGCAGATCCTTTATACAACAACAAGGTTGTAACCAAGCTGATCAACAATATCATGCTTGATGGTAAGAAGGGTGTTGCACAGAAAATCGTATACGGTGCATTTAACCGTGTAGAAGAGAAGAGCGGCAAGCCGGCTCTGGAAGTCTTCGAAGAGGCTATGAACAACATCATGCCTGTTCTGGAGGTTAAGGCAAAACGTATCGGTGGTGCTACCTATCAGGTGCCGATCGAGGTTAAGCCGGAGAGACGTCAGACTCTTGCACTTCGCTGGATCACCATGTTCTCCCGTAAGAGAGGCGAGAAGACCCAGGAAGAGAGACTGGCAAACGAGATTATGGACGCAGCAAACAACACTGGTGCATCTGTAAAACGTAAAGAAGACATGCATAAGATGGCAGAGGCTAACAAGGCCTTCTCCCACTTCAGATTCTAATAGGAGGAAAAAGCTTTGGCTGGAAGAGAATATCCGTTGGAGAGAACCAGAAATATTGGTATCATGGCTCACATCGATGCTGGTAAGACCACTTTGACTGAGCGTATCCTGTATTACACTGGTGTAAACTACAAAATCGGTGATACTCACGAAGGTACTGCTACCATGGACTGGATGGAGCAGGAGCAGGAGCGTGGTATTACCATTACTTCAGCAGCTACTACCTGTCACTGGACCATTCATGGCCAGGACAACCGTCCGATCAAAGGACAGCCGGAGTATCGTATCAACATCATCGATACCCCAGGTCACGTAGACTTCACTGTTGAGGTAGAGCGTTCCCTTCGTGTACTGGACGGCGCTGTCGGCGTGTTCTGTGCAAAGGGTGGTGTAGAGCCGCAGTCCGAGAACGTATGGCGTCAGGCTGATACCTACAACGTACCGCGTATGGCATTCATCAACAAGATGGATATCCTGGGTGCTAACTTCTACGGCGCAGTAGAGCAGATCCGTACCAGACTTGGTAAGAACGCTATCTGCTTACAGCTCCCGATCGGTAAAGAGGACGAGTTCAAGGGCCTCATCGATCTGTTCGAGATGCAGGCTTACATCTACAACGATGATAAGGGCGACGACGTTACTGTTTGCGAAATCCCGGATGATATGAAAGATGATGCAGAGTTATATCACACCGAGCTGGTAGAGAAGATCTGCGAGCTGGATGACGATCTGATGATGCAGTATCTGGAAGGCGAAGAACCGTCTATCGAGGAACTGAAGAAAGTATTAAGAAAAGCTACCTGTGAGTGTACCGCTGTTCCGGTATGCTGCGGTAGTGCATACAGAAACAAGGGTGTTCAGAGACTTCTGAACGCAGTTATCGAGTTCATGCCGGCTCCGACCGATATCCCGTCTATCAAGGGTACCGATATGGACGGCAATGAAGTATTCCGTCATTCTTCCGACGAAGAGCCTTTCGCAGCTCTGGCATTCAAGATCATGACTGACCCGTTCGTAGGTAAACTGGCATTCTTCCGTGTGTACTCCGGTACCATGAATTCCGGTTCTTACGTTCTGAATGCTACCAAGGGCAAGAAAGAGCGTGTTGGCCGTATCCTTCAGATGCATGCTAACAAGAGACAGGAAATTGACAAAGTTTACTCCGGCGATATCGCTGCAGCAGTAGGCTTTAAGATTACCGGTACCGGTGATACCATCTGTGATGAGAATCATCCGGTTATCCTGGAGTCCATGGAGTTCCCGGAGCCGGTTATCGATATCGCTATCGAGCCGAAGACCAAAGCTGGTCAGGGCAAGATGAGTGAGGCACTTGCGAAACTTGCAGAGGAGGATCCGACCTTCCGTGCATCCACCAACCAGGAGACTGGCCAGACCATCATCTCCGGTATGGGTGAGTTACATCTGGAGATCATCGTAGACCGTCTTCTGAGAGAGTTCAACGTAGAAGCAAACGTTGGTGCTCCGCAGGTTGCTTACAAAGAGACCTTCACCAAAGCCGTAGACGTAGACAGCAAATATGCGAAGCAGTCTGGTGGTCGTGGTCAGTACGGTCACTGTAAAGTTCACTTCGAGCCGATGGATGCGAACGCAGAAGAAACCTTCAAGTTCGAGTCTACCGTTGTCGGCGGTGCTATCCCGAAAGAGTACATCCCGGCAGTTGGCGCTGGTATCGAAGAGGCTGCTAAGTCCGGTATCCTTGCCGGATTCCCGGTACTCGGTGTAAAAGCTACTGTATACGATGGTTCTTACCATGAGGTCGACTCTAACGAGATGGCATTCAAGATCGCCGGTTCCATGGCGTTCAAGGAGGCTATGCAGAAGGCAGGCGCTATCCTGCTTGAGCCGATCATGAAGGTTGAGGTTACCATGCCAGAGGAGTACATGGGTGATGTTATCGGTGATATCAACTCCCGTCGTGGCCGTATCGAGGGTATGGATGACTTAGGCGGCGGTAAGATCGTAAGAGCATACGTTCCGCTTTCCGAGATGTTCGGTTACTCTACCGACCTTCGTTCCAAGACTCAGGGACGTGGTAACTACTCCATGTTCTTCGAGAAGTACGAGCCGGTTCCGAAGTCCGTACAGGAGAAGGTTATCAACGAGCATAAGAAATAAAGTAATCTAATTTCCGAAGCAGAAGCTCCGCGGTTGTTTTTATCAGAAAACATGCCGCGGGGCGGCTGGCCGGAGTAGAGAAAAGGCTTGAAAATATTGCGTAAATAGCATATAATAAAGAACAGCCTAACCATATAATCAATCGCCCGTACTAGGCGGGCAAATCAAGGAGGACGTTATAAAATGGCAAAAGCAAAGTTTGAAAGAACCAAACCGCATTGTAACATTGGTACCATCGGCCACGTTGACCATGGTAAAACCACTCTGACCGCAGCAATCACCAAAGTTCTGGCTGAGAGAGTTGCTGGTAACACCGCTACCGATTTCGAGAACATCGATAAGGCTCCGGAGGAGAGAGAGCGTGGTATCACCATTTCTACCGCACACGTTGAGTATGAGACTGAGCACAGACACTATGCACACGTTGACTGCCCAGGACATGCTGACTACGTTAAGAACATGATCACCGGTGCAGCTCAGATGGATGGCGCTATCCTTGTAGTAGCAGCAACCGATGGTGTTATGGCTCAGACCAGAGAGCACATCCTGCTTTCCCGTCAGGTAGGCGTACCGTACATCGTTGTATTCATGAACAAATGTGATATGGTTGACGATCCGGAGCTGCTTGAGTTAGTAGACATGGAGATCCGTGAGCTGCTGAACGAGTACGAGTTCCCGGGCGATGACACCCCGATCATTCAGGGTTCCGCTCTGAAGGCTCTTGAGGATCCGCACGGTGAGTGGGGCGACAAGATCATGGAGCTGATGGACGCAGTTGACAGCTGGATCCCGGATCCGCAGCGTGAGACTGATAAGCCGTTCCTGATGCCTGTAGAGGATGTATTCACCATTACCGGTCGTGGTACCGTTGCTACCGGCCGTGTAGAGCGTGGTGTTCTTCATCTGAACGATGAGGTTGAGATCGTTGGTATCCACGAGGAGACCAAGAAGACCGTTGTTACCGGTATCGAGATGTTCCGTAAGTTACTGGATGAGGCTCAGGCTGGTGATAACATCGGTGCTCTGCTTCGTGGTATCCAGAGAACTGAGATCGAGCGTGGACAGGTTCTGTGTAAGCCGGCATCCGTAAAGTGCCACAACAAGTTTACCGCACAGGTTTACGTTCTGACCAAAGACGAGGGTGGTCGTCATACCCCGTTCTTCAACAACTATCGTCCGCAGTTCTACTTCAGAACAACTGACGTAACCGGCGTTTGCGAGCTCCCGGAAGGAACCGAGATGTGCATGCCTGGTGATAACGTAGAGATGACCGTTGAGCTGATCCATCCGGTAGCTATGGAGCAGGGTCTTCGTTTCGCTATCCGTGAGGGTGGTAGAACCGTAGGTTCAGGCCGTGTTGTTTCTATCGTTGAGTAATCACTGATCAGAAATTAATCGAAATTTTTATATAATGTAGATGCGCCTGGTGCGCCTACTGTGTCCAAACGTAAGATGACCCGTGGAGATTTTCTCCACGGGTTTTTCTGTTGTGTGGATTTTTGGAATTTCACACAAAGTTCAAACTAAAGTGCTGGCAGATATGCTATAATGTAGCGAGTGCAAGAGAACCGAAAACGTGCTCGCACGGTTGCGGCGAACGGAGGAATTGATTATGAAAATGAAATGGAAACAGCAGGCGGTTATGGCTCTGATGGCCTTGTTCTGCGGAGTAGGCCTTCACATTGCCGCATCGGCAATGCCGGGCGCCCGTTATACCTTCCATGCGGATGTATATGGGCCGGGGGTAATAAACCTTTCTGCTTCGGACAGCTATTCCAGATACCAGTGGGGACTGAAAAATGATGCGGAGCTGCAGTACAGTGAGATCACAAACCGCTTCCGCGACAGTAATCCGAAGCTGGCAAACTACATTGATCTGGCAAATTATTTTGGCATGCCAGCTCCGGTAGCCGGACCGGATGCTTACCGTATTAAGGAGACACGGGCGCGAAGAGGTGTAGATATTAATATTCTGCCAGCGTGGAACCTTTACGACTCCAGCACGGAGGAACACCGTCACGTGGTCGTTGCAGTGATTGATACCGGAATTGATATCAGTCATCCGGATCTGAAAAATGCAATCTGGACCAACGAAGACGAGATTCCGGGAGATGGCATTGACAATGACGGGAACGGTTATATAGATGATGTTCACGGCTGGAATTTTTTTGACGGAAACAATGAACTCTGCAAGGGCAGAGAGGATGACCATGGCACCCATGCGGCAGGCACCATCGCTGCGGCCCGCGGAAATGGCGGTATTGCAGGTATCACGGACAACAACTATGTTAAGATTATGGTGCTCAAGGCACTTGGAACCCGGTACGGTGTGGGAGAGGAAAAGGCTATCATCGAGGCCATCCGCTATGCGGAAGCCAATGGAGCCTCCATCTGCAATCTCAGTTTTGGCACCACGGAGTATTATCCGGAGCTGGAGAAGGTGATGCGGGATTCCAAAATGCTGTTTGTGGTATCAGCCGGAAACGGAAATGCAAAAGGAATCGGGGAGGATACGGATCAGAAACCGGATTATCCCTCATCCTTTGATCTGGATAATGTGATTTCGGCAGCAAACCTGATGTTTGACGGAAATCTTGCAGAGAGCTCCAATTATGGGGCAAAGAGTGTTGATATCGCAGCACCGGGTACTTATATCGTCAGCACCATCGCAGATAGCGGATACGGCTTCATGACCGGCACCTCCATGTCGGCTCCCATGGTGACCGGTGCGGCGGCAATGCTGTATTCCTATCGCACAGACCTGCAGCTTTCCGATATCCGGAAGGTTCTTCTGGAAACAGCAAGAAAGCTTCCGACCCTGAATGGAAAGCTCAGCAGCAACGGCATGCTGGATCTGTACGCAGCGCTGAACTATGGAAGAACGACAGAGACAGCGGACAGCGCGCAGACAGAGCAGACTGCAGCAGACGGACAGAATGAGGAAGACAGGCAGGATACAGAGCAGACTGCGGCAGGTGGTCAGAATGTGGAAGACAGGCAGGATGCAGAGCAGACTGCGGCAGATGACCAGGATGCAGAACAGGATCCGGAGGCCGGACAGGGCACAGCATCTGCTGCCTCCAAAACAATTACAGCGGGAGGCGGAGAACCGGTCAGCCTGGGGTGGTAAGCGTGTCAGAAAGTAAGCGCTTATGTCAGAAGAGCATTAAAAAAGTATCAGAAAAGCCCATGAAAACAACGAAACAGTTTTCATGGGCTTATTTGATTGCGATCTGTGGTAAAACCTGCCAGATCCGGGTTATTTCTTCCTGGTTTTGTTTTTGTATTCAGACAGGAGACGTTCAAATTCTTCTTCGTCCCCAGAGCGCTGGAGTCTCTGTCTGCGGCGTTCGCGGCGCTCGGCAAGTGCCCTGGCTTCTTTCTTTTTCGAATAGATAAGCCAGCTGATCAGACTGATCACTGCAAGAACGAGCAGAACTATGAAGATTGTGATCAGAACTCCTGCCAGGGAAAAATGGCTGCGGGCAGGACGGGCGGTGTCTGTGTCAGCACCGTTCGACGATTCAGCTGGAGCTGAAATATCTGTGGAAGACGGGGCATCTGCAGCAGAATCATCGCTGTCGATGGTGACACCATCTTTCGCCAGCAGATAGGCAGTTCCCACTACCCGGTCGTTGTAGCTGTATGTGAGGAGGGCTACCGCGTTTTCGGGGCTGATTTCCGGCAGGGCACCGAGGGAGATGTCAGCATCCTCAAAGGAGGCACCATTTGGCAGCGTAATAACGCTGTCCGGGTCGATCATCAGGTCGGATGCCCGGAAGGAACCCTTATCAAGGCGGATGGTCTCGTCACCGGTGATATACCGGCTCTCGCAATCCGCAATGGTATAGTTCTGGAAAGACCGGAAGCCGAATTCCAGAAGTGCCTTTCCGTCTACAAAATACTGTCTTGGCTGACCTTTCAGGATAACGGACACCAGACGGCGGTTATCCTTGACGGCGTAGGTGACCAGCGTGTTCCCGGCCTTGATCAGATACCCGGTTTTTCCGGCGATTGCCTCCGGATAGTAATACGGGCTGCTGGAATCCTCGGTCACGCAGAGCCGGTGCTCTCCGCGGATGGTAAAGCCATCCGGGTTCTGGGTGGTCGGCGCGATCCTGTGGGTGGTGGCAGAGCTGATCTCTACCAGGGTTTCATTGTCGTAGGCAGCCTGGGCGATCAGGGCCATATCGTAAGCGGAAACATACTGATTATCCCCATTTAAGCCGGATGGGTTTTCGAAGTGGCTTTCCTGACATCCAAGCTCCGCCAACTTTTCATTCATCATGTCCACAAAGGCAGAAATACTGCCTGCCGTATGCTCGGCCAGAGCATTGGCGGCCTGGTTGCAGGATACCAGCAGCATGGAGTAGAGACAGTCTTCTACGGACAGCTGGTCACCTGCCACAACGCTGATTTTATTTCCGCTGTCGGCCTCAACCTGGTTGACAGCCGTTGTAGAAAATGTTACAGTATCATCCAGATTGCAATTTTCCAGGACGATGAGTGCTGTGAGGATTTTGGTGATACTGGCCGGCGGGTAGGTCAGGTGGATATTCTGACCATACAGAATGGCACCGGAATCCATATCCATGACAATGCCTGCCTCAGCCATGATGCCGGTATCGGAGGGCCAGTCCGGTTTTGCCCAGACTGTCAGAATGAACAACTGGCATGTTAGGACAAAACATACAAATTTTGATATCGTTTGTTTCCATTTATTTAGCAATGTGCAAACCTCCCGTGTTCTTTTTCCGTTTGCCGGTTCGAGTGAAAAGCAAGGAACTCTGCGGAAATTTCCGTATTTTGGCAAACCGGACCTGTCTAATCATACCTTATGTAAAATAAATATTCAACCAAATATTCCATGAAATATTCGTGAAATTGCCACTTCCATTTTCCCTGTATTTGTAGTATCATAGTCTCTGCTACGATATATAGTTGTTTATAAATGATAAAAATACAAGATATAGTATATTTGAGAGGGGTTTAGGCATGACTACGGATGTTAAGACAAATGTCATCAAGAGAAACGGCAAGGAAGTTTCTTTTGATGTCTCTAAAATCGTGAATGCGATCACAAAGGCAAATGCCAGTGTGGATCATCTTCATCAGCTGAATGAATATCAGATCAATGCAGTGGCAGATATGATCGCTAAGCAGGTGGAAGAGGCTACGCATGCGGTAAATGTAGAAGATATTCAGGATATGGTAGAGACCGGCATCATGGAGATGCGCGGTTATGAGGTGGCACAGAAATATGTGCGTTACCGTTATAAGAGAGAGCTGACCAGAAAGTCCAATACCACGGACAATGGCATTCTTGCTTTGATCGAGCATCTGAATGAGGAAGTAAAGCAGGAAAACTCCAATAAGAATCCGGTCATCAACTCTACTCAGCGTGATTACATGGCTGGCGAGGTCAGCAAGGACTTAAGCCGTCGTGTCCTGCTTCCGGAAGAGATTGTGCGCGCGCATGAGGCCGGTATCATCCATTTCCATGATACCGATTATTTTGCGCAGAAGGAGCATAACTGCGACCTGATCAATCTGGAAGATATGCTCCAGAACGGTACAGTTATCAGTGAGACCATGATCGAGAAGCCGCACAGCTTCTTTACTGCCTGCAACGTTACCACCCAGATCGTGGCGCAGGTGGCCAGCAACCAGTACGGCGGACAGTCCTTCTCCCTGGCTCATCTGGCACCGTTTGTGGATATTAGCCGCCAGAAGCTGCGCAAAAACGTGATCGAGGAGCGCAAGGAGTGCGGAGAGGCTCTGGATGAGACCATCATCAACCGTGTAGTAGAACGCAGACTGCGTGAGGAGGTCAAGAGCGGTATCCAGACGATCCAGTATCAGCTGATCACTCTGATGACCTGTAACGGACAGGCACCGTTTGTGACCATGTTCATGTATCTGGACGAGGTCCCGGAGGGACGCACCCGTGATGATCTGGCTATGATCATCGAAGAGGTTCTGATCCAGAGAATGCAGGGTGTAAAAAATGAAAAGGGCGTCTGGATCACTCCGGCCTTCCCGAAGCTGATCTACGTTCTGGATGAAGATAATATTACAGAGGATTCCAAATACTGGTATCTGACGGAGCTGGCTGCAAAGTGTACTGCAAAGCGTATGGTTCCGGATTATATTTCCGCAAAGATCATGAAGGAATTAAAGGGCGGAAACGTATATACCTGTATGGGCTGCCGCTCTTTCCTGACTGTGGAGGATTCCCAGAGAAACGCAGACGGAAGCCACAAGTTCTACGGACGTTTTAATCAGGGTGTTGTCACCATCAACCTGGTGGATGTAGCCTGCTCTTCGGAAGGTGATATGGACCGCTTCTGGGAGATTTTTGAGGAGCGCCTGGAGCTCTGCCACCGCGCGCTGCGCTGTCGTCATGAGCGTCTGCTTGGAACCATCTCCGATGTAGCCCCGATCCTGTGGCAGAACGGTGCCCTGGCAAGACTGAAAAAGGGTGAGACCATCGACAAGCTTTTGTTTAACGGCTATTCCACCATCTCTCTGGGCTACTGCGGTCTGCATGAGATGTGCGTACGCATGACCGGCAAGTCCCATACAGATCCGTCTGCAAAGCCGTTTGCCCTGGCTGTTATGCAGAAGATGAACGACAAGTGCAGGGAGTGGAAAGAGGCCGAGAACATCAGCTACTCCGTATACGGAACCCCGATGGAGTCCACCACCTATAAGTTCGCGAAATGCTTACAGAAACGTTTCGGTATTATTCCGGGCGTAACCGATAAGAACTACATCACCAACAGCTATCATGTTCATGTCAGTGAGGAAATCGATGCCTTCAGCAAGCTGAAATTTGAGTCCGATTTCCAGAAGCTGTCTCCGGGCGGTGCGATCAGCTATGTGGAAGTGCCGAACATGCAGCAGAATATCCCGGCAGTCCTGTCTGTCATGAAGTTCATCTATGAGAACATCATGTATGCAGAGCTGAATACCAAGAGCGATTACTGCGAGTGCTGCGGCTACGACGGTGAGATCAAAATCGTCGAGGATGAGGCAGGTAAGCTGATCTGGGAGTGCCCGAACTGCGGCAACCGTGACCAGGACAAGATGTCTGTTGCACGCCGTACCTGTGGCTATATCGGAACCCAGTTCTGGAACCAGGGACGGACGCAGGAGATCCGCGACCGGGTGCTGCACCTGTAAATGATAATGCGAATTACAAACTGAAATTTTAAGTGAGAAGACGGCGGTGCCTAACCGCCGTCTTCTCGTTAATTCTGACGATTTTATGAAAATTACGGTGTGCACCCTCACGTGCCTTGCACCTGATGAAATTTAATGGTATACTGTCGTGGTAAATTACCCGTATTGCGGCCAGCAGGGCCGGAAAAACAATAAAATGCCCCGTTTGTGGGCGGTTTTCGGGTCAAAAGGACGGATGAAAGGAATCCTATGTCTTCAAATAACGAATACGCGATCCAGGTACAGGATGTGAGCAAGATATATAAGCTGTATGACAAGCCGATCGACCGGCTGAAGGAGTCTCTCAGCTTAACCCATAAAAACTACCATAAGGACTTCTTTGCACTGAGTGATATTTCATTCAATGTAAAGAAGGGTGAGACGGTAGGCATCATCGGAACCAACGGTTCCGGAAAATCAACGATATTAAAGATCATCACCGGAGTGCTGACCCCGACAAGCGGACAGGTCCGGGTGAGCGGAGTTATCTCGGCGCTTCTGGAGCTGGGAGCGGGCTTCAACATGGATTACACCGGCATTGAGAATATTTACATGAACGGAACCATGATGGGCTTTTCCAAAAAACAGATGGACGAGAAGCTTCCGGATATCCTGGAATTTGCGGATATCGGAGACTTTGTTTACCAGCCGGTGAAAACCTATTCCAGCGGTATGTTTGTACGGCTGGCTTTTGCATTGTCAATCAATGTGGAGCCGGAAATCCTCATTGTGGATGAGGCCCTTTCTGTGGGAGACGTGTTCTTCCAGTCTAAGTGCTACCGCCGCATGGAGGAGATCCGGAAGAACGGAACCACCATTCTTATGGTTACCCACGACATGGGCAGTGTCATCAAATACTGTGACCGGGTGGTGCTTTTAAACAAGGGTCATTATGTGGCTGATGGCGCGCCGGGCAAGATGGTGGATCTGTACAAGAAAATCCTGGCCAACCAGATGGATGATCTGGAAGAGGAGCTGCTGGAGATGAATGATTTCTCCGGTGGGATGGATGAAGAAGACAGTATAAAAAATACTGCTCCGGCAGAACATGCTGAGGCAAAGCTGGTCCACAGCGGTCTTATGAAGGACAAGATCACCATTAACCCGAACCGTACCGAGTATGGCAACGGCAAGGCGGAGATCTATGATCTTGGTATGTTTGATGAGCGGGGCAACTTAACGAACCTGTTGTTAAAGGGTGAGTATTTTACCATCAAAGAGAAGATCCGTTTCCATGACAGCATCCAGGCCCCGATCTTTACCTACACCATTAAAGATAAGAAGGGCGCGGACTTAACCGGTACCAACACCATGTTTGAGGGGGCGGAGATCCGTCCGGTCAAAAACGGTGACGAGTACGAGGTGAACTTCCGCCAGAAGATGACCCTTCAAGGCGGCGAGTATCTGCTTTCCATGAGCTGCACCGGCTTTGAACAGGGCGAGCATACTGTGTACCACCGTCTGTATGATGTGGCGAACATCACGGTTATTTCCAATAAGAATACCGTGGGTGTTTATGATATGGAGTCTGAGGTGGAGGCGGTGCTGAAACCGGCGGGAGCCGTGAACACGGAAACCGGGAATGCGTGAGACGGAAACTGGTTTGATCGGAACACAAACATGGCGAACAACGAACGTGAACATAAGAAAGAGGTTTTTTGAGCATGAGAAAGATCGATGATGAGATACAGGCGCTCCTCTTAGAGCATCGCGGAGATATCCGGTCCATCCTGAAGGACAACCACAGGCTGGATCTGTTGTATGCACTCTCTTCCCAGCGTGAGCTGCTGCTTGAGTGGTATGACTTTGAACCGGAGGCAGAGGTCCTGCAGGTGGGAGCCGATTACGGTGCGCTGACCGGGCTTTTTCGCTCCAGCGTGCGCGCAGTGACGGTGCTGGATGACACGGAAAGTGCTTTGGAAACGGTGCGCCAGCGCTATCCGGGCGCAGCAAATATTTATTACCGAAAGGACAGTCTGGCCGGTTATGCGGCAGAGGCCTGTGCGGAGAGCAAAAAGTATGACTATGTGATCTTTGCGGGAACTCTGACAGCTCCCTATGAGAAACACATTCATGAGGCAAAGTCCCTGTTAAAGCCGGAGGGAATTCTGATCGTGGCTTCAGCCAATGCCCTTGGCATGAAATATTTTGCGGGAACAGTGGAGGAAGAAAATGCACTGACCAAACGTCAGCTGACGGAGCTGCTTTGCGGGGACAGGGAAACCCAGAGCATGGCCGATGAGAGCGGTGCATTGAAATTCTATTATCCGATGCCGGACTATAAGACTCCGGTCAGCATCTATTCCGATGCATATCTGCCAAAGAAGGGTGATTTAACCCGTGTAACTCCGGCTTACGATTATCCGCCGTATCACCTGATGGAGCAGGGGGAGAAGTTTGACACGGTCTGCGAGGCAGGCCTTTTTGACCTGTACGCCAACTCCTATCTGGTATTCTGGAGCGCAGATCCGAAACAGCTTCAGAAGGAAGATGAGCGGATCTTCATGAAATACAATAAGACAAGACGAGAAGAGTTCCAGATCAAGACCTGCATCTGCGAGCGGAATGCAGCCGGTGCGGAAACAGGAAATAAAGAGCGTTATGTTGAAAAAGCGGCGCTGAGTCTGGACGGCAGCGCTCACATTGCTTCCTTCAAAGAGAAATATGAGAAGCTGACAAAGCAGCACCGTACCTTAAAGGTGGCAGAGCCGAAGTTTGCCGAGCACCGCAATTCCGTATTCTTTCCCTATCTGGTGGGAGAGACCTGCGCGGAGAAGCTGGGCGAGCAGTTAGAGGGCGGACAGCTTCCGCTGGATGTGCTGCAGATTGTCATGAACCAGATCTACGATATCAGTCCGGAATGCCGCAGCGCGTTTATCCGCACGGAAGAGTTTGATGAGGTGTTCGGCGCAGACCTGACGGAGGAGGAGCAGAAGCTGCTGCTTTCCGATACGGCCTGCGAGGTGTCCAATATCGACGCATTGTTTGAAAACATGCTGATGACTCGGGAGGGCATTTACTGTCTGGATTATGAGTGGGTATTTTTATTCCCGGTTCCGGAGCATTTTGTGAAATACCGTATTCTCTATTACTTCTATGAGCAATACAGCAGTGTGTTAAAGCAGCTGACCTTAGATCAGATCCTGGGTTACTTCGGCATTACGCCGGAGATGGCTGAGGTGTACCGCAGGATGGAAGTGAACTTCCAGAATTACGTACACGGCGAGAACCAGGAACTGTATCTGGGCAACTACATGGTTTATTCCCGCACGGTCCGGGATATCCGCCAGACCGAAAGCGACCTGGCAAGGGCGAGAGAGCGCATCGAGCAGATGAAGATCCACAGCCGGGAAAAGGACGTGACCATCCGCAAGATCACCGAAGTACAGCGTCTGACCAACAATCATGTCACCAACCTGGAAGCCATCATCCACAACCATGAGCATGAGATCGGGGAGATGGCAAAGACCTTAAATTACTTAAACAAACATGAGGCTATCCTCTTTAAGATCCGCAGGAAGCTGGGCGACAAATTCAACCAGAAGTATCCGAAGGGGTCTGTGGAGCGGAAAAAGCTTCATTATAAGAAGGAATATATGCTGCATCCGCTTCGTTCCATGAAGCTTTACTCCACACCGGAGGGAAGAAATTTACGGGACGGCGATTTCAACATTGGTGAGATCTACCGGGAGCATGGACGCCTGAAATTTGAACAGGTGGAGAACCCGATGGTTTCCATCATTATTCCGGTATACAACCAGATCCACTATACCTATGCGTGCCTGCTTTCTATTTTAGAGCACACGAAGGATGTTTCTTATGAGGTCATTATTGCGGATGACGTATCCACAGATGCGACAGAGCATCTTTCCGAGTATGCGGAAGGACTTGTGATCTGCAGAAACAGTACAAACCAGGGCTTTCTGCGCAACTGTAATAATGCAGCACGCCATGCCCGCGGCAAATATGTGATGTTCTTAAATAACGATACCCAGGTGACGGAGAACTGGCTGTCTTCCCTGGTCCAGCTCATTGAGTCGGACCCGTCCATCGGCATGGTAGGTTCCAAGCTGGTGTACCCGGACGGACGGTTGCAGGAGGCGGGCGGTATCATCTGGAGCGACGGCTCCGGCTGGAACTATGGTCGTCTGGACAACCCGGACAAGCCGGAGTACAACTATGTCAAGGATGTTGATTACATTTCCGGAGCGGCTATTTTATTATCCAATGAATTATGGAATCAGATCGGCGGCTTTGATACCCGCTTTGCACCGGCCTACTGTGAGGATTCCGACCTGGCCTTCGAGGTCAGAAAAGCGGGCTATCGCGTGGTATATCAGCCAAAGTCCAGGGTCATCCACTTTGAGGGCGTTTCCAACGGCACCGATGTGCAGGGTACCGGTTTAAAACGCTATCAGGTGGCAAACAGCAGGAAGCTGAAGGAAAAATGGGCCGATGAGTTCGCAAAGCAGTGCGAGAACGACGGCAATCCGGATCCGTTCCGGGCAAGAGAGCGCAGCATGGGCAAGCCGATCATCCTGGTGGTGGACCATTATGTGCCGACTTATGACAAGGACGCAGGTTCTAAGACCACATACCAGTATTTAAAGATGTTCTTAAAGAAGGGCTATGTGGTAAAATTCCTGGGTGACAATTTCATGAATGAAGAGCCCTACACCAGTGAGCTGGAGCAGATGGGTATCGAGGTGTTATACGGACCGGAATACCAGGTCAAGATCTGGGACTGGCTGCGGGATCACGGCGATGACATTGCGGTGGCTTACTTAAACCGCCCGCATATCGCGTCCAAATATATTGATTACATTTTAGACAATACCGATATCAAGGTGATCTACTACGGACACGATCTGCACTGGCTGCGGGAGAGCCGTGAGTATCAGATCACGAAGGATCCGAAGATCCGCGAGGATGCGGAATACTGGAAGTCCATTGAGTTTACGCTGATGAGCAAGGCGGCTGTTTCCTACTATCCGTCTTACATTGAGCGCGATGCGATTCATGAGATTGATCCGACCATCAATGTCAAGGATATTACAGCATATGTTTTTGATGAGTTTAAGTCTGACATTCAGGAGGACTTTGCGAAGCGCAACGGACTTCTGTTTGTCGGCGGCTTTGCGCATCCGCCGAATGCAGATGCGGTGCTCTGGTTTGCAAAGGACATTTATCCGCGCATCCGTCAGAAGATGGAGGCAGCAGGCCAGGTTCCGCCGGAATTTATCGTAGTCGGTTCCAAGGTGACCGATGAGATCAGGGCGCTGCAGCAGCCGGACAACGGCATCATCATCAAGGGCTTTGTATCTGAGGAAGAGCTGAGTGAGCTTTATGCCACCTGTCGTGTGGTGGTGGTTCCGCTGCGTTATGGTGCAGGTGTAAAGGGCAAGGTGGTAGAAGCCATCTACAACGGTGCCCCGATCGTCACCACCTCCATTGGAGCGGAGGGAATTCCGCAGGTAGAGGATGTTCTTCTGGTAGAAGACGAGCCGGAGGCATTTGCCGAGACCGTGACCAGACTGTACCAGAGCCCGGAGGGCTGCAGGGCACTCTGCGAGAAGACCCAGAGCTACATCCGCACCCATTTCAGCATGGATGCGGCATGGAAGGTCATTGAGAACGATTTTAAGAGATAGCTAAGGAGAATATACAATGCAGGCAATTTTACTGGCCGGTGGTCTGGGAACCCGGCTCCGGAGCGTGGTAAGCGACCGCCCGAAGCCTATGGCCCTGATCGGAGAGAAGCCATTTATGGAGTATGTGGTGCATGAGCTTTCCCGCCATGGCATCACAGATATCATCTTTGCCGTGGGCTACAAGGGTTCCATGGTGGAGGAGTATTTCGGGGACGGAAGCGGCTTTGCCGCACCGGACGGAACTCCCATCACGGTTCATTATGCTTACGAGGAAGAACTTCTCGGCACAGCCGGAGCCATCAAAAATGCCGGCAGATTTGTCACGGAGGACAGCTTTTTTGTCCTGAACGCGGATACTTTTTATCAGATTGATTACAGCCGCCTGGTGACCATGCAGCAGGAGTCTGATCTGGATATGGCACTGGTGCTCCGGGAGGTGCCGGATATTTCCCGGTACGGGGCAGCGGTTCTGACAAATGGCCGCCTGACCGGTTTTAACGAAAAAACTGCCCAGGCGAAGCCGGGCACCATCAACGGCGGCGTGTATCTGATGAAGCGCGCCCTGCTTGACGAAATCCCGGCAGGAAAGGTTTCCCTGGAAAATGAGATGATCCCGAAGTGGCTGTCAGAGGGCCGTCCATTAGGCGGTTTTGTAAATGATGGTTACTTCATCGATATTGGCATTCCGGAGGCTTATTATCAGTTTATTGAAGATGTAGAGAGAGGAGTAGTGGTATGGTAATCAGGGGACGGGCACCGCTTCGCGTCAGCTTTGGCGGCGGCGGTACGGATGTGGCACCCTTCTGTGTGGAGCAGGGCGGCGCCATCATCGGCAGCACCATCAACAAGTATGCGTACTGTTCCATCGTTCCGAGAGAGGATGATCAGATTATCGTACACTCTCTGGACTTTGACATGACAGTCAAATATAACGCGAAGGAAAATTTTGTCTACGACGGTCGGCTGGATCTGGTCACCGCTGCTTTAAAGGCCATGGATATCAACCAGGGCTGTGAGGTTTATTTACAGTGTGACGCGCCGGCCGGTTCCGGCCTTGGAACCTCATCTACCGTTATGGTTTCCCTGCTGACGGCTATGGCGCGCTGGAAAGGCGTAGAGATGGATGCATACCGCCTGGCTGACCTGGCTTACCAGGTTGAGCGTGAGGATTTAAAGATTGACGGCGGTTATCAGGATCAGTATGCTGCTACCTTCGGCGGCATCAATTTCATTGAATTCCATGGCCGCAACAATGTGGTGGTCAACCCGCTGCGCATTAAGAAGGACATTCTGCATGAGCTGCAGTATAACCTGCTCTTATGCTACACAGGCAATATCCATGTGTCTGCGAATATCATCAAGGACCAGGTGAAAAACTACGAGAAGAAGGATGCCTTTGATGCCATGTGCGAGGTGAAGGCTCTGGCCTATGCCATGAAGGATGAGCTGTTAAAGGGAAATCTGCACAGCTTCGGAAAACTGCTGGATTATGGCTGGCAGAGCAAAAAACGCATGAGCAGCAAAATCACAAACCCGCAGATCGATGAGCTTTACGATGAGGCCATCAAGGCCGGGGCTTTGGGCGGCAAGCTGCTTGGCGCGGGCGGCGGCGGTTATCTTCTGATGTACTGCCCGTACAATGTCAAGCATAAGGTGGCAGCCCGCATGGAGCAGATGGGCGGCCAGATGGCAGACTGGAACTTTGAGCTGCGCGGCGCCCAGTCCTGGATCGCAGATGAAAACCGCTGGAATTATAATGAGGTGAAGGTACATCTGCCGAACGGAGATTACGAATTTAAATTATAAGGATATTTTATGGAAAAAGTAATATTTCTGGACCGGGACGGTACATTGAATGAAGAGGTCAATTACCTGCACCGGAAAGAAGATCTGGTGCTCCTTCCGGGAGTGCCGGAGGCCTTGAAGGCTTTTAAGGACCAGGGCTACAGGCTGGTGGTGGTCACCAATCAGGCAGGCGTGGCCCGCGGCTATTATACCGAGGACGATGTAAAAGAGCTGCATCGTTATATGAACGAACTGCTGGCCGGACAGGGAGTGAAGATTGATGCGTTTTACTACTGCCCGCACCATCCGGAGCATGGAATCGGAAAATACAAGGTCCGGTGCCACTGCCGCAAACCGGAAACAGGCATGTTCGAGATGGCAGAACAGGATTTTGCGGTTGACAAGGCATCCTCCTGGATGATCGGCGACAAGCTGATTGATATGGAAGCGGGCCGTAATTACGGAGTCCGTACTGTATTAGTGGGAACCGGCTACGGTGCCGGAGTTCATGAGGAACAGAAGAAAAAGGGAGACTTCCCCTATGACCTGTACGCAGATGATTTACTGGAGGCATATAATGAAATTAACAGAGAAACAGCAGGAAATCTTTGAGGAGCTGTTTGTACGCTATCCGGTTCTTAAGAAGAACCGTGAGGATATTTTAAAGGCATATGAAATCCTGGAAACCTGCTACCGCACAGGCGGAAAGCTTCTGGTAGCCGGAAACGGCGGAAGCTGCGCGGACGCGGAGCATATTGTCGGGGAACTGATGAAGGGCTTTCGAAAGCGCCGTACGTTAGACGAAGCACTGCAGCGTCGTCTGACCATGGAAGACACAAGCCATGGAGCAGATCTGGCCCGCAGTCTTCAGGGCAGCCTGCGTGCCATTGCACTGGACGGACATCCGGGGCTTTCCACGGCCTTTGCCAACGATGTGGACGCGGATATGATCTTTGCCCAGCAGGTTTGTGGATATGGGGACAGGGATGATGTATTCCTGGGGATATCCACCTCCGGAAACTCTAAAAATGTGGATTACGCAGTGACCGTTGCGAAAGCAAAGGGCTTAAGCGTCATCGGCCTGACCGGAAAGGATGGCGGCCTGCTTGGAAAGCGGGCAGATGTGGCTGTCATCGTTCCGGAGACGGAGACCTTTAAGATCCAGGAACTGCATCTTCCGATCTATCATGCACTGTGCCTGATGCTGGAAGAGGCCTTCTTCGAGGAGTAGGAATATGATGAGTCATACTTTTGCAATCTGTGCCTATAAGGATTCGCCCTATCTGGATGCCTGCATCCATTCCCTGAAGCGGCAGTCGGTGAAGTCAAAGATCATTCTCTGTACCTCTACACCAAGTCCGTTTCTGGAGGCTATGGCAAGGATCCACGACATTCCGCTGTATGTGCGGGACGGAAAAAGTGACATTCAGGATGACTGGAACTTTGCCTGTGAAAAGGCGGATACCCGCCTGGTGACTATTGCTCATCAGGATGACTGCTACCACCGGGATTACGCGGCCTGGGTGCAGCGGTGCTGGGAACGATACCCGGACACCACGGTGTTCACCACAGACTGCGCGATCTTAAAGGGTGAAGAGCTGCAGAGACCGGGCATGATCCAGTTTATCAAGATGCTTCTGCGTCTGCCGCTGCGCCTGCATGGACTGGCAGACCGGACCTTTGTGAAAAAGGCAGCGCTGGTGTTTGGCAACCCGATCATCTGCCCTTCCTGTACTTATGATAAAGAGGCGCTCGGCACGCCTCTGTTTGACTCGCCCTATAAATTTGCGCTGGACTGGGATACCATGTGGAAGCTGGCGGCGCGGCCGGGCCGTTTTATCTGCGTGGAACGTCCGCTGATCCGTTACCGGATCCATGACGGAGCTACCACAAAGGCCTGCATTCAGGATCACCGCCGCGGGGCAGATGAGACAGCTATGTATGAGAAAATCTGGCCAAAGCCGGTGGTGAAGGTACTGATGCACTTTTACCGGAAAGCGTATGCGGCTTACGATAACGCGTAAGAGCCTGCAATGACCGGAACGCAGCAAAGGAAAGCGCCGTGCTTCAGGGCCATCCGGACTGCAACAAAAAATTGGAGTATAATTATGGAAAAGATGGAATTTAGCGGAAAGCAGAGGGCGGAGGCCATGCAATACCGGTGGACGAAACGGGCAGATGTCTGGAAGACGGAAGCCCTGGTCCTGATCCTGCTGACTGCCTTTACGTTTGTGATCAACCGTCACATGGAGATCAAGGGTCTTTACATGGACGATCTCTATCAGTGGTTCTGCTTTAACGATAACCCGTTCTTCGCGGCGGTGTTTACCAGCGGCGGGACACGTTTCCGTGCCCTTTACAATCTGGCGGCATGGACAGAAATGAAACTTTTCGGCACCCATGTAAACTGGTATGTGCCCTTTAACATTGTGCTGAACTCCTGTCTTGCGTACAATCTTTACCGCATGGCAAAACGGTTCAGCCATTCTGCGTATGTGGGAATTTTATGTGCGGTCATGTTTCTGATGTCCCGTATGTCCTACTACCAGATCGGCCAGGCGCTGGGGCTGATGGAGACCATGGCCATGTGGATGGCGCTGGGAATCCTGTATTTCCTGCTGGAGTTTCTGGGCGAAACAGATGAGGCGGCTGCGAACCGGAAGTTTTACCTGGCGGTGGTTCTTTATTTCTGTGTCTGCCTGGTGCATGAGCGCTATATGGTGCTGCTTCCGCTGTTTTACTTTTCCCTGATCTTTCGGCTGTCAAGGAACTGGAAGCTCTGGGCGGCTCCAACTGTTGGATTTGCCCTGATCCAGCTTCTGCGGTTTGTTTTTATCGGCACCATCTCCCCTCCGGGGACCGGCGGAACCGACGTGGTAGATACCATTTCCGTGAGCTCTGTGCTGCACTTTGTGTTAAGCCAGATTGCCTATATCTTCGGAATCAATGCAGGACCGGAGCACTTAAATGGACAGAACTTCCGGGAAGCGCCGCTGTGGGTGATCATTCTCATTGCCCTGGCAGATCTGATGATCGCGATGCTGGTGCTGGCCTTTCTGATCCGTGTGATCCGGAAGGGAAAGAAGATGGTTCCGTACTTGCAGAAGGCATTCCTGTTTGTGGCATTTATCGGAGCCTGTATCGTCTGCTCCAGCGTGACCATCCGCGTGGAGATGCGCTGGGTCTATGTTTCCCTGGCGGCAGCACTGCTATTCCTTTCCTGGATGTACGGCAGTCTGACGGAGCAGATGGCAAAGCGTGGGCGCTGGATCCAGGCACTTCCGTACTTAAGCCTGTTCACGCTCTATGTGCTGTTCATGCTTCCGGTGGAGCATTATTACCGCGGCCTGTTTCCGAACCTTTATTACTGGGCTGACCAGGAGCACTATAATGCTCTGGCAGAAGAAACCTACGGACAGTACGGTGTCGGGATCTTTGGAAAGACCATCTACATTGTAGGGGACAAATTCGAGATGGATGATTTCACCCAGGCGGAGTTTTTCCGGGTATTCGACCGGTTAAACCGCGATGACTGTGTGAGGGTCGTTCATATTAAGGATCTGCGTGACATTGGTCTGATTACCGATGACATGCTGGTGATCCAGGAGGATCCGGAGAACAACCGGTTCCAGGATATCACCCATGCGGCATCCCTGTTTAAGTGCCGCCCGATCTACGGCTTTTATGATGATGGCTGGTTAGATGAGAGGGCATCCGTCCAGGTGATGGCCGGAAGCACAGGAGAAATTCATTTAAGCTTCAACTATCCGCGGGATCTCACGGATGACCAGTGGCTGACCGTGTATGTGGACGGTGAGCCGGCCGAGTACATTAATTTTACGGAGCAGAATGAGGAGTGCACGATCCAGGTGAATCCGTATCAGCCGGTGACCCTGCGGTTTGAGAGCAATTTCTATGTGCCGAATGCACTGGAAAAGCGCGGTGTGACACGGCTGGCCGTGCTACTGAAGATGACTGCGGATTAAAATGCAATGAAACATACGGAGGAAAGAAGATGAAGGTTGTAATTCTGGCAGGCGGTCTGGGAACCCGGATCAGCGAAGAGAGCCATTTAAAGCCGAAGCCAATGATCGAGATTGGCGGACGTCCGATCCTGTGGCACATCATGAAATATTATTCCGAGTTCGGATTCCATGATTTTGTGATCTGTCTGGGCTATAAGCAGTATGTGGTAAAGGAGTTCTTTGCAGATTATTTCCTGCATACCTCCGATGTGACCTTTGACCTGGCTAACAACAGGATGGAGGTTCACAACAACTATGCGGAGCCGTGGAAGGTAACGCTGGTGGATACCGGTTTAAATACTATGACCGGCGGCCGTGTAAAACGTATCCAGCCTTATATTGGCGATGAGCCGTTTATGCTGACCTACGGTGACGGTGTGTGCAACGTGGATTTAAAGGGACTGGTGGAGTTCCACAAGTCTCACGGAAAGACCGCGACCATCACGACCGTCAGCATTGACCAGCAGAAGGGCGTGCTGGATATCGGTCCGGACAATACAATCCGCTCCTTCCGAGAGAAGGCAGCATCTGACGGCGCCATCATCAACGGCGGTTTCATGGTGCTGAATCCGGAAGTTTTCTCCTATCTGAAGGATGATACCACTGTGTTTGAACAGGAGCCGATGACCCGCCTGGCAGCAGAGGGACAGCTCATGTCCTTCTATCACGATGGTTTCTGGCAGTGCATGGATACGCAGCGTGAGATGCAGCTTCTGGAGACGTTGTGGCAGTCCGGCAACGCACCATGGAAGATCTGGAAGGAATAAAGAAAGCTTGCTGAAATATCTGGCTGTCGGAACAAGCGGCAGCAGCAGGGAGAGAATACAATGAAGTATGATTTGAATACATGCAGGGATTTTTATCAGGGAAAGCGCGTTCTGGTGACCGGTCACACCGGCTTTAAGGGCTCCTGGCTGTGCCGGATCCTGACACTGGCCGGTGCGCAGGTGACCGGTTATGCGGCCGAGGCACCGACCGACCCGGCCCTGTTTTCGATTGCCGGGCTGGCGGATACCATGGACAGTGTGATCGGAGATATCCGGGATCTGGGGCATCTGAAAGAGGTCTTTGACCGGGTACAGCCGGAGATCGTGCTGCATCTGGCTGCACAGCCCATCGTGCGGGATTCCTACAAGGATCCGGTCTACACCTATGAGACCAATGTGATGGGCACGGTGAATGTGCTGGAGTGCGTGCGCCTGACGCCTTCCGTGAAGTCCTTTTTGAATGTGACCACCGACAAGGTGTATGAGAACCGGGAGTGGGAGTATGGATACCGGGAGTGCGATCCGCTGGATGGCTATGATCCGTATTCCAACAGCAAATCCTGTTCCGAGCTGGTGACTCACAGCTATCAGAAGTCCTTCTTTGCGGACGGACACTGTGCCATTTCCACTGCCAGGGCCGGAAATGTGATCGGCGGCGGTGATTTTGCCAACGACCGGATCATCCCGGACTGTGTGCGGGCCATGGAGGCAGGCAGGGAGATCGTGGTGCGCAATCCCTATTCTACCCGTCCGTTCCAGCATGTGCTGGAGCCGCTGTTTGCTTATCTGGAGATTGCCCAGAAGCAGTACGAGGATCTGGCATACCAGGGCTATTACAACGTGGGCCCGGATGAGTGCGACTGTGTGACCACTGGCGAGCTGGTAACCCTGTTCTGCGATCTCTGGGGCGAGGGCGCTTCCTGGGTAAATCGCCATGACGGAGGTCCGCATGAGGCAAACTTTTTAAAGCTGGACTGCTCAAAGCTCAAGAAGACCTTTGGCTGGAAGCCCCACTGGCACATTCAGGATGCCATCGGGAAGACCATTGTCTGGTCGAAAGCGTACCTGGCCGGTGAGGATATGCGGAAGGTGATGGATCGGCAGATCGGAGAATATTAAAGGAGAGTAATAACATGGAAAAAACACAGGAGCAGGCACGCCAGGAAATTCTTGACCTGGTAGCGGATTACTGCAGAACCTATCATATCGATAATAAGAAACCTTACAAGCCGGGCGACCGCATTCCGTATGCGTCCCGTGTGTACGATGAAGCCGAGATGGTGAATCTGGTGGACAGCGCTCTGGAGTTCTGGCTGACCTCCGGCCGCTATACTGATGAGTTTGAGGCGAAGCTGGCTGAGTATCTGGGCGTGCGCTACTGCGCCCTGGTAAACTCCGGCTCCTCCGCAAATCTGGTGGCTTTCATGACTCTGACTTCTCCGCTTTTAAAGGAGCGTCAGGTGAAGCCGGGAGATGAGATCATTACCGTGGCAGCAGGCTTTCCGACTACTGTAACCCCGGCCATCCAGTATGGTGCGGTTCCAGTGTTTGTGGATGTAACCATTCCGCAGTACAACATTGATGTGACGAAGCTGGAAGAGGCCTATTCTGAGAAGACCAGGGCAGTCATGATCGCCCATACTCTGGGCAACCCGTTTGACTTAAAGGCTGTAAAGGAGTTCTGTGACCGCCATAACCTATGGCTGATCGAGGACAACTGTGATGCCCTGGGAAGCCGCTATACCATTGACGGCGTGGAGAAGTTTACCGGCACCGTGGGTGACATCGGAACCTCCAGCTTCTACCCGCCTCATCACATGACCATGGGTGAGGGCGGAGCTGTCTATACCGATAACCCGCTGCTGAACAAGATCATCCGCTCCTTCCGTGACTGGGGACGCGACTGTGTCTGCCCGTCCGGCCGGGATAACCTGTGCGGACACCGCTTCGACCGCCAGTACGGCGAGCTGCCGCTGGGCTACGATCACAAATACGTGTATTCTCATTTCGGCTACAACTTAAAGGCCACCGACCTTCAGGCATCCATCGGATGTGCGCAGCTTGACAAGTTCCCGGGCTTTGTGGAGCGCAGACGTCATAACTTCGACCGGCTGAAAGCAGCGCTGGCTGACACCACCGGCAAGCTGATCCTGCCGGAGCCGTGCGAGAACTCCAGACCGAGCTGGTTTGGTTTCCTTATCACCTGCAGGGAAGGTGTGGACCGCAACGCAGTAGTTCAGTACGTGGAGAAGAAGGGCGTACAGACCCGAATGCTGTTTGCAGGTAATCTGACCAAGCATCCGTGCTTTGACCAGATGCGTGCAAAGAAGAGTGGCTACCGTGTGGTGGGTGAATTAACCAACACCGACCGCATCATGCAGGATACCTTCTGGGTAGGCGTTTATCCGGGCATGAGCGATGAGATGATCGATTATATGGCAGCAACGATCCGCGAAGCCATCAACCAGTAATACCCGGAAAAGAGGTCGGACAATGCAGTACGATTTAACAAAGGTCCATGAGATCAACCTGAAGATTTTAAAAGAGATTGACCGGATCTGCAGAAAATACAAGATTAAATATATGCTGGACGGCGGCACATTACTTGGTGCGGTCCGCCACAAGGGCTTTATCCCGTGGGATGACGACGCGGATATCGCCTTTACGAGAAACAACTATGAGGCATTTTTAAAGGTAGTAAGACGGGAGCTTCCGGATACCATGGAGCTTCTGATGCCGGAGGATTTCCAGGGTGGAAGGGCTTTCTTCGATTTTACGGCCCGGGTCATCTACAAAAACAGCCGCCGTCATGAGGATTCACCTGAGGTACAGTATTACGAGGGAAAGCTGAACCATCTGTGGGTGGATCTGTTCATCATTGACGAGCTTCCGCAAAGCAAGGCGGCAGCAGGCTTTACCCGGCTGCTTCACAAGAGCATCTATCTTCTGGCCATGGGACACCGGTATCATCTGGATTTCTCCAAGTACAGCCTGTTCCATAAGCTGGCGGTAGGCGGCGGTTCCGCAGTCGGAAGACTGGTTCCGATGAAGCTGATCTTTAAAATGCAGCATGCAGCAGCTTTGAAGGACAAGCATGGTTGCAGCAGCCTGCGCTATTACAGCAATTACCAGCCGGATTACCTGTATGTGACCATTCAGAAGGAATGGTGCGAGGAGATTACCGACATCGAGTTTGAGGGCGAGACGCTGATGGCATCGAAGTATGCTCATGAGGTTCTGACCTGGGTGTACGGCGACTACATGAAGCTGCCGCCGGAGGCAGAGCGGGTACCGGCCCATTCCACAATAGACATTCAGGTATTTGACGAGGAAGCATAATGGAAAAGAAATTATCGGTAGTCGTATCGGTATACAACGAAGAGCAGGCACTGCCTATGTTTTACGAGACAACAAAACTGATCCTGGAGATCCTGCCATGGGATTATGAGCTGTTGTTTGTCAATGACGGAAGCCGGGATGACAGTCTTTCCATCCTGCGGGAGTATGCAGCCCGGGATGAGAAAGTCAAGTTCGTATCCTTCTCCCGCAACTTTGGCCATGAGGCAGCGATGATAGCAGGCATTGATTACGCGGACGGAGATGGCATCGTCTGTATGGATGCGGACCTGCAGCATCCGCCGGAATGTCTGCCGGAGATCGTGCGGAAATTTGAGGAGGGATGCGGAGTTATCAGCATGGTGCGGACAAAAAACAAGTCTGCCGGACTGATCAAGAACATCACCTCTGCCGGATTTTACCGGGTTATCAATGCCCTTTCGGATGTGAAATTTGAGCCTAACGCATCGGATTTTTTCGCGATATCAAAGGAAGCAGCCGAGGTGCTGCGGAAGAACTACCGGGAGAAGGTGCGGTTTTTGCGCGGCTATGTGCAGAGCATCGGATTTCAGAAGACGACGATTACCTATGAGGCTCATGACCGGGTAGCGGGAGAGAGCAAGTACAGTATCAAAAAGCTGCTGGTCTTTTCTCTGAACACGATCATGTGCTTCTCCAATCTGCCGCTGAAGCTTGGCATCTATGCCGGGGCTTTTGCGGGACTGCTGGGGGTGGCGGTAATGATCTACACACTGTTCACCCGTCAGGGTGCGCCCAGCGGCTACGCTACCATCGTGATCTTAAACTGCTTTATGTTTGCGATCCTGTTTCTGATTGTGGGCATTATCGGAGAGTATATCGCGATTCTGTTCAGCGAGCTGAAGGACCGGCCAATTTATATCGTGCAAGAAACACAGAATGTGGAGAAAAAATCTGTGTGAGGGAAAAGAAAATCCGCCGGAGTTATTCCGGCGGATTTGCCTGCTCTTTCAGGTAGGCATCGGCATCTTTAAAGAAGGATGAGATAATCAGCAGCATGATGATCCCCACCGGGAAGGCCGCGATGATGGATACGGTCTGCAGATTGGACATGGAGTTTTCCGAGAAGATCAGTGCCAGCGGCAGCAGGATCAGGAAAATGGCCCAGAACAGCTTCACATTCCGGTGCGGCTCCTCATCGCTCTGCAATTTCTTATAGGTGTAGGTAGAGGCTACCATGGTGATGGAGTCAAAGGATGTGGAGTAAAAGGTGATCATGCACAGCACCAGAAGAACGAGCACGGCCTTGGAGAGCGGAAGCTGCCCCAGGATATCCAGGATGGCATGATACAGGTTTCCGTCTGCGGCATAGGAGGAGAGCACATCCAGCTTTCCGTGCATCTGCAGGCCGAGACCGTAGTTCCCCATAATAATGAAAGAAGTAAAGGTTCCGGAGAGGCCAAACACATAGCCGCCCAGGATGACCTGGCGAAGGGTACGGCCTTTGCTGATGGAGCCGATGAAGAACGGAACAGCTACACACCAGACCATCCAGTAAGCCCAGTAGAAAATAGTCCAGGTCTGCGGGAAGGATGAGGTCCGGAGGGAGTCGGTCCAGGTGGCAAGGCCGATAAAGTTCTGGGTCATGTTTCCCAGAGCGGTTATGCCTTCTTCAATGATGAAGCGGGTCTGGCCGCCGAAGAAAAAGACATAGGCCAGCAGGCCGAAAAACAGCCAGGTACAGGTGGCAGCGGAAAGCTGCACACCCTTCATGCCGAAGTAGACACTGAAGGTATAGATCGCACAGACGATCACCAGGATCACCAGAGTGAGTCCGGTGCTCTGCGGAATGCCGGTTACGCTGCTGATGGCGCCGGCCAGGAGCGGTGTTGCCAGGGAAAACGTGGTGGCAGTTCCTGCCAGAAGTGCAAAGACCGCAATCAGGTCAATAAGCTTTCCGGCAATACCGTCTACTTTATTTCCAAGAACCGGACGGCAGGCCTCGGAATATTTCTGTCTGGTCCGTTTGCGGACATGAAGCATGAAGCCGAAGGCTGCGGACAGCACCAGATAAAACCCCCAGGGGATCGGTCCCCAGTGAAAAAGGGGATAAGTGGCAGCCCATTCGTGGAGTGTGCCCATCTCAGCCGTGTGCGGGTCTGAAGCATACAGGATCCACTCACAGCAGGAATAGAACAGGATGTCGGCAGCCAGGCCGGCAGTGAAGATCATGGAGCCCCACTGAAAGCCGGAGTAAAGTGGCTTATCCGTTTCACCCAGGCGGATTTTTCCAAACCGGGAAAACGCGATATAGAGGGAGCAGACAAAGACACCAAGTCCAATGATGAGGTAATAGCTACCCATCTCATCACCCAGGAAATTGCGGATGGCGCTGATGGTGTTAGTGGAGCTCTCAGGACTTACGACAAACCAGGCACAGAGCGCCAGAATGCATAAGAAAGGAACCAGTGTGGTGAACCAGTCAATCTGCCGGAACAGAGATGTCTGTCTGGCAGTAGTGGGGTTAGTGTGATGTTTCATAACGGCCTCCTGTTCAAAAAAACTTAAAATTGAATTATATTGAACATAATAGCACCGCAATGCGGAAAAAGCAAGGGGATTTTATGAGAAGATTTGGCAGAAGACATAGATTTAGAAGAAGCGGCAGCCGGAAAATCGGATGGCAGATGGAGATGTCCATTGACCGTGCCGCATCCAGAAGGTACCGCAGTTACCGGCGTCACAGGAATATGTGGTTTGTGATCCTGGGCGTATTACTGGTGCTGCTTCTGACCTTTGGCTGCGTGTTTGCGGTTAAGCGGGCAGCTCACAAAAAAGGCGCAGATGCTTCAGGATCTGCCCACAAAACAGAGCAGACCGGAAGCACCGGAGCTTATGAAAATGTGGAGCTGGTGACAGAGGGCGAGAAGTCAAAAGAGCTGGAGGCCCAGGGAAAGACAGAAAAGGAAATTGCGGCCCGGACGGAGCCGATCCTCGGCGGAGCGGAGCTGACCATGCTGGCCGGACAGACGAAGGCCCAGATGATGTCGTTCCTCCTGGAGACAAAGAAAGGCGGTCTGATCGTGGTGGACGGCGGCTGGTGGGACGATGCTGACTACTTAAAGGAGCAGATCAAAAAACGGGGCGGCCATGTATCCGCATGGTTTCTGACCCACGCCCACACCGATCATGTGGGAGCACTCTTAAACCTCCTGCAGAGTGAGGCTGATGGGGAAGATACCGGCATCACCATCGATCACATTTACTATAATTTTGCTTCCCTGGACTGGTACAAGAAGCATGAGCTTGGCGATCTGGGAACTGCGGACGCCATTCTCACTGCACTGGCCGGACTTCCGAAAGGAGAGGCATGCCCGGTAAAAAAAGGTGATGAGATCCTGGTGGATGATGTGTGCATCACCGTGCTGAATGACCGCTACGAGCCGGATGACGATCATGTCGGTGAGCGGGACGGAAACGATGCCAGCATGGTATACCGGATGCTGGTAAACGGCGTTACCATTCTGTTCACCGGTGATCTGCAGGTGGACGGCGGCAATCATGTGCTGGAAACGGTGGCGAAGGAAGATCTGAAAGCCGACATTGTACAGATGGCACACCACGGACAGCATGCCGTGACGAAGGAATTTTACGAGGCAGTCAGCCCGAAAATCTGCCTGTGGCCGACACCACAGTGGCTGTGGGATAACGAGGATGGGAAGTATACCACGCCGGAGACCAAGGCGTGGATGAAAGAACTGAATGTAGAAAAGCATTACTGCATGAAAGATGGAAACCAGGTGATCCGATAAGGGATCCCTGGTTTTTTCTATTAAAAATCAAAAAAAATATTTTCAAAAAGCTTATCTCCGTATTTCTGATATAGCTTAAACGCAAGGTCATAGCAGTAATTATCATCACGCTCAGAAATTACAACGATATTCATAGTGATATCGGCGAGTACAAGGGTATATACAATGCGGATGCCGATTCCTTTGTATTTAATTTTGAAAAAACCGGTTAGATTTTTTCCGTTTTTGTTGCCGAGAGGTTTTCCATAGCCGTGTGGACTGGGAAGCGGGGCCCTGGCCACTTTGATGATACCGGCGGCTACCTGCTTTTTCAGGCTATTGTCGAGCTGTTGAAAATCTTTTTTCGCCTCTTTGGTAATTTTTATATTCCATCTTTTCATTCGATTTCTACGCTTTCTGCGAGCTGTTCTAATTCTTCCATGGAAAATCCCTCTTCCGTTATAAAGGATTCAAACGAAGTGGTATCATCTAAAGATCTGGACTGGGCAAGCTTCAGCAGACGTATATTCTCAATGGCCTCCATAAATTTTTCAAGGCGGGCCAGCTTTTTCTGGGTGTCCTGATATTCTTTGACAGAGATAAGGACAGCAGTAGGCTGGTTGTTTTTCAAAACAATATATTCACTGTTATTCTGTGCGACATCATTAAAGATTTTGCCAGCTTTTCCCTGGCTGAAATCAGAAATGGGAATTAATTTTTCGGTCATATTGGCAAATGCGAAACTCATAAGAAAACCTCCTTTCATCTATATAAGTATTATATGATACATTAAAATAATATGCAATATTTTAACTGAAATATTAACTGATATTTACGTGAAATTATTGGACGAAAATAAGCAGCCGATACGGAACGAAATGGTTCTGTATCGGCGCTTGTCTATTTGGGATTATTAATTCGGAACAAAAAGTCCACTGTGGTAGGAGTAGCTTCCAAGCTCATCCAGCAGCCGGTCCATGTTTTCTTTGGTGTTTGGCAGTTCGCCGGTCAGATAGGAATTGATGATGGCGTAGACATTGTTGCTCTTGTGCAGGCATTGCCGGAACAGGTCCGGGAAGGAGGCTTTTGAGGCAAGTCTGCGGTCCCAGGGGTTGCACCAGATGTCATGGTCGATGTTCAGGACTTCGCGTGGGTTATTGATCTCGTCGGTGACCAGCTTCTGGGATGCCACTGGATTTTTCAGGACCAGCTTCTCCACGAAGGCAATCTTATTGCGTTTGGATCCCTTTGGATCTGCCAGGGTCCGGCAGCCGAAGCGCAAAGCCAGAATGGAACGGTGGATCATGGCAGGGGTTACCTGGAAGTTGTTGCTGTAGGTGATGGGATAATATGTCTCATTGATACAGTCGGCAAGGAAACGGGAGATAAACTGGGTTTCCATGCCGTTTAAGCAGATGGTTGCTGCCTGGTTGAACTGGGAAGGCTTTTTGTGCTTGTATTTCCACAGGAGTATGGCATCAATGTCATTCTCCAGGGAAGCGTGGCGGCCATGGGCCTGGCTGTTTGGAGCTTTGGCATCGTAGCCGATGCGTCCATACACATAAGGATGACAGATGGAGTCTCCGATGTAGTGATTTAAATAGCCACAGAAGTAAGCCAGTCCTTCTTCTCTCTGCTGACGGGATTTCACTTCGCTTAAATGCTGCAGATAGCAGACAAAGAACTCCTGGATGTGATGCTCATGCATATAGGAGCCAACGTTGCGGTAGTCCCGGTGGCGCAGAACGGGAATATTGTAGAAAAACATATCCGGCCCCTGCAGGCCCAGCTGGTAGAGCCAGCGGTATTTGGCAATGATGTATTTTAACTGATTGTTGGGAAGATCGTTGTAGGCCTTCATTCCTAAGATATAGTGTGTGGTAAATCCGGGCATAAGAATACCTCCTATAGCTGGATTATAGCACATCTCGAATGAAAATACGAGGAACTCTGTGCATAAGTTAGAATGAAGAGCAGGTGTATGGAGATAACCATGCAGCAGACATTGCAGCTGTTACACGAAATCGTCTGGGGGCCGTGGACGATGCTTTTGTTTCTGGGAACAGGACTGTTCTTTACCGTGAAGTCTGGTGGATTCCAGATCCGGAAACTGCCATACTGGTGGAAAAAGACGATGGGAAGTCTTGGAAATGGTTCGGTTTCTTCATTCCAGACCTCCTGCACTGCGCTGGCTGCTACCATTGGCACAGGCAATATTGTCGGCGTGGCGACGGCATTGACTGCCGGTGGTCCCGGTGCCGTGTTCTGGCTCTGGATTTCAGCCCTCATCGGCATGGCCACGGCTTACGCGGAAACCAGCCTGGGGCAGAAGTACCGTTATCGCAGAACGGATGGAGCATGGCAGTGCGGTCCCATGGTGTCTATGGAGCGTGGGCTGGGCTGCCGGAGCATGGGACTGATTTATGCGCTGTTTGCGGTACTGGCTTCTCTGGGGATGGGAAGCATGGTGCAGGCGAACGCGGTCAGTGAAACACTTTGCTATGAAGCCGGTATGAAGCAGGAAATTGCGGCAGTTCTGGTAACAGCCCTGACAGCTGCAGTGGTGTGGGGAGGAATCCGGCGCATTTCCCGGATGACTTCCTGGTTTGTGCCGCTGTCCGCGGGAATTTATTTTTTCTTTTCCGTATGGGTTCTGGCGGTGTGCCGACGCAGCATTCCGGTGGTGCTTGGACAGATTCTGAAAGAGGCCTGGACGCCTGGGGCGGCCGGCGGTGGTATTGCCGGATTTCTGTTTTCACGAAGTGTGCGTTTTGGCCTGGCCCGGGGCGTGTTTTCTAACGAAGCGGGACTTGGAACGCTTGCGGCGCTGCATGGCGCGGCGGAAGAGACCACGCCGGAGGAACAGGGGATGTGGGCCATGTTTGAGGTGTTTGTTGATACGATCGTGATCTGCACGCTGACGGCTCTGGTGATTTTGTGCGTGGAACGGGAGTGCGCACTGATGGCCGGGGCCGAAGCGGTGTGGCGCATTGCAGCCGGTCTGGATGGCGCTGCCTTTACCTCCTTCTGTTTTACCAAAATTCTTGGCAGATGCGGTGGCATTCTGGTGTCCGCCAGCATGGCTGCGTTCGCTTTTGCCACGATTGTTGGCTGGTACTATATAGGAAGACAGATGTTTTCTTATCTGGCAGAGTACCTGTGTCCTGGTGTAAATACGGAATATCTGTATATCATTCTTTATCTTCTGGCAGTCTGGCTGGGGTGCATCTGCCGTTTGGAGCTTGTCTGGCTTATGTCGGATCTGGTGAATGGCCTGATGGCATATCCAAATCTTCTATCCCTGTGGCTCCTGGCAGACCATGTACAGTTCCCGAAAATAAAAGCTAAAAAATAGTTATATAGACAAAAATAAAATCAGTCATGAGACCTGCTTCCGCTGGCATTCCAGCATGTGGTAGCCATGATTGTGGGCTGCGTCACACCGGCCATCATTTTATGCGGTGTACTCAATGCAGATACGCATACACGGAATAAACAGATTTTCGATAAGTGCATGGAGAAAGCCGGCACCGCCTTGACAAGTATATCAAAACCACCTATACTGTATTTCACTTTAGGAAAGAATACAAAAACCTGGGGACAGGGCAGGAGGAAAGATTATGATGTACGTCTGGCTGGTTGTCGGCTTTGTGCTTTTGATCAAGGGAGCGGATTATTTTGTGGAGGCGAGCTCTTCTATTGCGCGGGCGCTCAGGGTGCCCAGTATCATCATTGGACTTACTATCGTGGCGTTTGGAACCAGCGCGCCGGAGTTGGCGGTCAGCACGACTGCGTCTTTGGCCGGAAGCAATGAGATCGCGGTGGGCAATGTCATTGGTTCCAATCTGTTTAACCTGCTGGTAGTGTTGGGCTGCTGCGGTGTCATCCGTCCATTTGCGGTACAGCTGCGGTGGGATTACGCTGCATCGGTAGGTGTGGCCCTGGTTTTGTTTTTCATGATTTTCCGGGATCATTTTATCAGCAGACCGGAAGCAGTCTTTCTGTTGCTGCTGTTTGTCGGCTTTCTTGTGCTGACGGTTCGTGATGCACGGGCAAACCGGATCGAGGAGGATGAGGAGATCAGAGTATTGTCTCCGCTTATCAGCGTGATTTATATTGTCGGCGGCCTGGCAGCCATTGTCGGCGGCGGAAACATGGTTGTAGACAGCGCAAAAGATATTGCTCTTTCCTTCGGCCTTTCCCAGACTCTTGTAGGTCTGACCGTTGTGGCACTTGGCACTTCCCTGCCGGAGCTTGTTACCTCCGTTGTCGCATCCAGAAAAGGGGAGAATGGGCTGGCTCTGGGCAATGTCATCGGCTCCAATATCTTTAACGTTCTGATGGTGCTTGCGGCATCTGCGGCAGTCCATCCGATCGCGGTAACATCGTTTTCGGTGATTGATACGGTCTGCCTTATTGTGGCCAGCGTTGTGACCTGGGTGCTTTGCCGCAGCAAGCTGCGCATCAGCCGGGGAGAAGGCCTGGCTATGCTTGCCATGTATACCGGTTATCTGGTTTATATCTGTATACGATAGAAAAGAAAAATAGATAGAGAAGAAAACGAAGAAAGCAGGTGCCGGGAAATAGCACCTGCTTTATTGGTTATAAAAAGGGAGGAGAGCTGATAACTCTTGTTATCAGCTCGAGTATTATGAAAAAAATCTTTTAAGCGTTTTATAAACAACTCTTTCGTTTCTGTTGTTTATGGTTACAGTATAGAGAGAAATCGTGAAGAAATCATGTTAAATCTGTAAAAGGTTTTTGAATGATTTGTGAACGGAATATGAATAAATGACAGGAAATAAACGCTTGCCAATCCGGCTGATCTGATGCACAATAGGAGGCATATGTGAAATAAAAAAACTATGCGGCGAAAAGGAGAGAGTCCCCATGGGAGCAATTCTGATGCGCGCAGCCTGTTTTATTCTGATCATCATTCTGGGACATGTGCTGCGCCGGATCGGTTTTTTTAAGAAAGATGATTTTTATGTGCTGTCAAAGACCGTGCTGAAAATAACACTGCCCGCAGCGATCATAAGCAACATGAACGGGATGAAGATAGAGCCATCTCTGCTGGGCCTGTGCCTGCTGGGATTTGGGGGCGGCGTTTTGTACATGACGGTTTTATATCTTCTGAATCTCAGAGCTTCCAGGGAAAAAAGGGCATTTGAGGTCCTTAATAGTACCGGTTATAACATCGGCACCTTTACGATGCCATTTGTACAGAGCTTTCTTGGCCCGGCCGGTATGCTGGCCACCAGCCTGTTTGATACGGGAAATTCCTTTGTTTGTCTGGGCGGTTCCTACAGCATTGCTTCCATGATAAAGGGAGGGGGAAAGGGCTTTTCTGTAAAAAAGATCGCGTTGACGCTGCTCTGTTCTATTCCGTTTGATACTTATGTACTGATGCTGATCCTGAATCTCCTGCAGATTCGTCTGCCGGAGGCAGTGACAACATTTGCCGGGATTGTCGGAAATGCAAATCCATTTCTGGCCATGCTGATGCTTGGAGTTGGTTTTCAGTTATCGGGAAGCCGGGAACAGTTTGGCGTTATGGCACGGATCCTTTTGATCCGGTATAGCATTGCAGTTATTTTGGCCGTGGCATTTTTCCGGCTGCTTCCTCTGGAACTGGAATATCGTCAGGCCCTGGCGTTTCTGGTATTCAGCCCTATATCTTCGGCAGTTCCGGCGTTTACTGCAGAGCTTGGCGAGGATTTCGGCCTGTCCAGCGCACTCAATTCGATTTCGGCGCTCATCAGTATCTGCTGCATTATTATGGTACTGGTGCTGGTTATGTAAGAATTGCTTGCAAGAGGAAAAGAAAACGAGTAAAATAAACCCCAAAATGTTACTGATAGGAGGAAACGACAATGGAAATTAGCGGACATACACAAATGCTTTGCCTGATCGGAAGCCCGGTGGGACATTCCGGTTCTCCGGCCATGTACAATTACAGTTTTCAGAAGCTTGGACTGGATTACGCTTACCTTGCTTACGACATCAAAGAAGAGGAGACGGAAGAGGCAGTAAAGGCGCTTCGCCTGTTGAATGTGAAGGGCTTTAACATCACCATGCCATGTAAGACGGCAGCTCTGGCCTGTTGTGATGAGCTGTCTAAGGCAGCTGAGCTGATCGGTGCGGTGAATACGGTGGTAAATGAAAATGGAAAGCTCATCGGCCATAACACCGATGGAATGGGCTGGGTCAGAAACTGCCGTGAAAACGGATTTGAGATCATGGGAAAGAAGATGACCATTGCCGGTTCCGGCGGCGCAGCAACTGCCATTGAGATCACGGCAGCACTGGAGGGCATGCGGGAAATCTCGATTTTCGCAAGAAAAGACTCCTTCTTTGCCAACGCAGAAGCAACGGTAGAGAAAATCCGCAAGCATGTTCCGGCCTGCACCGTCAACCTGTTTGATCTGGATGACCAGGAAGCATTCCGCAAGGAAGTTGCAGACAGTGATATTTTCACCAATGCAACCCGTGTGGGCATGAAGCCGATGGACGACCAGAGCATCATTACCGATACCAGTTTATTCCGCAAGGATCTGGTTGTTTCCGATGTTGTTTACAACCCAAGGGAGACAAAACTCTTAAAAGACGCTGCAGCTGCAGGATGTAAGACCATTCCGGGAATCGGCATGCTGCTCTGGCAGGGTGCGGAGGCCTTCAGGCTTTACACCGGTCAGGAGATGCCGGCACAGGAAGTAATGGAGAAATATTTCGCAGAGTAAGTTTCTGTAATTCATAATGCTTTATTTTCCAACTGATAACGTTTCACATACCTTGTAAAAGAGCGGATGGATGGATAATCCAGAAGCTCTTTTAACGTTACATAATAAATGGAGCGGTGAAGGCGGCTCTCAAAGGGCACGATGGCATATGTGCCATCCTGTGCGCTTGTGGCGATGCTTTTGGAGGAAATACCGACTCCGAGATCATGAGCAGCCAGCTGGATAACCAGATCGGACTGGCTGGTTTCGCAGAGAATATTCGGTGTGATGCCAGCTTCCTCAAAAATCCGGTCCAGGCTTTTTCGCAGTGCGGAAGCAGGAGAGGGCATGATGATGGGAGAGTCCCTTAAATCCAGAGCAGAAAGGCTTTTTCTGGATGCCAGTGGATTGCGCCGGGATACGATTACGGAGTAAAAGTCTTCCTGAATTTTGCAGGAGTAAAGATCCGGTTCCTGATCCAGCTGCTCCTCCGTGCCGATGATGAATGCGGCATGGATTTTGCGGTCTAAAAGCATCTGCTGTAAGTGGGCGCTGCCGTTTACGCTGAAGGAATAATTCAGACCCGGATACAGGCGGTGGTAGTCGCTTAAAATCTGAAGCAGGTTTGTGTATCCGGCAATCCATAACAGACCGATCTTTAAGGTTCCGGCCTCTAATAAGCTTTGTTTGTGCATGAGTTCAGAGAGCTGGTCGACTCCGCCGAGGATTCTTCGGGCATGGTGGGCAAACTGTTCTCCGGCATCTGTCAGGGAAACAGATTTGGAGTGGCGGATGAGAAGCGGCACCTCCAGTTCCTCTTCCAGTTTCCGGATCTGCTGGGAGAGGGAGGGCTGGGAAAGATACAGGTTCTTGGCAGCTGCAGAGATGTTTTTCTCTTTGGCGATTTCAAGAAAATAGCGTAATTGTTGCATTTGCATGAGAAACGAACTCCTTTGCTCGGTAAGGGATAAAAAAATTGTAAAATGTTTCTAAAAAAATCCAATGATATAGGAAAAACTTATTGATTTGATAATATTATGATATTTTACAAATGTCAATAAACTTTATATCATAACGCTACAAGGAAATACAAAACAAAAGAACACCAATAGGAGAAAGGGGTTTCATTATGAACAACAAAAGCAGCAAAGACACAATCTTTTTGATCCTGTCGCTGGCGATTATGATCGGGTCAAGATTTGTACCGCCATTTGGAGGACTTTCCTCCGAGGCAATCGGAGTACTTGGCGTATTCTTCGGTTCCCTGCTCATGTGGATTACCATTTCCATTGACTGGCCGAGCATGATCACCTTACTGGCACTTGGATTTATCCCGACATTCGGTTTTTCAAAAACCTTTTCAGACGCATTCGGCAATACGACCGTAGCATTCCTGATCTTTACCTTTATGCTGGTATATCCGCTTTCCAAGACAAATTTTGTAAGACGGTGTACGGTATCTTTTATTACCAATAAGATTGCAAGAAAGGGACCGTGGTATTTTGTATGTTTCCTGTTTGCGGCAGTTACCTTCATGGGGTTATTCGTATCCCCGTCTGTTCTGTTCGTTGCATTTATGCCCTTCCTTGAGGATATCTTCCAGGTACTCGGTGTGAAGAAGGGCGGCAAAACCGGAAATATGATCATGATGGGAACGGCATTCTGCATCAGCCTTTCCTCCGGTATGACCGCAATCGGACATGTATGGCCGACCATGGCAATCGGTTATTACACCGCAGCCACCGGAAATGATGTCAACCAGTTCCAATACATGGCAATGGGGATCCCGACCGGCATTCTGCTGATCATCTTATTAATCCTGGTGTTTAAGTTCATTTACCGTCCGGATGATATCCATGAGATCAAACCGGAAAATGCAATGGGACTGCGCGGAACCGTTCCGAAGGCAGATACCAAAGAGAAAATTATTCTTTCTGTAGTATGTTTAACCGTATTCTTATGGGTTGGCCCGAGCCTGATCAAGGGCAGCTTCCCGGAGCTTTACAAGACCATCAACAGCTGGTCTACCGCAATGCCGCCGTTATTAGGATGCATCCTTCTCTTTATCACCAAAGTAGATGGCGAGCGCATCTTAAACTTTAAGGAAGGCGTAACCAAAGGAATCCTGTGGGGCAGTATCCTGATGACCGGTGCGGCAACCTGGCTTGGTTCCTGCTTAACCAACGCAGATATTGGAATCAGCGACTGGCTGACCGCTTCCCTGTCTCCGTTAACTGCAGCACTCCCGGTTACCGGCATGATCTTATTCTTTATGCTGTGGGCACTGCTTGAGACAAACTTCTCTTCCAACATTGTTACCACAACCGTAGTAAGCGCAGTAGCACTGTCTGTTTTAACTGCACTTCCGGCAGGAGCAGTAAGCGTTGGCGCAGTTGTATGCATGGTTGGTTTTGCAGCCGCTGTCAGCAACATGACACCGGCAGGTCAGAGTACCATCAACACCGTAGCAATCGGTTCCGGATGGACCACGACCAAAGACATGTTTATCTGGGGCGGAATTTTTGCACTGATGGCACTGGTTGTGCTGACCTTCTTTGCATATCCGCTGGGAACACTCATCATTGGTTAAGAAAAAGGAGTATAGAGGATTATGGAACGTTTGCAGCAGTATGACGTAGTCGTTGTTGGAGGAGGAACTGCCGGAGTATCTGCAGCAGTTGGAGCTGCGAAGACGGGAGCGAAAACGCTTCTGATCGAGCGGAATGCTTATCTTGGCGGTGAAGCTACCAATTCCGGAGTCAGCGCTTTCTGCGGGTTTTACACCTGTGGGGAAAATCCGGTGCGGGTTGTAGAAGGAGTCGGTCGGCTTGTGTTAAATGAGATGGAGGCACTTGGTCCGACTGTGGACTACGTTATTTCTGCAACCGGAAACCGCAATATTAATTTTCAGCCTGAGTATTTAAAATGTGCCATGGACAATCTGCTGGAGAAAGAACGGGTGGATTACCTCCTGCATACGTCTGTAATTGGTGCAGATACGGAAAACGGAACCATTACGGCAATTCACTGTGTGGATGATGAGGGTACCTTTACGGTAGCTGCGAAGGCCTTTGTGGATGCATCCGGAGATGCCAATCTTGCCCGCCTTGCCGGGGCACACCTGGTATGGGGCGGCGATGACGGATGCCCGCAGGCGGCAACCATGCCGTTTCGCTTAAGCGGCGTGGACACCAGCTGCGATATGTCTCCGGCTGCGGTGGAGCGTGCCGTTGTGAAGGCAAAAGAAGCCGGAATCCCCAACCTCACAAGGGAGAAGGGCTTTATCTTAAAAAAAGAAGGATCTAATATTGTAGGAGTTCTTCTTCCGAGCATTATCCCGGATGCACTGAACGCAGAGGCACTTACCAGAATGGAGCGCGAGACCAGAAAGCAGGTACTAAGCTATGTACAGGCATTAAGAACCTATATGCCGGGTATGGAGCATGCAGAGCTGGCTGTGATAGGACCGGCACTCGGGTTCCGTGAGACTAGAAAACTGGTTGGAAAAGAGACGATCACCGTGGATGATGTGCTTGCCAGAAGAAAGCGGGATAACAGTGTGGCCCGCGGCGGCTGGAAGCCGGAGATCCACAAGGATATCAATAAGATGGCAACCTATCTGGAAGTAAGGGAAGGCAGCTATTTTGATATTCCGCTGGGTGCCCTTCAGTCTGAAAATATCAGAAACCTGTATGGCGCAGGAAGAATGATATCTGCAGACGAGGCTGCTTTTGCAGCCGTCCGTGTTATGGGAACCTGTTTTGCAACAGGTCATGCGGCGGGTGTCGCTGCAGCCTGCCAGGCCCTGGATGGTGCTGTAAATATAGAACATATCCAGAGAATCTTGAAAAAACAGGGTGCTTTGGTGTAGAATTGGAAAATGTGCCAATGTGAAATGGAGGATAGAAACATGACGTTAGAAGAAGTGAGAAAAGTCATTGACCGGGTAGACACCCAGATCAAGCCGCTGTTTTTAGAACGGATGGCCTGTGCGGACCATGTGGCTGCTGCAAAGGCAGAAAACGGCTCTGATGTGTTTGTGCCGGACCGGGAGGATGAGATTATTTTAAAGCGTACAGGCGATGTGGATGTCAGCGTGAAAAGAGAATATGAAATGTTTCTTCGCCACCTGATGAGTGTTTGCCGCAGATACCAGTACGGAATTCTGACAAAAATGCAGGAGCAGGTAATTGCTGATGCTCTAAAGCAGGCCGGCCTGGATGAGCATGTTTCTCATGAGCAGATTACAGTAAGCTTTACCGATCACCGGGAAAAAAGCAGTCTGAACCTGTATCTGAATATGATCCGGTTAAATGAGATCCCGATCGATCATATGGAATTAAAAAGTCAGGGCAATGAGCAGCAGGTGACCATACAGCTGCATGGAAATTTAAACCAGTCAGATATGAGAAGACTTGTTTGCCAGCTTGGAAAAGAAGCAGAGAATTTTCAGATTTTATCATTACAGTAAAAAACAACAAAGCCGTTCAGCTATGAGCTGAACGGCTATATGACATTCAAAGGAAAAAGAGGAAGGAACCATACCATGAAACGCAATGCAGGATATCTTTATTTATTAATCACCTTTTTTTGCTGGGGAAGTATTTATGTCGTGAGCAAATATGCGCTCGCGGTGATGGGGCCGGTTACGGTGTCGTTCTGCCGCTATCTCGTATCGGTAGTCTGTCTGTACGGAATTTTGAAGTGGAAGGGCGGTCATAAGAAGATAGCGAAGGAGCACTGGCCATATCTGCTGATTTTGGGCGGACTCGGCTATTTTGCCGCGATCATTCTTCAGCTGGGAGGCACCGCGCTTCTGTCAGGCTCTCTGGCATCCCTGATCAATTCCTTAAATCCGGTTATGATCTCTATCCTGGCAGCAGTCTTTCTGAAGGAAAAGATCACCTGGAAAAATGTGCTCAGCATTGTAGTGTCCCTGATCGGTGTTTACATTATACTGGGCAATGGAAGCATGCAGATCAATCCGCTGGGAATCCTGCTTTCGGCCGGTTCTGTGGTACTGTGGTCTGCGGCATCGGTTTCTATCCGCAAAATCTCCGGCTATTATGATCCGGTGCAGATTGCTCTGTACGGCATGTGCATAGCACTGTTGTTCAATATTCCGGCTGCAGTTCTGGAAAATGTATTCCTGACACAGAGTCATCCGACAGCAGCTGCCCTTCTTGCCTGTCTGTTTGTGGCAGTGTTTGGCACTGCCGTGGCGCATACCTGCTGGAATAAGAGCCTGCAGCTGCTCAGCGCCAGCACCTGCTCGATGTTTTATCCGCTGCAGCCTCTGGTTTCCGCGGTGCTTGGAGTGCTGCTTCTTCATGAGGTGATCACATGGCAGTTTGTTGTGGGGGCGGTCCTGATCTGCTCCGGCATTGTGATCACGTTTCTGCCGTCAAAAAAATAGGAAGACTGTCCTGCGGGCCTGCATTGCAGCTATCATAAAATTAACACTTTAAAGCGATAAACTATTGCGTGTTTCGAAAACTGTTGATATAATTGCATAAAACATACTGTATATTCCGGATATCTGGCAGGATATCCGGAATCTTACTGTTTAGGGGACAGTATTACTACGATATTATCATATAGTCAGAATCAGCAGAACGTGCTACAATGAAGGCAGCACGGTGACATGTACGCTGATTGGGACCGGAAGAGGGGAAAGTGTAATGGACAACAGAATGGATGACAGAATCGAGGAGATCCGCAAAAAAATCGGAGTATGTGATGACATTATCATCAAGCAGCTGGTAGACCGCATGGAATGCATTCAGGAGATCATTGCTTATAAGAAACAGAATGGAATCCCGATCCTGCAGCCGGAACAGGAAAAAAAGCAGGAGGATAACCTGAAGCAGAAGCTGGGAGACAATGCATTTGAGGAGGAGATCCTGAATATCTTCAAATACATTGTGAAGAACAGCCGAAAGATTCAGGCAAAGGCCCTGTTCAACTACAATATTTTCCTGATCGGGTTTATGGGCGCAGGAAAGAGCACCATTGCCAAGGAGCTGAAGCGTCAGCTGGAGATGAACTATGTAGAGATGGATCAGCTGATCGTCGATAAGCAGGGAATGTCTATTTCTGAAATTTTCGCGGAATACGGTGAGGTGTATTTCCGGAATCTGGAGTGCAACACGCTGATCGAGCTTCAGAAGAGCAAGCAGACCATTGTTTCCTGCGGCGGCGGTGTGGTGATCCGGGAAGATAATAAGGATCACATGAAGAAGCATGGCCGTGTCGTGCTTCTGACTGCGACGCCGGAAACGGTTTACAATCGTGTCAAGGACAGCACCGAGCGCCCGATCCTGAATGATCACATGAACGTGGACTTTATTGCCGGACTGCAGGAAAAACGCCGCGCGCTTTATGAGGCAGCTGCCGATGTTACGGTAGCCACCGATGGCAAAAATCCGGAAGAAATCTGCAGGGAGATCGTAGAGAAGCTGACACAGCTGGACCGTGACACGGCAGCAGAACAGTGCAAGTAAACAGACAGTTGAGAGGAGGAACGTATTGTGGGATTATTTGGAAAGAAGAAACAGGAAACGGAGCATGTTTCAGAAGAAAAGAGAACCGGGCTGAGTGCAGAACCGCTTCCGGATGTGGACAACACAGAAGAAAATGAAGTCAGCGGTGACCGTATGGTCTGCCGCCGTCAGCTGGAGCGTGCGTTATCCGGTGACGGACATGGCGTGGTCCTGAAGTTTTATATCGAAAATTTCAAGCGCATGAATGAGCTGTTCGGCTTTTCCTACTGTGAAGCATTGTTGAAGGAAATTTTGAAATATCTTCGGGAAGAGACAGGCTGCACGGTTTACCGTTATGTCGGCGTGGAATTTATTGCGATCCTGAGAAACAGAACGCAGGGACAGGCTGTACGGCTTGTTGAGGAAATCCTGAACCGCTTCTCCCAGAGCTGGAAGATCGGCGGGACAGACTGTATGTGCTCCTGTCAGATCGGTGTCTGCTCTTATCCCGGTTATGCGGGAAATACAGATGATCTGTTAAAATATCTGGATCTGGCTGTCAGCAAGGCAGCGGAAAGCGGAAGCAACCAGTATGCGGTATATGATTCCAAACTCCATGCAGCATATCTGCGCAAGCAGGCGATCGCCCGTTATATCGGAACAGCGCTGGAAAATCATGAACTGGAGATTCGCTTCCGTCCGACCTACAACACAGAAGAGAAACGTTTTGTCCGTGCAGAATATTATATGCGTATGTTTGTAAAGGACATCGGCATGGTAGGAAGTGCGGAGTTTGTACCGATCGCGGAGGATACCGGCCAGATCAGCAGCGTGGAATACTATGCCCTGGAACGGGTTGCACAGGCAATTGCAGAACTGGAGAAAAAGGGCGTGGAGTATGAGTCCATTGCAATTGCAGTTTCTCCGGTGCTGATCCTTCAGGAGAATTTTGTGGATACGGTCCGGCGCATGATCGAGACATACCAGATTCCATCCGGAAAGCTGGCGATCGAGATTGATGAATATGCGCTGGCTATGGATGCGGTCATCCTGGAGATCGTGATGCAGCAGTTGAAGGAGCTTGGAGTTGAACTGATCCTGAATAACTTTGGCTCCGGCTATTCCGGAATCAGCAGGATTCTGGAGCTTCCGGTGGATACGCTGAAGTTTGAGCGTATGTTTATGTGGCAGCTGGAAAGTGATCCGAGATCGGAACCGATCGTGGAATGCCTGATCCGGGCATCCGAAAAGCTTGGCAAACGCCTGATCGCGGAGGGTGTGGAAACACAGCGTCAGCTTGACATTCTGAAAAAGTTTGGCTGCGTATACCAGCAGGGATTTTATTATGCACCGACGATCCCACAGGAGCTTCTGGCTGAGGTGCTTGGGAAGTCGGCAGATGCCACCAAAAGTCTCATTGACCAGGAACGTGAAAAATTAAAACGCTGAGAATACAGGAACGCAGGACAGACTGACCAAGGTCTGCGGCTGCGTTCTTGTTTTTTGCCGATATATTTATAAAAAAATAACGATGCCGGGAATGACATGTATTAATACAGGCTAGCTAAGAATCTTATGCATTGACGAAAAAAACAAAGGGAAAATGCTTCAAAAACATCATAAATAGTAAAAAGAGACAAAAAAACAGAAACAAATTGAGAATTAACAAGAAAAATGCCAATAACAACTTGACTTATTATATTACATGTTGTATGCTGAGAACAGCATACAGGAGATGAAAAAGGAGGATATTGTGAACAAATTATCAAGTAATCCACTGTATGAACAGGTATTTAACCGCATTAAGGATTCTGTGCGGAGCGGAGAATACAAAAAGGGAGATCTGATCCCAAGTGAGAAGGAGCTTATGGAGCTGATGGGAGTCAGCCGTGTGACAGTCCGGCAGGCTTTGAAAATGCTCAGTGACAGCGGCATCATTGAAACCCGGAAGGGAAAGGGCAGCATCGTCGCGGTGGACTGGAAAAGCATTCTGGATCCGGGCGAACTCCGGGATCAGGCAGAAACCTACTGGCATTTGTTTGAACAGTCTACGCTGGCCAGACGCGTCATTGAGCCTTCTATCGCAAAGCAGGCAGCCATCATGGCAACAGAGCAGGATATCCGTCAGCTGGAATATGCATTTGAGCATGATTCTGAGACTGCAGAGCAGGCAGAGCCGTCTATCCGGATCCAGAAGGGAACCGGTCTTCAGTCTTTCCATGGCTGTCTGTGGGAAATCCTGAGAAATCCGCTCATGAAGCAGATCTGGGAAGCAACGGTGCCGCCGTCCAACGCGATCACAGCGCTTCCGCTGATCGTTCCGGTGCAGCAGGAATCCTACAAGGCAGAAATACGAAAGCAGCATGGAAATATTCTGAAGGCAGTCAAAGACCATGATCCGGAATATGCATTCTTTTATATGCTTCAGCATTGCGACTGGATCTATGCGACGTATCAGCATTATTTCGAAGAATTCTGCCGTTAAAACAGGTGATATTTTTTCAGAGAACCAGGGCCCGGCTTTCCGGAAAAATGGAACATAAAACCTTTAAGGGGTGGAGGTACAAAATGAAATACGATTTTGATAAGGTTTGGGATCGTGTGGATACCGATTCCATTAAATGGGATCGTCAGTTTAAGTTTGGCGTTCCGACCGGGCTGATCCCCTTCTGGATCGCAGATACGGATTTCGGAACACTTCCGGAGGCCGTGACTGCAATTCAGAAGCGTCTGGAACATCCGCTGTTTGGTTATACGTCAACCGGAAAACGGACCAATGAGACGGTCCGGGCATGGTATCAGCGCCGTCATCATGTGGATCTTCCGGTGGAGGCATTTTCACCGTCAGAAGGCGTCGTGACATCCATCTGGTTTTCAATCAGAGGCTTTACAGAGCCGGGAGATCAGGTGCTTGTCTTTACACCGGTGTATGATCCGTTTTTTGTGGCGATCCGCACCCAGGAGCGAAAAGAGGTAGACTGTCCGCTGATCTATCAGGACGGACGCTACAGCATTAACTGGGAAGATTTCGAAAGGAAGCTGGCCGGTGGGGTGAAGGCTATGATATTCTGCAATCCCCATAACCCGGTCGGACGTGTCTGGACGCGGGATGAGGTGGAACGGGTGGTTATGCTGTGCAGAAAATATTCGGTATGGCTGTTCTCCGATGAGATCCACGGTGATGTGGCCCTCTACGGCAATCAGTATACCTCGGCAGCCTGCTTTGCAGACGTATATGACAGGATGATCGTTTACACTGCAATCAGCAAGACCTTCAATATGGCCGGTCTGCACTCATCCTGCAGCATCATTCCGAATCCGGAATACAAAAAGAGACAGGAGGCATCTCTTCGGGAAGCATGGCTTATGAGCCCGAACTGCCTGTCTAACGCGGCAATCGAGGCCTGCTACACCTACGGTGATGAGTGGGTGGACCAGCAGAATGCGTATCTGACAGAAAATGCAGAGTTTATCATTCATTATCTTGCCGTGCACGCGCCGGAGATCAAGCCGGTGAAGCCGGAAGGAACGTATCTGATGTGGCTGGACTGCAGCGCACTGGGAATGACCTCCGATGAAATCCAGAAAACACTGGCGGATCATTATGGCATTGCAGTGGGAGGCGGTACTTCCTATGGCGGAGACGGAGAGCATTTTCTGCGGTTCAACTTTGGCTGTCCGCGCAAAAGGCTCGAAGAGGGTATGGAGAAACTGGTACAGTTTGTATCAGACTGGAGAAAAGGGGTATAACAAATGGAGACGAAAAAACTGAATTTTTGGGACTGCATGGGCTTTTGTATTGGCCAGATCGTAGGTTCCGGTGTGTTTGTACTGACAGCAATCGTAATCGGACTGACCGGACACGGCGCTCCGTACGGATATTTTCTTGCAGCGATCATCTCACTGATCAGCCTGATCCCGATGGCAACACTTTCTTCCAGTATGCCGGCAACCGGCGGAAGCTATGTGTATGCCAAGAAGCTTTTGGGGCCGAGGATCGCATTTGTATTTCTTCTGATGTTTATTTTGCAGCAGGTGTTGGTATCCACGTTCGCAATCGGCTTTGCAAGCTATGTTGGCGTGATCTTTCCGTCAGTAAACCAGACCGTGGTTGCGGTTGGCGCCCTGACTGCGGCAGTGATTGTAAACCTGATCGGTCTGAAAACCTCTGCGAAGGTTCAGAAGGTGATGGTTTCCCTGCTTCTGATTTCCCTGTTCATTTATATCGTATTCGGTCTTCCGAAGGTTGACTGGTCTGCACTGGAGTTTTCAGCATCCAACATCATGCCTCACGGCCTGAAAAACTTCCTGCAGGGCGCAACGCTTCTGTCCTTTGCATGTGGCGGTGCAAGCTTCCTGGCTGAGAATGGCGGAGAAATCGAGAATCCGGGAAAGAATATTCCGAAGGCCATGATCCTTTCCACCGCGATCGTTGCGATCTTTTATGCATTTGTCGGTATTGTAGCTGCCTGCGTGCTTCCGTTAGATAAGGTAGCAGGTGTCAATATTTCAGTTGTAGCAAAAGAAGTATTCCCGGCACCGGTTTATCTGTTTTTTGTTATCGGCGGTGCATGGTTCGCACTGTTAACAACCCTGAACGGAACACTGTCCTGGACTACCCGTTCTCTTCAGAGAGCTGCCATGGATGGATGGCTTCCGGAAATCTGCGCAAAGGAAAATAAAAACGGAACTCCGGTTCTGCTGTTATTCTTTTTCTTTATTGTGGGCCTGATCCCGATCTTAACCGGCATGGATACCACCGATATTTCCAATATGGGTACCGGCTGTAGCAAACTGACCGGCCTGTTTACGATCTGTGCATGCTGGAGACTTCCGAGTCTGTTCCCGGAAGCTTATGAAAAGTCTGTATTGCATATAGAACCAAAGAAACTGCATGCAGTTCTTTGTGTATGCCTGACAGTTACCATTGTTACTTCCTTTGTAAGCCTCTCCAGTCTGAAGCCGAAGCATTACCTGTATATCGGTCTCTTCATTCTGGTTTCCATCATCATCATGCTGATCCGTTATAAGAATGTGAAAGCAAAGCTGGAACAGCAGAGCGCACAATAAAGGACTTGAAAATCTGAAAAAAGATAATCGGATAAGTCACTGGATTTCAGTGGCTTTTTCGGTATTTGAGAGGAGGAAAAACATGAACTATGCTGTGGTAGGATTCGGCACGGCAGGTTATCATGCGGTTAAAGCGATCCGCACCTGTGATAAGGAGGGGGAGATCGATGTATACAGCAATACCAGCCGGGCACCGTACAATCCGATGCTGACAACCTACTATGCGTTTGGAAAGCTGGAGTTTGACGGCCTGTTTCCGTTTGGGGATCTGGATCAGATCCGGAAGGAGATATCGTTTCACCTGATTCAGGAGCCGGTCATCCGGGTACATGCAAAAGAGCATCTGGTGGAGACGAAGCAGCAGACAAAGCAGTATGACCGGATTCTGATCGCGACCGGTGCGCGTGCGTTTGCACCGCCGGTGAAGGGACTTGATCCGGAGGATGCTTTCCTGATGCGGACGGTGGAGGATTCCATCCGCTTCAAAGAACGTCTGAAACAGAAGAATGTCCGCCATGCTGTTGTGATCGGTGCATCCATGGCCGGAATCAAGGTGGTGGAGGTGCTGCATAAATTTGGCATTGAAACCTGGCTTTTAGATCTGGCACCTCATATTTTTCCGCTGGCAGCTTATCCGGAGGTGTCCGCGGAGATTGAAAAACGGGTGGAGGCTCAGGGCGTTCATCTGAAATTCGGAGCAACGATCGACCACATGGAGCAGGAGGATGGGCAGAAAATCGCCGTACTGACAGATGGAAGCCGGATTCCGGCAGATATTGTCGGACTCTGCATTGGCACAAGAGCCATCACGGATCCTGTGAAGGATGAGGTGGCAATCGTCCGCGGTATTACGGTCAACGATCATATGGAAACCTCAGTTCCGGGTGTGTATGCAGCCGGAGACTGCTGTGAGGGAAACAACCTGGAGAGCGGGCAGAATCAGATCATCGGCCTCTGGGCCAATGCCAACCGACAGGGCGAGACGGCAGGAGCCAACATGGCAGGTCAGGATGTCGCGTATCACGGAAACATCCTGCATAATATCACCCATTTTATGAACATGGATTTTATCGGCTTTGGTGATAACCGTCTGACGGGGGAGGTGCTGGAGTACGGAAGCCTGGAAGACAGCCTGTATGTACGCCTGGTGCTGGATGGAAAACGGATCGTGGGTGCCAATATCCTGGACAATTACCGGATCAGCGGTATCGTGAAAAATTATATGCTGCGGCTGTTTGCGGGAGAAGAGTTTGTCCTTCCGGATTACCAGAGGGCTATGCTTCAGAAGGCTGGTCTGTCGGAAGCATTCATTGATGAGATTGAGGAGAAATTACATGGATAGTTTAGAAGCATTAATCAAAGCAAAAATTCCGTGTGAGGAAACCGGGATCCGGATTTGCCATACGGTGTGCGCAATCTGCAGTCCGGCCAATAACTGCGGTGTAAATGCCTACGTCAGGGACGGCAGGATGGTCAAGCTTGAGGGGATGGATGAGCATCCGCAGAGTAAGGGACGCATGTGTGTGAAGGGACTTTCCGGTCGTCAGTTTGCTTACCGGGAGGACCGGATCCTGACCCCGCTGAAGCGGGTTGGCGAGCGGGGAGAAGGAAAATTTGAACCGATCACCTGGGAACAGGCCTATGATGAGATCGCTTCCCGGTTAAATGGGATCAAGGCAGAATACGGAGCAGATGCAGTGGCGTTTTTCGGCGGCTACAATAAGTGGTATCGTCCGTGGCTGCGGCGTCTGGCACATTCCTTTGGAACCATGAATTTCGGCACGGAATCCAGTACCTGCATGACTTCGGGATGGATGGCATGGAAAACGGCGGCCGGGCAGCTGGCGCGTCCGGATATGGCGCATACAGACCTGTATCTGGGCTGGGCCATGAATCCGTATTATTCCGGCTATGGCAAAGCAACAGCAATCGAAAATCTCCGTGAAAAGGGCATGAAGGTCATCATCATTGATCCGAAGATCACTCCGGCCGTGGAGCGTCTGTGTGATCTGTATCTTCGCCCTTATCCGGGCACTGATGGGGCTCTGGCACTCTGCATGGGAAATATTCTCATCGAACAGGGATGGATCGATTCTGATTATATTGAAAAGTATGTACACGGATTTGCGGAATACAAAGAGTATGCAAAGCAGTTTAACGAAAGCAGCATTGAAGGCCTGACCGGCGTGCCGTATGAGCAGGTGCTTGCGGCCTGTCGTATGATTCATGAGAGTGGCTCCATGTGTATCAATGAAAACAGCGCTCCGATCCCGCATCACAAAAACGGCTTCCAGAATTATCGTGCGATCATGGCGCTTCTGGCACTGACCGGCAATTATGACCGGGTAGGCGGCCAGCTTCCGGATCTTCACAGCTTTACGCACCAGATGGCCGGATTTGTGACCCGGGATGAGGAATTTGCAGAGGTGACAGAGCCGGAGAATGCGAAACCGGCGGTAGGAGCAGAGCGTTTTCCACTGTGGTATCATATGGAAAAGGAAATGCAGTGTGTCGATCTGGCAAGACAGATCATGGAGGAAAAGCCGTATCCGGTAAAGGCGCTCTTTGCTATGGGAATGAATTACCGGATGCTGCCGGATGACCAGTATGTGAAAGAGGCATTGCTGAAGCTGGATTATTTTGTAGATACCGATCTGTTCCTGACGGATACGGCGATGCTTGCGGATCTCGTTCTTCCGGTCTGCACCTCCTATGAGCGCGGTGAGCTGGAAACCTATCCGGGCTGCTATGCCTGGTATACGAAACCGGCCATTGACCGGGTGGGAGAGAGTAAATCCGATACGGAGATCATCGCGGAGCTGGCAAAAAAGCTTGGTCTGGGCGATGAGGAGCTGGAAGCAGGCTATGAGAAAAACCTGGAATTCATTCTCCGTGATCTTGACATTACCGTGGAGGAACTGAAGAACAGTGATGTTCCGATTAAGGTACCGAATGTAAAAAAATCTGCGCCGGGTGAGCATCTGGAGCGGGGACTTCTGACTCCGACCGGAAAGTTTGAGCTGTATTCGGAGCTCATTGCATCTCATCCGGAATGGCACCTGGATCCGCTTCCGACCTACTGCGAGCCGCTTGACGAGGCAGATCCGGAGCTTTATCCGTACCGGCTCTGTTCCGGCGGGCGTATTCCGAATGCGATCCATTCCCGTCTTCATAAGGTCAAATGGGCGCGCAGCTTAAGACCGGATCCGACAGCGGAGCTGTCTGTGGAGGATGCAAAGGAACTGGGCATTGAAGCCGGAGATGACATGGAACTTTATACGGAACGCGGCTGTATCTGCGTGAAGGCTATGCCGAGTCATAAGGTTCCAAAATCTGTGGTCTTTTTCTATCATGGATATTCGGAGGCAGATGTCAATTCCCTGATGTCCGGTACGCATGTGGATCCTTATTCCGGTTTCCCGGCATACAATTCCACGCGTTGTGGAATGAGAAAGAAGGTGCAGCAGTGAAAAAATACGTGATCGATCTCGATCTGAGCAAATGTGTGGCCTGCGGTGCCTGTGCGGTAGCCTGCATGGACCAGAATGATTATGAAGTCAGGGAAGGACAGCGCCCGTACCGTAATATTTTCGATATGGAACTTGAAAAGAATAACAGTGTCAGTTATCACCGGCTCTCCTTAGCCTGTATGCACTGTGAGGATGCGCCCTGTATCACCGGCTGTCCGAGTGCCTGTCTCAGGAAAGACTCGGAGACAAATCTTACGGTTTATGATACCACAAACTGTATTGGCTGTCACAGCTGTGCCATGGCCTGTCCCTACGGAATTCCATCCTTCGGAGAAAATGGAAAGATGATCAAATGTGACGGCTGCTATGTGCGGGTACATCAAGGTATGCTTCCGGCCTGCGTTAAGGCCTGCCCGTTTGGAGCATTGAAGCTGGTTGATCTGGAAGCACCGGAGGAACAGATTCCGAAGGAGCATTCCCTGCGTATGACCAGTATGCAGATGCTGAAGGCTCAGGTATAGGCAGGGACGGCAGCAGTAGAAAGGAGAATAAAATAGATGGAAGTAAAAGTGTGGGAATATGACGAATATCCGGGACTGACCGAAGAGGTGGAAGGGGCAGTCCATATCCCGACCACCGGAGACGAGCCGGGAGTTTACCATTGGCATGATATTCCGTATGCAGAAGTGGACGGTCATACGCTGGTGCTTCAGATTCTGGAGCCATATACCAGAAACGAGCCGGAAAAGCTTCATCCATGTTTTGTGTTTGTGCAGGGGTCTGCCTGGGGCGTACAGGATGTGTATAAGAGCTGTCCGCATTATGCGAGACTGGCTGCCCGCGGATATGTGGTAGCTGTGGTGCAGTATCGTCATTCCGGAATTGCCCATTTTCCGGCACCGATTCAGGATGCCAGAAATGCAGTCCGCTTTATGCGCCTGCATGCGGCAGATTACCATCTGGACGGGGAAAACTTTTTCCTGGGCGGCTGTTCTTCAGGCGGCCATACCGCCGTGTTTGCAGCTCTGGCGGATCAGGAGCCGTGGCTGGATGCCTCCGTATATCCGGGAGTATCTGCAGATGTCATGGGAATCCTGGATTACTACGGTGCGGTAAGCATGACGGAGATGGATGATTTCCCGGATACATTGGAGCATCATCTGGAGACCAGCCCGGAGGGTATGGAGATGGGCGCAAACTTAAGAGAGCATCCGGAGCTTGCAGCCCGGGCAACGGCTGTGACTTATATCCGCCCGGAGACCAAGCTCCCGCCTGTGTGGATCATGCACGGAACCAAGGATCGCAAGGTGAGTCCCTATCAGAGTGTGCGTTTATATAAGAAGTTAAAGGAATGTGGAAAAGAAGCAACGCTGTATCTGGTGGACGGCGCGGACCACGGCGGTTCCGAGTTCTGGACACCGGAGGCTGTGGATGCGGCAGACCGTTTCATGAAAGAAATCATTCAACGGCACAAAAACCAGAAATCATTATAACCATTTTGGCAGTCCACTCCGTACGGCATCTGATGTGCCTTTAGGATCGTGCTGACAATGGAAAGTCCGATGCCGGTCCCGAGCCTGCGCCCGTTCTGGTGCTGGCTGCGCTGGTAGCGCTCCCAGATGATAGCACGGTCCTCTTCGGGAATCGGATCACCGGGATTGATGACCTCGACAAGGCAGCAGGAAACGGAAAAGGCTGCTTCTGCCGATGTGTCGCCGGTGAAGGAAGCTGTATTGCCAGTCAGAATCGGTGCGCCGTCAATCTCCTGAAAACGCGCAGCCGGCTGCGGAGTCAGACAGATCCGGATTTCCTGATTTTCCGGTGTGTGGTTGATGGCATTGTTTAGCAGGTTGCGCATGACCTGGCTCATTTTCAGGGCATCGACCTCAAAGAAAAACGGCCGGGAGGATTGCACATCAGCAGCCGAAGCAGATGACCTGCGGTCAGAGGTTTCCTCTGTCACCAGCAGTGTCAGCGTGATGCCATGCTCGGCAGCTGCCTGTCTGCAGCGGGTCAGCTCGGCTGTTACGATATCCCGTAAATCGCACCATTCCTTCTTTAAGCTGCTGTAGCCGGCGGAAAACTGGGAATAGTCGAGGATGTCGTTTACCATCTCGCTCATGCGGTTGGACTCGCTGATGATGAGATTCAGATTTTCATTGCGCATCTCGTCATCTTTCCAGGTGATGTCCCGCACCATCTCCGCATAGCCGGTGATGAGGGCTAACGGGGAGCGCAGCTCGTGGGAAACGTTGGCGATGACCTCCCGGCGCAGGACATCCAGCCGCTGCAAGGCCAGCCGCAGTTTTCCGACGGATTGGGACAGCTGTCCGAGCTCGTCCCGGCGTTCCAGATCCGGGCCGATGGAAAAGTCGTTTTCGGTCAGCTTGTCCACCGCACTTTTGATCTGAAAGATGGGACGGGAAAACTGTCTGGACAGGACTGCGGCCAGTACCGATGCGATGCCGGTCAGAAGAATACTCAGAATGATGAGCTGGGAACGGTTCAGGTTTAAAACGGTCCGGGTCATCAGGGCGTTGCGCAGGATCAGGTAGTTATGCTCTCCGTTGCAGGTGACCGGGAAACCAAGCTCGTAGCCGATGATCTTTCCGTGCATCCGCTTAATGTGCCGGTAGGGGCGGCCTGCCAGCAGCTCCCTGAAATCAGGATTCTGGATGGTCATCTTCGGATCGTCGAGTTTGCGCTCCCATTCCTGCGGCTGCACCAGGTGTCCGGAAGAGTACATTTTGATGAGGGTGCCGTCCTCAGAGACCAGGAGCAGCTCCCCGCCGATGTGACTGATAAAGGATAAGAGCTTTTCATCCTCTCCGATATCGCGGGTACGCAAATCTTCCATGACAGGAGAAAGCCGGTTCAGAGCTTCGTTAACGGCGGCATTCGCGTAATTCTGTTCAAACAGAAAAATCTGCACCACCCACATAAAGCCGATCCCGAACATGACCGGGATCATCATAAAGGCCCAGAGTCGGAAAACCATCCGGTTTTTCAGGGCAGAAAGTCTAATTTTCATCTGTTTTTTCAAATTTATACCCCACTCCCCATACAGTCTGGATCAGCTTTCGGTAAGGACCGATGTGTTCCCGCAGGGACTTGATGTGCGTGTCCACGGTGCGGGCATCCCCGCAGTACCGGTACCCCCATACGGTCTCCAACAGTTTGTCACGGCTCAGGACGATATGTTCATTCTGTGCCAGCTTGTACAGCAGGTCAAATTCCTTGGGCGGCAGAGTGATCTTTTTTTCGTCTAATGTGACGATCCGGGAATCCGGAAAAATAGAAAGTCCGCCAAAGGCCAGCTCCTTTGTGACAGGTGCTGATGCATGGACCCGGGTGCGGCGCAGCACGGCTCCGATGCGGGCCATCAGCTCTTTGGGACTGAATGGCTTTGCAACATAGTCATCGACGCCGAGCCGGAATCCGTTTAATTTATCATATTCTTCATTTCGAGCGGTCAGCATGATGACCGGTACCTGGCTGAAGCCGCGGATGGCTTCGAGGGTTTCAAAGCCGTCCGGTCCCGGCATCATGACATCCAAAAGCACCAGGTCAAAGGTACTTTGCTTTAAAGCAGTGACCGCGGCGGCTCCTTCTCCGGCCTCTGTGCATTCGAAGCCTTCCAGTTCTGCATAGGTACGCACCAGGCGGCGCAGGTGCGGATCATCATCGGTGATAAGAATGTGCGGCATGGAACTTTCTCCCTTCTACGTTCTTCTGGGATTATAACATCTTTTCCCGGCTTCTGAAACTTTCCTCACAGAATTATGCGGATTTTCTCACACTTTTCTCACATTTCTTATTTAAGCTTTGTAGCATGTCAGAATGTGTGCGGAAAGGAGTGCCTTATGAACCAGAAATCTTCAGCAAGACCACCGGATCACGGAATATTAAAAAAGGAACTGTTTGGGTATGCGGGCATCTGTCTGGTCCTGATTTTGCTATTGGGGACCGGAGAAAGACTGTTTGATACCTTTCCGGTGAAGGCCATGCTCAGCGCGTTGTGTTATCTGGTCGTGGGAGGCCTTGGCATGTCAGCCGGGATGTTCTGTTTCCGGCCTGAGGCAGAGCGGTCCGAGTTTTTTAAGACCTTTACGCTGCTGTATCATCCCGGAGTCTGGATTCTGGCGGCAGCCTCCTTTCTGGAGAAAACAGGAATCGCTGCGGTGCGCATCACAGAAAGCCTGCATCTGGTTTATATTGCCGGATGGACCTTTCTGGTGGCAGGCATGATCGTGCTGGTGGTGATCCTGCGGGGCAGCCGCATGTAACGTAACAGGAACTATAGAAGGTGAAGGAGTGTAAGATGGATAAGAAGAAAAAAATCATGGCAGGAGCAGGCGCGGCAGTGATCATTCTTGCAGGCGCAGCATTTTTCCTTACAGGGAAGGGCGCAAAAGGCGGTCAGGGAGGCCCCGGAGGTATGGGAGGTCCAGGAGGCATGATGCAGGAATCCACGGTAACGGTGGTGAATGCGGCAAATCCGACTACGGGAGATGTTTCCGTAACCTCCAGCCTGACCGGTACGGTTGAGGCAGCCGATGTGGTGTATGTGTACGCCAAGGCCGGCGGCGATGTGACTGCCGTGAATGTCAGGGCCGGTGATATGGTCAGCCAGGGACAGGTGCTGATGGAGATCAACACCGAGCAGGTGGAGTCTGCAAGGAACAGCATGGATTCCGCCCAGGTCAATCTGTCCCAGGCCCAGAGCAACTTAAGCAGAATGCAGATCCTTTACGACAGCGGCGATCTGTCTGACCAGGAGTACGAGCAGTATCAGAATAGTCTGAAATCCGCGCAGCTCCAGTATGAATCTGCCAAGCTTCAGTACGATAAGCAGGTGGAGTACAGCACCATCACCGCACCGATCGCAGGCCGCGTGGAGAGTGTGGACGTGGATGTGTATGACCGTGTCAATCAGTCTGCACAGCTCTGTGTCATTGCGGGCGAGGGTCAGAACAGTATCACCTTTTATGCGACCCAGCGTATGGTACAGAATTTAAAGACCGGAGATGAGCTCGAGATTTCCAAAAACGGAAATACCTATACCGGAAACATCACCGAGATCAGCAATATGGTCGATGAGAGCAATGGCCTGTTCAAGGTAAAGGGGGATATGGAGAGCAGTGATGAGATCGCGATCGGAAGTACCGTGAAGATCACGCTGGTGACCGGGCGCGCCGAGAATGTGATGCTGGTTCCGGTAGATGCCATCTACTACAGTGGCGGCAAGGGCTATGTCTACTTATATGAAGATGGCAAGGCGAAGATGGCTTCCGTGGAGATTGGCCTTTATGATTCCGAGAACGCACAGATCCTTTCCGGTGTGAATGCCGATGATATGGTAATCAGCACCTGGAGCTCGAATCTGTACGAGGGTGCAGATATCCGCCTGAAATCCGATGCTGAGGCAGCAGATACAGCAGCGGGCGGCGAGGGACAGAACGGTGCTCCGGCAGGTGACGGTCAGGATGCAGGCGGTCAGGCCCCGGCAGGTGATGCACAGGGTGCAGGCGGTCAGACCCCGGCAGGTGACGGTCAGGGCGCAGGCGATCAGGCTTCGGCAGGTGATGCGCAGGGTGCAGACAGCAAGGCCCCGCAGGGCGCGCCGGAAGATGACGGCGCACAGAACGGAAGCGCAGCACCGAAAGCACAGTAAGGAGGCAGACGTAAATGGGAATTACCAGATTTGTACTGAAGCGTCCGGTCACCGTGCTGATGGCGCTCTTATGCCTGATCGTGTTTGGTATTTCTTCGGTGTTTAACGCAACACTGGAGCAGATGCCGGATATGGATCAGCCGATGATGATCATTATGGCAAATTATTCCGGCGCCAGCCCGGAGGACATGGATGAGCTGGTAACGCAGCTCATTGAGGATCAGGTTAGCACACTGGAGGGTGTGAAGAGTATGAGCTCCACAACCAGTGAGGGCCGTTCCATGATCATGCTGGAGTATGATTACGACACCGATATGGATGAGGCTTACAGCGACTTAACTAAGAGCTTAAACAGCATTCGTGACCTGCCGGATGATGTAGAGCCGACGGTCATGGAGATGAACAACAATGCGCAGGCCAGCATGATGCTTACCATTGCGAATCCGTCCCAGGAAAATCTCTATGACTATGTAGATCAGAAGATTGTGCCGGAGCTGGAGAAGCTCAGTACCGTGGCAGAGGTATCCACGATGGGTGGTTCTTCTGAGTATATCAAAATTGAACTGATGTCCGATATGATGGAGCAGTACAATGTGAGCATCAGCGATATCAAGTCCGCCATGTCGGCAGCCAACCTGTCCTATCCGTCCGGAAGCGCAGAGTCCGGCAACCTGGACTTATCCGTGTCTACGTTAACGCAGCATGACACGCTGGATGAGCTGCTGGAAATGCCGATCACGGTATCCGGAAACAAGATCATTTACCTGGAAGATATCGCAGTGGTTTCCTACGCGGAGGAGCAGAAGGGCGGCGTCTCCCGTTACAATGGTGAAGAGACCATCTCCATTTCCCTGACCAAGCAGCAGAGCAGCACCGCCATGGATTTGTCCAAGCAGGTGCAGAAGGTCATCAAAAGCCTGCAGAATGATGATGATGACCTGACCATCACCGTAGCAAGAGATGAGGCAGACTCCATCCAGGACTCCTTAAAGGATGTAGCAGAGACCATGGTGATGGCGGTCGTGATTTCCATGATCATCATTTTCCTGTTTTTCGGAGATTTCAAGGCATCCATGATCGTCGGAAGCTCTATCCCGACCTCTATCCTGATGTCCCTGATCGTTATGACGCGGGCGGGATTTACGCTGAACATCATTACCATGAGCGGTCTGGTCCTCGGTGTCGGCATGATGGTAGATAACTCTATTGTTGTGCTGGAGAGCTGCTTTAGGGCCATGGATAAGCAGCAGGATAAGGGGGCACTGGGGTACGCGAAGGCAGCCCTGGAAGGAACCAACATTGTGGTGGCTTCCATCTTTGGCTCCACGGTAACCACCTGTGTTGTATTTATCCCACTGGTATTCTTGAACGGTATGAGCGGCCAGATGTTCGGAGCCATGGGCTACACCATCGTATTCTGTATGTGTGCGTCCCTGCTTTCTGCAATCGCCATCGTGCCGCTGTGCTATATGATGTATAAGCCGAAGGAGCGGTCATCCGCACCGGCTACCCGTCCGCTGACCTTCTTACAGGATGGTTACCGCAAGATTATGCCGACTCTTCTGAAACACAAGGCCATCGTTATGCTGGCTTCCGTCGGCATCATTGTAGCAACGGTGTTCCTGGCAAGCGGCATGCAGACTGAGCTGATGACCGCCGATGATACCGGTACCGTCAGTGTCAGCATTGAGACCCGCCCGGGCCTGATTACCGAACAGGCAGACGCGATCCTGGCAGAGGCAGAATCCATCGTGGCAGCTCATGAGGATGTGGAATCCTATATGCTGCGTTACAACAATGATAAAGGAACCATTACCGCTTATTTAAAGGATGACCGGAAGATGTCTACTGATGAGGTGGTAAGCCAGTGGGAGAATGAGATGGCAGATCTGGAAAACTGTACCATTACGGTAGAGGCATCCACCTCCATGAGCATGATGGGACGGAGCCGTGGTTATGAGGCCATCTTAAAGGGAACCCAGTACGATGAGCTGCAGGAGGTCAGCAATGAGATTGTAAATGAGCTGATCGCCCGGGACGATGTAAAAAATGTTCATTCCAGCATTGAGAATACCGCGCCGGTTGTGGCTGTCAAGGTGGATCCGGTTTCTGCTTCCGCGGAAGGACTGACTGCAGCCCAGATCGGAACCATGATAAAACAGATGTTAGACGGTGAGGAGGTTACCACCTTAAAGGTGGACGGTCAGGAAATCAGCGTCAAGGCAGAGTATCCGGAGGATCAGTATAGGACCGTGCCGCAGCTGGAGCGCATCATCTTAAAGAAGCCGTCCGGCGGTTATGTGGCGCTGTCCGATGTGGCAGAAATTTATTATAAAGACAGCCCGTCTTCCATCGAGAAGGAGGATAAGTCCTACCAGATCACGATTTCCGCAGATTATGTGGACAGCAGCTCCAGTGCGGCAGTGAAGACCAAAATCGATAATGAGGTTATCAGCCCGAACCTGACCGGAACCATTGTCCGCGGCACCAACTCCAGAGACCGTATGATGCAGGAGGAGTTCTCCGGACTGTATAACGCGATTGCGGTGGCAGTATTCCTGATCTTTGTGGTCATGGCTGCGCAGTTCGAGTCCCCGAAGTTCTCCTTCATGGTTATGACGACCATTCCGTTCAGCCTGGTTGGTTCCTTCGGACTCTTAAAGCTCACCGGAGTCAGCATGTCCATGACCTCCATCCTGGGATTTTTGATCCTGGTTGGTACGGTCGTTAACAATGGTATCCTCTATGTGGATACGGTCAACCAGTATCGCATGGAGATGCCGCTTCGGAAGGCTCTGATCGAGGCCGGTGCTACCCGTATGCGTCCGATCATGATGACAAGTTTGACCACCATTCTTTCCATGCTGCCGATGGCGATGGCTTTCGGAAGCAGCGGTTCCACCACGCAGGGCCTTGCGGTGGTAAATATCGGAGGACTGAGTGTCGGTGTGCTGGTAGCGCTGTTTATCCTGCCGGTTTATTACGCTCTGATGAATGGCAGGAAGGAATTGAAGGTTCTGGATATTTAAGGAGGAGATGAAAAATGATCCGGAAACGTGCAAAACGGCTGGCAGGCGCAGTGCTTGCCGCCGGCGCCATTACGGCAATGCCATTTCAGGCATTTGCCCAGAGAAGCCCGGAATTTGCTTATTCAGCAGAAAAATGGGCGACACTCCGCGACAATAAGCTGGAGTTTGATGAAATTTCAGATCTGGTTCATGAGTACAATCCGACCGTGGTCCAGAACGAGATCAGCTACAAGGATTATCTGACCAAGAACCGGGATGATGTGGCACAGGATTATTACGACAAGGCCAATGAGATTTATTCTAATATCAGCTACCCGGATTCAGACGATGCCAACTACGGAAGTGGTGTGGCAGCGGCACTGCGCAATGAACAGCAGGCCAAAAGCCTGATGGAGCAGGGCGATGAAAACACCGATGACCAGGCTACCATGCGGCTCCAGTACGATCAGTCCGAGGCGAAGCTGGCCAAGCAGGCACAGGGGCTTATGATCACCTACTGGACCCAGTACTATAACCTGGATGGCCAGAAGGCCCGCGTTGAGCAGGCGAAGCTTTCGTACCAGTCTGAGCAGAACCGCCTGGCAGCGGGTATGTCTACCCAGTCCAAGGTTTTAAGCGCAAAGGAGTCCGTCTCCAATGCGGAGGCAGCGCTGGTGACTGCCGAGAGCAATCTGGCCTCCACAAAGGAGAGCCTGTGTCTGATGTTAGGCTGGGGCTACGGCGCGGATGTGGAGATCGCGGAGCTTGCAGAGCCGGACCAGAGTAAGATCGCGGCCATTGATGTGAACGCAGATATCCAGACAGCTCTGGAGAACAGCTACGCCTACCGCCTGACGAAAAAGCAACTCACCAACGCCAGAACAGACAGCGTAAAGGAGAAGCTGAGCGAGACGGAAAAGAATCAAAAGGAGACCATCTCCAACAGTGTGAAATCTGCCTATGATTCCCTGCTTCTGGCCCAGTCAAGCTATGAGCAGGCCCAGTCGGCTCTGGCGCTGCAGGAGGTTTCCATGAAGTCTGCCGACGCGAAGCTGGCAGCGGGAACCATTACAAAAAATACCTATGAGAGCCAGAAGGCTTCTTATACCACCGCCCAGGTGACAGCCCAGACCCAGAAGCTGTCCCTGCTGCAGGCCATGGTGGATTATGACTGGGCCGTGAACGGACTGGCATCTGTAGAGTAAGGAAAGGAGCGCAGTGTGATGAGAAAACAGGCAAACAGGAAAGTGCCGCAGAAGCGTATGTGCCTGCGGAGTTTGCGAAAAAAGACAGAACATGGCATGGGTGCATTTGGTTCAGCCTGTGCCAGGACCGCACTGGTGCTTTCTTTTGCGGCAGGTGCTCTGGCGCTGCCGTCCGCTGCGTTTCCGGTGATGGCGGAAACTGCTGAGGATGTTTCTGAAAGCGCTTCTGGCAATGTGACAGATCAGTCTGATTCATTGGATACCGCAGTTCAGACTGATACATCTGTGACGTGCGTGGATTACAATAATCTGGAACAGCTGGTGCAGAATAACCGGAACCTAAAAAATGCCCTGGACAATTACACCAGCAATAAGGAAACCTATGAGAACATGCTGAAGACTCTGGAAGACGAGCGGGATTACATGAAGTTTATGCAGGAAAAGTATGAGGATGATGCGGAGGCAAAGGCGACCTACAAAATGAATGCTTCCATGCTAAACATGTCTATTTCCCAGATCACCAAACAGCTGGAATCCCAGGAATCCAAAACCCAGACCACCAGCCGCCAGAAAACGATCGACAGCTATGTGCTGACGGCCCAGAGCCTGATGCGTACCTATAATCAGATGAATACCAAGGCTCAGGCCGAGGAGAAAAACTATCAGGCGGCCCAGAGCAGTTATCAGGCAGCTATGAAAAAGCAGAGCGCGGGCATGGCCACGGCAGCTGATGTGATGGCGGCTTCCGACACCATGCAGAGCGCAAAAAACCGTTATGAATCCTACCTGCAGCAGGCATCCAACGCCCGCTTTAACCTGCTCTCAGCCCTGGGGCTGGACACCGGTGCGGATATCGCCATCGGAAGTGTGCCGCTCCCGGATCTTGCCGCCATTGAGGCTGTAGATTTTAATAGCGATATGGAGCAGGCCATCGGCAACAGCTCCAGCGTACAGAATGCCCGGCATCAGAGCGCGGGAACCGCAACGGAGATTTCGGTGAAATCCGATCAGGAAAGTCAGGCCGAGGGAACGGTGCGTTCCCGGATGCAGAGCCTGTATGATCAGTTAAAGGCTGCAAAGCTTCAGTATGATGGTGCTGAGGATGCTTACCAGAGTGCATCCATTACCTATGCTTCCCTGCAGAAAAAGCAGCAGGCCGGTATGCTGAACCAGAATGATTACCAGCAGGGCGTGGCGGATTACTATAGTGCGCTGGATGCGAAAGAAACCGCAGTGGTCAATCTGAATCAGGCGTGGGAAACATATAACTGGACCGTAAAAGGCGTGTCCTAGGATGCGATAGCAAGAAATCGAAGGAAAAATTGGATATTGTTTTTCAAAAAGACATATGATATAATGCCGTTAGGCAAAAGGATAAGATGTTCCATTGCGAACAGCAAAACGGAAACCCCAGAAGTCTCGCACACTTCTGGGGTTTTCTATTCCTATTTTGGGAGTGGGAAGGCTTAACCCCTCCTTCCCGTACCAGTCTGGGAGGCGGTAACAGATTTAGTATAGCATATCAAATAGCATATGACCAGTGAATGGTTTTGTGTTAAATTACGTGAATTACGCTCAAAAATGGTAAATCATACAGGTGAAAAATTTATCAAAACGAAAATTCTGTGGTTGACGCAAAAAAAATGCTGTAGTATAGTTTAGAAGGAATTTATTGATCGTGCACTTATAAGGAGGTGAGAACATGGACGTCGCGGACAGTTATAAGCGAATGAGCGGCAATGGAAGAGAAAAGAAAACCGGCAGCCTGTCTGGATCCGCTGTCCGTTTTCTCACACGAATTGGTTTTATATTTTAGTCGGAAAGCTGTCTGATCTGGTATGTCTTAAAGGAAGACGCACAGATCAGGCTGTTTCTGCGTGTGTCTGCCATTGCCCGTTTTCAGATGAAACCGGTGATGGCATTTTTTATTTGCGGAAACACGCTGCTGTTTTTCTTTCTTGTTTTTTGAATCTATTGTTAAGAAAGCGTGAAGAATACAGGAGATTTTTCTGGAAAAATACAGCAGGTTTGCGCAGATCAAAAATGCTCCGGTTCCACGGATGACAGCCGTGAGAACAAAACGCTGCGAGAAAGAGAAAGACTTTTTCGCAGACGGAGAAAGGAGCAGGCATGGAAAAGATGAACGAGAACGAGACCAAAGACGTGGCAGTTCAGGTACGTGACTACCAGACGGAGCTGGAGCAGATCATGCGGAGCAATGTATCTCCGCGTGTCTTAAAGGATCGCATTTCCGATTACCATGAGAATGATATCGCATCCTCCTTTGAGGTGCTGACAAGAGATGAGAGGGAGCGGCTGTACCGTATTCTGGATGCGGAGCAGCTTTCCGATATTTTCGAATATCTGGATAACGCAGAGATTTATTTTGAGGAGCTGAATGCAAGAAAAAAGGTTGAAGTCCTTTCCTGCATGGAGGTTGACCAGGCAGCAGCGCTCCTTAAGCGCCTTGCAAAGCCGGAGCGCAACATGCTCATCGACCTCATTGATAACGAATCCAAACGCGATATTGCCATGCTGGAGTCCTTTGATGAAGACGAGATCGGAAGCCGCATGAGCATGAACTTTATTGAGATCAAGGCCGGCATCAGCATCCGCGAAGCTATGCGCGAACTCGTAAGTCAGGCTGCGGATAACGACAATATCTCTACCCTTTATGTAACGGATGATAAGCATACCTTCTGCGGTGCGATTGACTTAAAAGATCTGATCATTGCAAGAGAGGGAACCAGTCTGGATGATATCATCATGGAGTCTTATCCATATGTGTATGCCCGTGAGATGATCGAAGACTGTATTGAGCGGATGAAGGATTATTCCGAGGATTCCATTCCGGTGCTGGATGAGAATAACAAAATCCTCGGTGTCATCACTGCCCAGGATATTGTTCAGGTTGTAGATGATGAGATGGGTGATGATTATGCAAAGCTGGCAGGTCTTGCTTCTGAAGAGGAATTAAACGAGCCGATCCGCCAGAGTGTGCATAAGCGTCTTCCGTGGCTGATCATCCTGTTGGGCCTTGGCCTGGTGGTTTCCAGTGTCGTAGGACTCTTCGAGGGCGTAGTAGCCCAGCTGACCATCGTGATCTGCTTCCAGTCCCTGATCCTGGACATGGCCGGAAACGTTGGTACCCAGTCCCTGGCAGTTACCATCCGTGTGCTGATGGATGAAAACCTGGACGGCAAGCAGAAACTTGGCCTGGTATTCAAAGAGGCCAGAGTCGGAATGTGCAACGGTCTGATCCTTGGTGTTCTTTCCTTTGTATTTATCGGACTTTATGTAGTTTTCGCAAAGGGCATGACACCGGGCTTTGGATTTGCGGTCTCTGCCTGCATCGGCGTGGCCCTGCTTCTGGCCATGATGATCTCCAGTGTTTCCGGTACCGTGATCCCGATCCTGTTTAAGAAATTCGGCGTAGACCCGGCGGTAGCGTCCGGTCCGCTTATCACCACCGTGAACGATCTGGTAGCGGTTATTTCCTATTATGGTCTTACCTGGATCTTTTTGATCGAGATGCTGCATTTGGGATAATAAGCGAGAATCCTCGGTTATTCAATTGCCGAGATGAAAGCGTCTGAAACGC
>OGFR01000153.1_pt1 | contig 74728 bp, 79 predicted proteins | sample 1571001 | NCBI WGS metagenome assembly OGFR01 (sample SAMEA2582064, study PRJEB24529) | metagenome | biome: Human gut stool | place: China | collected 2011 | reverse complement strand
TGTACATAGAGCGTCTATTTGCCCCGCATTGGGGATGGATAGGCGCTCTTTTTTTGTCCAAAACCATGGGCAAATACAAGAGATTGGAGGTGTTTTATTTGAGTAAGCCTGTTTGTGCCGCAGACAAGCCGAGCGATTGCCATTACTGCTACTTCTGGACGAATGGCAGAAAGGGTTGCCGTCTGGGTGGAAGTAGTTGAAACAGTTCCTGAAATTACAGAACCTACTCCGGAGGAAAAGCCGAAATCTACGAATATGCTCCCGGCAATTCTTACTCTGATTGTGCTTGCCTGTAGTGGTGGATCATTCGTATTTAAGAAAGTTCAGGAAAAGAAGAAGGCACAGGAAGCGGCAAAGTCTGATCCGGATGCTGATTATGTGGACGCTGACGAGGATTATGGATACGATCCGGAGTTTGAGGACGATGATGCAGATAACTCCGTCGATGAAGATGATAATGAACCTGTGTAAACAGGATAGGCTTGGTGTCTGGGGCAATCTTCGGATTGCCTTTACATAGTCTCCACTTTCAAAAAATAAAATATTTTGTGTTTTTGAAAGCGACCTCTTGAATATTCTGTGTGGTAGGTGTGCATACTATTATTTCAGCCATAGTGGCTGGAAAATTTATCTGCCTCATCCCATTGAAATCTCCGTCATTTTAGAATAAAATGAGGCAGATAATTCTGAAATGAGGTAGATAACATGAGAGCTTTTGATTATATAAAAGAGCCAGAAAAGTTGTTTACTCCTGAAATTGTGCAGATGATCGGAAAAATTCATGAGCACAAAGGTAAGCAAGAGCTATTTTTGGAAGCTAATATTGATGAATTGAAAACCCTTCTTGAAGTCGCTTTGATTCAAAGTACAGGTGCTTCTAACCGTATTGAGGGTATTTATACAACAGATAAGAGATTGGAAGAATTGGTCAGCCAAAAGGCAGAACCAAGAAACCGATCTGAGCAGGAAATCTCAGGTTACCGAGAGGTGCTTTCTACAATCCACGAAAGCTATGAGTATATTGTGCCCAGACCTAATATTATTTTGCAGCTTCATCGTGATTTGTATTCCTACGCCGGTTCCGGTGGAGAATATAAAAATGCTGATAATGTAATTGCAGAAACAGATGCAGAAGGTCACCAGAAAGCAAGATTCATTCAGGTTCCTGCCCTTCAGACTGCGGAAGCTATGGATGAATTGTGCAGACAGTTTTTAGAAGCATGGAATACTGATAAAATTGATAGATTACTTTTGATACCTATGTTTATTTTGGATTTCCTCTGTATCCACCCTTTCAATGACGGAAATGGACGCATGAGCCGTTTACTGTCGCTTCTTTTGTACTATAAGGCAGGATATAATGTATAAAATCAAACAGGCAAGGAAGGCAAAGTAGAGAATACTTGGTTTAATTCCAAATAAGACTTAATAAAGCGTTGAATTTGAATTTTTCATTTTCACCGCTTTTTTTATAATACTATCGAAGGGCTAAAACTAAATAGCTACTTTAAAATAAAAAGAGAGATTTAGGAAGGAAAAAGATGGACTTAAGAGAAGCCATAGAGTTATTGAAAAAAGATAATAATCAACTAATAGAAACAGATATATTAGTTGATCCCAATGCAGAACTTTCGGGAGTATATCGTCACGTAGGGGCGGGGGGAACTGTGATGCGTCCGACAAAGATTGACGGGCCTGCAATGATATTTAATAAAGTAAAAGGACATGAGAATGCCAGGGTGATTATTGGTCTTCTGGCTAGCAGAGAGCGAGTTGCAAAACTGCTCGGAACTAAGAAGGAAGATTTGGGTAAGCTACTATGTGATGCAGCACTTAATCCAATAGAGCCTGTTGTGTCAAGGGAAAAGGCTCCATGCCAGGAGGTTATTCACAGGGCGACAGACGAGGACTTTGATTTATTTAAGCTGATTCCTGCGCTAACAAATACACCTCAGGATGCAGGACCATATATAACAATGGGAATGTGCTATGCAACTCATCCGGACACAGGGCTTTCAGATGTGACAATTCATAGAATGTGTATTCAGTCAAAGGATGAACTTTCTATTTTTCTACAACCGGGAAGCAGACATATTGGTGCGATGGCAGAGAAGGCAACAGAGCTTGGACAGACACTACCAATCTCAATTTCTATTGGAGTTGACCCCGCAATTGAAGTGGGATCTTGCTTTGAGCCACCAACAACACCTCTTGGATACAATGAGCTCTCCATTGCAGGAGCAATCAGAAACACACCGGTTGTGCTGACCCCATGCGTTACCATAAATGAGAATGCAATTGCTCATGCTGAATATGTTATAGAGGGTGAAATACAACCGGGGGTAAAGGTGGTTGAAGACCAGAACTCTCATACCGGATATGCCATGCCAGAGTTCCCGGGATACAATGGCAAAGCAAGCAACGAGTGCTGGCTCATAAAGGTCAAAGGTGTTACCCACAGAAAAAATCCTATTATGCAGACCGTAATCGGGCCGAGTGAGGAGCATGTAAATCTGGCAGGAATACCAACAGAAGCAAGTATTTATAACATGATAAACAAAGCTCTTCCCGGAAAGGTGACAAATGTGTATGCCCATCCATCAGGCGGTGGAAAATACATGGCAATCCTTCAGTGCAAGAAGACAGTGCATACTGATGAAGGAAAACAAAGACAGGCTGCACTCCTTGCGTTTTCAGCATTTCCGGAACTCAAGCATGTAATTCTTGTGGATGATGACGTTGATATATTTGACAGTAGAGATGTTATGTGGGCGATGAATACCAGGTTTCAGGGGGACAAGGATATCATTACGATTCCGGGAGTAAGATGTCATCCATTAGATCCAAGCGCTGGACCTGAGTATGATCCGAGCATTCTGGACAGAGGCATAAGCTGTAAAACGATTTTTGACTGCACTGTACCATTTGAACTTAGGGACTACTTTGTCAGAGCAAAATTTATGGATATTGATATGGATAAGTGGAAGGATTTTGTATGAAAAAAATATGCGTAGGAATGAGCGGAGCGTCTGGTGCGCCAATTGCAATTAAATTGTTGGAGAGATTAAAGGAAATCCCGGATACAGAGGTGCATCTGGTGATGACTCATGGGGCGGAGCTTACAATAGAACAGGAGACTGGTTATTCGGTAAATGAGGTGAAAGCCTTATCTGACTTTTGCTATGGTCTTGAAGAGATTGGTGAAAAACCTGCGTCTGGAAGCTTCAACATGGATGCCATGATAGTGGTTCCCTGTTCCATGAAAACCGTTGCGGGGATTGTATCCGGGTATAGTGACAATCTTTTGCTGAGAGCAGCAGACGTTACAATAAAGGAAGGACGTCCCCTTATCCTTGTTGCAAGGGAATCGCCCCTTAGTCCTATACATCTTAGAAATTTAAATGAGCTAGCTCAAATTGGAGTGAGAATTATTCCACCGATGATAAGCTATTATCAGGGCTTTAACACACTTGAGGAGTGGACTGACAGCTTTGTGGAAAGACTGCTCAGAGCTCTTGGAATGGACGGGAGAGTGACAGAGTGGCAGGGAATGTAAACACGATAAAGAGCCAAAGTATATGTACAAAATTTATTACTACTGTCGTGCAGGGAAAAGAAATAACAGCACAGCTTAGCCTGATGGAGGAGGGGATCGATCTTCTGATAACAGGTGGAGATAAATCTCACATAGGAGCAGTAGAAATAGCAAACCCGGATGGGGAATTATTCTGCGTGAATTTTCCAACACACAAGGACGATGTAATAGCCGGGAAATGGTGCAGAGAACTGTGGAATAGGTATAAGGTCCAGACTGTAGTGTCTGTAGGAATCCACTATGATGCTGCAACCAGGGAACTTATAAAAGAGATATTAAACGAAACAGATAAAATGATGGAGGAATTATTAAATGGGTGATTTGAGATTTAATGGAGAAAAGTATGAAGTAAAGACTTGTGAGCTTGACGGAAAGACAATCACATACAGAGCTTTTGAGGGAATTGAGTATTGAGAGAAGCCTGTTGATGAGATTCAGAAACTCAATATCTTTGTACCGGAAGAATTCTATGAAAAGGGAGAAGTAAATGGATACACATTAAAGGCAGTTCCAATTTTTATGCCTAACTCAGTTGGGGGCTATATGGCAGGACCAGCATCAGAACCAGAGAAAAACTTTCTGGGAATTATCAATGCAGAATGAGCAGCTGATTAAGATGCTCAATCCAACAAAGTATGTAGGCTGTGAAGGTACAGCAAAGCATTGGAGAATACGTCATGGTGCTTTTGACAGGGATACATCCTTGGCAATTCCTGTAATCCTTGCAACAATGCTCAAGAACAAAGGGTATGATGTGGATTTCTTCCTTCCATGGGGACTCCCACACAGTGGTGATTACGACTTGCCAGAGCTGTTTGCCTGGATAGACAGCTTAGCTAAGTCCGAATAACCTCGATGTGCAGAAATCTACGAAATTCTGCGCAGGATTGGAAAGGGGTTTATCTGTCCTGTAGCAGAGAGAAATCTGTGAATTTATCTCTGGCGAAACAGGAATGGTTTTCCATGGTACGTTAATCTGGGTTGGACCATTATCAGGGAGCTCCATATGTTTATCCATGAGAAGGGCAACACAGTCCTGATTTGTCACCATGTCCAAAATGGAATCAATGCGGTGACTGGTAAAAATAATATCTGGGATAAACCCGGCATTCTGGCAGGCTTCCATGCACATATCGTGCATCAGGGAGCCTTCTTTTATGAAGCAGAAATGTTCGTTTTTTAATTGTTGGAGAGTCACTGATTCTTCACATGATAAAGGATGCTCCTTGGGCATTAACGCAACCATTCTGTCTTTTATGTATGGGATATGTATAATCTGATTATTAGTCATGAAGTTCTTCTCGAAGGTCAGCTTATCCTCACGGGTAAAAATAAGCTCACAGGTTCCGTTGAGAAGATATTCAAGAAGATTATTTGAATCGTCCTCTGTTATTCGCACGGTGGTATCAGGATAAAATTGCTGAAACTGGGCGATAAACATTGTAATCTGATACTGGGGCATGGATGGGATGGACGCAATGGTAAGAAGCCCGTTTTCAATGTTTTGCAGACGCTTGACAGCAGATGTTCCCTCGAATTCAGTGCGGGCTATAGTTCTGGCATAAGGCAAAAAGGTCTGTCCGTAAGATGTAAGTTCAACACGGCGGGTTGTTCTGGTAAATAGTTCCACTCCGAGTTCATTTTCAAGAGATTTAATATGCTTCGAAAGCGTAGATTGGTTCATGTACAATCTCTCAGAGGCCTCCCAAAAATTTTTGGTTTCTGCAAGTACTACAAATTCCTTTAAAAATTCTGTGTTCATATTCCTTCCCCCAGTTTAATTCCAAATCTGACTTAATGCTAGCAAAAGACGAATTGTTTGTCAATTGAGACAGATTTATAATTCAGAATATAGGAAAGGCCTTAACTTTTTAAATTACAAGGAGATAATAGTAATGAATCAAAGAAAATCCCAATGTGGAAAAAAATCGCCTATGGTTGTGGAGCCGGTGGCGGAAATGTAATGAGTACTTTATTAGCATCGTTTTTGCTTAGCTATTACACAGACACAGGAAAGGTCTGACTGCGGTAACCAATCCCGGCTCTAATACAAAGCTTGCCAGCGGCATTGCCAATACTTCCAAGTTTTTAAAACACGGAGTCAATATGGCGATTGGAACAGATGGACCGGAAGGATGTTGGGTACAGCAGGCCGTCAGATATCGTAATAACTCATTTTTTTTTACTTTATAGGAAAGACCGCCTTTGGCGTTCTGTTGAATTGAAAAGGGCCCGCACGGAGGCGGGCATAACAAACTCATCCTCGCTCATATGGCGAATGTCCGTGGATGTCATACCTTCAGGGGGATTTTCAATGTATTGTCTGCGCAGTTCTTCGATATCAGGTTTCATAAATGGAAATCTCCTTTCAGAGAGATTATATCATTATAATTCATGCGGAGGAACGTTTTCCACGAGATTTGGACATTGCTTTCTCGTAAAGTTCTTCGAGAGAAACGCGCTGATGATTGTAGTAGAGCTCAAGAAACTCCATTTTATACAATGAATTTGAAAGCCGTGTAGAGCATTTGAAGCTTGGCTATCATGTATTATTGCTATACATTTTTATAAAGAATAAATTCTAAGGGGGGCAGTCATGCTTTCTAACTTTTTTCTGAGCTATGCTTTTTTTCACAGCCCCCTGAATTTACTTCTGGAACATCTTCTCAGACTAACGGTGGTCCGCCAGTGAGCGTATCTTCCCGATTCCCGGAAGATACCGGTTCACGAAAGAGATCATTGGTCCGACCAGTACGGCGGAGATGATGGTTCCCAGTCCGATTCCGTTTAATTTGTGGAAGAAGAGGAAAGACAGGAGCGTGGCCATGATGATCAGGGTCACATCAAACCGGATCTTGACCTTACCGAATTCGATGCCGGATACGCGGGAGATTGCATGGACAATGCCCTCACCCGGAACCTTGATGACATCAGGAGCGACTTCTACGCTGATCCCGATGGCAAGGATCGCGCAGCCAATCAGTAGGCTTAAGATGCGCAGTGGCAGTGTCTGCGGGTTCAGCCATGCCAGCACGAGCATGCTGATATCAATAAAGAAGCTGAACAGGATGTTGGCCAGAACCTGCAGAAACTGGATCGGGTGAAAATCCTTTTTCAGGATCAGAAGCTGAATGAGGATGAACAGCATGTTAAATATAAATGTGGTCTGTCCAAAGGACAGGTTTGTAAATTTCAGGCTTAGCACATAAGGAATGCTGGAGATCTGGGACGTACCAAGAGTGCTTTTGGTAATGAATGCGACGCCAAAAGAGTTAATGATGAGTCCCAGGATAAAGAAAAAGTAGCGTTTGATCAGTGTTGACATCTAAAACCCCTCCATATCTTTTGTTATGCAGTTTCTCCGAATAGTTTCCTCAGTTTTTTCATACAGTGGAAGAATGCCGGAAGCAGGAAGGCATCCGCAAAGATCCATGCGAGCGGACTTGCAAAGCACGCCGGAAGAAATCCGAATACCGGAACCAGACAGAACCCCACCAGGGATCTTGCTGCCATCTCGCAGACTCCGGCCAGGATCGCAAAGGTGGAAAAGCCCATTCCCTGAATGGTGAAGCGGACGACATTAACGAAGGTTAACGGGATATAGAACATGCTGTTTCCGATCAGGAACATGGCTACCCGGCCAATGATCTCTGTCTGGTCTGCGTCCATAAAGAGAAGCGCAATGTATTTGCCGCCGAAGAACAGGATCACAAAGGCGATCAGGGAATATGCAATACCGATCATGCTTGCTGCTTTTAATCCGTCCCAGATACGGTCTAATTTTTTTGCGCCGACATTCTGGCCGGCATAGGTTGCCATGGTGCCGCCAAGTGCGTCAAAGGGGCAGCAGAAGAACATGCTGACCTTGCTTCCGGTTGAGACAGCTGCCACGGCCATGGAGCCAAGCGAGTTTACCGCAGTCTGCAGTACAACGCTTCCGATCGCGGTGATGGAATACTGGAGTCCCATGGGGATTCCCATGCCACAGAGGGTCCGGAGCATTCTTCCGTCCGGTTTCCATTCGTCCTGTTTCATATGAAGAATCGGATAATGGCGGATCATGTAGATCAGACAGAGCACCGCAGAGATTCCCTGGGAGATGACGGTGGCCAGTGCCGGGCCGCTGACTCCCATGCCCAGTACCAGAATGGTGAAGAAATCCAGCGCAATGTTCATGAGGGAAGACAGCAAAAGAAAATAGACTGGAGTTTTGCTGTCGCCCAGGCTTCGGATGATACCTGCAAGTATATTATAAAAATATGTAACAGGAATTCCAAGGAAAATGATAAAAATATAATCATAAGCCCTCTGGATGATATCCTCCGGCGTGTTCATCCACTGTAAAATATCCATGCAGAGGAAGCCGACGATGGTGGTCATAACTGCTGCGAATACTGCGGACAGCCATCCGGCGTTTGCTACGAACTTGCGCATTCCCACATAGTCTCCGGCTCCAAATTTCTGCGCGACCGGAATGGCAAAGCCGCTGCATGCGCCGGTGCAGAAGCCGATGATCATAAAGTTGATGGAGCCTGTTGAGCCAACCGCTGCCAGGGCAGATACCCCTAGGCATTTGCCGACGATGATGGTATCCACCATGTTGTAAAACTGCTGAAATAGAAATCCAAACAGCATCGGGATCGCAAAGCTTAAAATCAGCTTCATCGGAGATCCAACGGTCAGATCTTTTATCTCATTTTTTTGCATAAGAGTCTCCTTGTATGTATCATTTTGGAATAATTATGTAATTGCTGATGAAACCTGATGTATTATAAAACAGACCGGCAAAAATGTACATACGATAAAATACCGAAAATAAGATTGCATTTATGGAAAGGAAACAGCTATAATAACTACATCATGACGAGAATAGAAAGTGTGATCTTATGTTTTTTATGATGGGAATTACGGACGGAAGAAAACAGCTTGATTTTACGCAGACGGTCATCTGCGGTCTGTGCGGAAAGTATGGGCGGTATCAGGTCTTTATGACATATACGGTACTATCGCTGTTTTTTATTCCATGCTTCAAATGGAACCGGCATTATTATGTGCAGATGAGCTGCTGCAATACCTTATATGAGCTGGATCCGGAAATTGGAAAGGCGATCGCGCGCGGAGACCAGGTTGAGATTTTGCCGCAGCATCTGACTCTGGTGAATCAGGGAAGCCGTGGTCATGCTTATCGGCGCTGCAGCCACTGCGGATATGAGACAGCAGAGGATTTTGAATTTTGTCCGAAGTGCGGCAACCGGTTTTAATATGACCGGCAGATGAAAGAGGTTGTTGATTTTATGAAAAAAGATAAGAATACAGGCAGTCAGCTGGAGCTTACCAGTCTGATGACGGAATACAAAAACCAGTTTGACCGCAGCAATAAGCTGGATAACAAGGTCTATATTACCATTACGTTCTGTGGTTTTCTGTTTGTGTTTATCATTGGCCTGTTTAATGGGATTTCCCAGCTTGTGAAACCACAGGACAGGCTGCAGCTTTTTGTGTCAGTACTGTATATTTTAAGCTGCATTGCGGTCATGGGCGCTTATGCTTACGTGCTGGTATTCTTCATGCGGCTTCTGCGGCCGGAGCAGATTGCCCGGATGGATCCGGAAATCATGCAGAAAGAGCATCTGGAGGAGATGGAGGAAGAAACAGCAAGACAGCGTCTCATTGCACTGTACCGGGAAACCGTGAACGGAAATCTGGTGAAGCTGCACCATCGGTGTGATGAGTTTGTAAAGGGACTAAAATTCATTGTGCCGACGGTGCTTTTGGCCTTTGTATGCTACGCGTTGCAGATCATTCTGCAAATCGCATGGTAGAAAGAGAATCAATATCGCAGTGCTGAGTTCTTCACATCTGTGATCAGCATATCAAGAATTTGAACATTAAAAAAATCCCCTTCATTCTTAGAGACTGTCTCATTGGAATGAGGGGATTTTTGGTGTCAGAAAGTCATTCAGACCTGAACTGCCAGATTTTTCAGCCATTTTTTCTGGCGATAACGCAGGTAACCGAGAATGGCCTTATAAATTTCTTCGGTCAGAACCAGGGCATATACGCCGTAGATCGGCAGATTCCACAGGAATGCACCTAAAAATGCAAGCGGAACGCCGAGAAACCATACGCCGCTGGTATCTAAAAACAGACACATCTTTGTATCACCGCCGCTTCTGAGCACACCCACAACGTTGACATAGTTAAACATTTTCGCAGGCATGTAGAGGGCGAAGACCAGCAGGCACCGGTTTACATCCTGAGCAACCTGTGGCGTGATATTGTAGATTCCGATGATCTTCCAGCGGCCTAAGACCAGCAGGATATCAGCGGTCACAGTGACCAGAAACTGCAGGATAAAAAACTGAGTGGCATATTTTTCTGCCTGTTTTATGTGTCCGGCGCCCAGTTCATGTCCAAGAATTACGGCTGTCGCAGCGCTCAGGCCCTGAAAGAGGACAACTGCAATGTCCTGTATGGTCGTGGCAATGGTAATGGCGGCAACTGCGTCATCACCCATACGTCCGTAGGCCAGAGAGTACATGGTTGTTCCCAGTCCCCACATAAATTCGTTGGCAATGACCGGGGCAGAGGTCTCCACGAAATGAAAGACAAAGGATTTGGACCAGCCAAACATGCCCCTTGGACCGCAGGCTAAAGCAAGCTTCTTTCCATATACATAACCAAGAACCAGAATCAGTTCAATGCATCTTGCAATCAGAGTTGCGCAGGCCGCACCGGCAACACCCATAGCTGGGGCTCCGAGTTTTCCAAAGATCAGCACATAGTTTAAGCAGATATTAAGACCGATGGCGATACAGCTGCAGATCAGCGGAAACAAGACGATATTGGTGGCACGAAGCATTGCCACATATACATTAGTAAGAGCAAGGAATGGATAGGCAATGGCTGCGATCCGCAGATATTGTGCTCCCAGTGCGATGCTGCTTTCGCTGGTCGTAAAAATCCTCATGACCAGTTTCGGATTAATCAGGCTCGGAATTACAAAAAACAGAGCACCGGTCAGTGCCAGCAGTATAGAAAGCCCGAGGACTTTTCGGATATGTTTGACATCACCGTTCCCCCAGAATTGGGCAGCTAAAATGCCGCCGCCACTGACAATTCCGAATACCAGCAGAGAAAATACGAAAAATACCTTGTTTGCGAGACCGACAGCAGCGATCGCTGTAGATCCCAAGCCTCCGATCATAAGGGTGTCCACCATATTTACAATGGTGTTTAACATTCCCTGCAATGCTACAGGGCATGCAATCATAAGTGCTTTTTTCAGGAAAGGCCCATCCTGCAGCATTTCCCTTGTTTTGTTGAATAATCCTCCCATGTTCTTCTCCGTTTGTTCTTATTTACATTCTGGTTGAGTCCTATCTTCTGTTTTTGTTTTTGGGGTATAAAAAAAGCAGCTAGACATTTAGCCTAACTGCCGGTAGGTACTCACCCACTGGGATTATACTGAAAAGAGGAGAGTTTGTCAACAAACACTTACAGAGCCCGGAGCTTGTGGAGCAATTCCGCAGGCATTTGTTTTAGTGAGTTTTGTGTATAAAACAGAAAAAATTTCTTTTCGGACGGCAGCTTCAGCATCCGGTAATCCGGGTTCTTACATCCGCGGCACCAGGCATGGGTAAGATATACCCCTTCATCCTGTGCGGCCAGGTCCAGAATTGTGGATAAATTGGCTGCAAAACGGATTTTTGGTGCAAAACCGAAGCTCTGGAAATATCGGTAAAGGTTCCGGCTGCTTTGCAGGGCAGCATCGGCTTCCGAAAAGAGGAAGGCATCGTTTCGGAAGTCGGAAATGCCGGAAGCTTCGGGGTGGGAAGCTGCGTAGAGAAGAACTTGGGGAACTTCGGCAAATGGGAGCACGGACTGCGGCTGGAAAGAGACAGCTTGTGAGCTGGAATCGCCGGAAAATCTCCTGGCTGTTGTATCCGGTGGAGTGCCGGTCAGAATCAGGTCGGCTTTTCCATCGGTCAGCAGATTGGCCAGTTCCGCTTCCGGGTAACAGGAAAATTCCAGCCGGACCGGTGTTTCTAGGGCGGCAGCTGCAGACTGGATCTTATCACGAAAATACGCTGGATCCACATCCTCCGGATACGCAATCCGGATGGTAGATTTTCCGTCTTTTTTCTGATCTTTCAGCTTGTTTTTCAGGAGATCGAGTTGAAAACAGCACTGCTGAAAGTAGGCATAATAAGCCTGTCCTGCCTCAGTCAGAGAGAGCGTACGGCCGGAGCGCGCGAAGAGGCTGCAGCCAAGCTCTGCCTCCAGCTGGCGGATCTGCTTGCTGATGGCGGGCTGGCTGACAGAAAGAGTCTGAGCGGCTTCGGTAAAGCTGCCGTATTTAACAATGGTGAGAAAATACTGTATTTCCAGACTGTTCATAAAGTCCTCCGGGTTAATTTTACTGACTCAGACAGATTCCATATAGCTTCGGATCATTTCTTCGGAAGCAGTCACGGTTCCCTGGATCATCTCCGGCTTGCCGCCGCCTTTTCCGCCCAGAGCCTCGTGGAAGGTCTTTGAAAATACCTTTAAATCTATGGATTCACTGCCGAGAATGTAACGGTATCCATCGGTATCATTTCCCAGGAAGATTCCACAGATGCCATGGCATTTGCCTTTTCCCTCATCTGCGAAGCGGCGGGCCACGTTCTTATCCACATCTTCTTCAAAAACAAAATAGTTTTCCACATCATCCGGCAGGTTATCCAGAAGCTGCTCCATGGCCCGGGTCTGGGAACGGACCAGTTTGTCTTTCCACATATGGGCTTCCTCCTGAAGACGGTGTACGGCCTGGGCGCTTTCCTCCGGCTTGGCGGAGAGCAGGCGGGAGATTTCACGTACATTGTCTTCTTTCATGCGGTAGTCCTTCAGGGCGCGGAAGCCGCATACCATGGTCAAACGGGTACCGCCTTTGTATTTCACGGCATCGATCAGGCGGATGATGCCCACCTCGCCGGTCAGCTTTACGTGCGGTGCACAGCAGGCGCAGACATCGTATCCGGGAATTTCCACGATACGCACCTGGCCGGTCAGTTCTTTTTTGCTGCGGTAGTCCAGCTGATCCAGTTCTTCCCTGGACGGGTAGATGACTACGATCGGAAGATTTCTGACCACTGCTTCATTGGCTTCATATTCTACCTGCTGAAGCTGCTCTGGTGTGAAGGTGCCGTTAAAATCCATGGTCACCAGCTCCTGCCCCAGATGAAAGCCTACATTGTCATATCCGAAGGTGCGGTGTACGATGCCGGAAACGATGTGCTCTCCCGTGTGCTGCTGCATTTTGGAGAAACGCTCCTTATAGTTGATGGTACCGTCCACCTCTGTGCCCGGCGGAAGTTCTGCGTCGGTGTAATGGATGATGATATCGTCCTTCTCCTGCACATCCAGCACGTTTACGCCGCCCAGGCTTCCGGTATCAGCGTACTGGCCGCCGCCCTCCGGGAAGAATACGGTCTGGTTCAGAACTACTTCATAGCACTGTTTTTTCTCATTCCATGTACAGGACAGGACCGTTGCGTGACAGCTGTCCTGATGGCTGTCTTCATAATATAATTTCTTTGTCATTTTCTACTCCTTCGTTTTCAATACAAACTGGTTTTTCCAGAAATCCAGCAATCCCTCTTTTTTCATTTTTCCAAGCTCCGCTGACAGTGCGCTTCGGTCTACTTCCAGATAGTCTGCCAGCTGCTGCCGGTTAAAGGGGATAGAAAAGCTCCGGCTCCCCTGTCTGGCCGCCTGGGCTGAAAAGAAGGAGATCAGCCGTCCGCGGATGGATTTTGGCGATGTGTGCATGATACGCTCGGAAAGACCGAGATTTTTGCGGGCCGATGCCAGCAGCAGGTTCCGGATCAGCATGCTGTGGTGGGTACAGGTGCTCCGGCAGGTAGTCAGCACCCGTCCGATATCCAGAAACAGAATGTCAGTATCCTCGTCTGCCACCACATTTACCATAAGCGGTTCTTCGGGGACACAGGCGTAGGTTTCCGCGAAAATCTGTCCCGGACCGGCATGGCCGAAAATGCTGCGGTTTCCCAGCAGGTCATCCCGCTCAATGGTCACGCCGCCTGACAGCACAAGCCCCAGATCCTTTACCAGATCTCCCATATATAAAACAATCTCGCCCTTGCGGTAATGCCTTTCCCTTGCGTAAAAGCACTTCATCATTTCTTTTACCTGTTCCGGTTCACTGCCCTGAAACAGCGCTGTCCGGGAGAGAAACTGATAATCCATAGCTCTGCCTTTCTTAAAACGTTGTCAAAACAACATATTTATCAAAGTCATTATAGTATAATCTGCCTGTACAATCAAGAAACAACAAAAAGAACATTCACATATTTCGTTTTTATCAGGAGGAAGAGTTTTATGGTTCGAAGAGTGATTCATATTGATCAGGAGAAATGCAACGGCTGCGGCATCTGCGCCAATGCCTGCCACGAGGGAGCTATCGGTATTGTGGATGGAAAAGCGCAGCTTCTGCGGGATGATTACTGCGACGGACTGGGCGATTGTCTGCCGACCTGCCCGACCGGAGCCATCACCTTTGTGGAGCGTGAGGCTGCGGCTTATGATGAGGAGGCTGTAAGGGCGCATATGGAGCGCAGAAAGCAGGAGCAGGCCGCAGGTCACGGCAACGCTCATCAGGCAGAGGCCGCTCCGGCCTTCACCGGCTGTCCGGGAAGCCGTGCCCGCCAGATCGTTCATGAAGGAGAGACTGACGCAGTACAGAACGAGACGCCGGCAGCTCCGTTCCACCTACAATCTCAGCTCACGAACTGGCCGGTACAGATCAAGCTGGCTCCAGTCCGCGCGCCGTACTTTAACAATGCACGCCTGCTCATTGCCGCAGACTGTACCGCTTACGCTTACGCAAACTTCCATCAGGAATTTCTGAAGGGCAAGGTGGCCCTGATCGGCTGCCCGAAGCTGGACGATGTGGATTACAGCGAAAAGCTTACCGAGATTATTAAGAGCAACGAGATCCAGAGTGTGACCATCGTCCGCATGGAGGTTCCGTGCTGCGGCGGACTGCAGAACGCTGCCATTCGTGCGCTCCAGAACAGTGGAAAATTCATTCCGTGGCAGGTTGTGACCATCTCGGTTGACGGAAAGCTCCTGGATCAGGCGTTCTAACGAAACTTTTTGCTCAGTCCGGCTGGCGGCTTCTTCTTGCAAACTGTCTGGCACGATGATAGAATGGATGCAGGTGCCGCGGGGATGCGGTACCTGCAAATGACTGCCTGTACAATCCGGGAGCAGTGCAGCTGTTCAGTCCCGTTACAGCTACGGAGCAGTCGTATATCAGTAACAGACAAACGGAGGAAAAAACTATGAGATTACGCCATATCCGGGGCGCAGAGGAAGCCATTGAGACCAGTCCTTTCGTCATTCAGGAGCCGAAAGAGCACCGCGGTCATTTCTGCGAGCTGTTTGGCAATACAAACCCGATCCAGATTGAGGTCGGAATGGGAAAGGGAAAGTTCATTATGGAGCTGGCCCAGAAACATCCGGAGACGAATTTCATCGGCATTGAGCGTTACTCCAGCGTGCTGCTGCGGGCACTTCAGAAGCGGGAAGAGCTTGAAATCCCCAATATATATTTCATGTGTGTGGATGCGAAGGAGCTGGGAGAGATCTTTGCACCAGGTGAGGTAGAGAAGATCTACTTAAATTTCTCAGATCCGTGGCCGAAGGACCGTCATGCAAAGCGCCGTCTGACCTCGCCGGATTTTATGAAGGTGTATGATCAGGTACTGGCAAAAGACGGCCGTGTGGAATTTAAGACGGATAATCAGGATCTGTTTACCTACTCTCTGGAGGCTATTCCGGAGGCGGGGTGGACAATCGAAGCCAGCACCCGTGACCTGCATCACAGTGATATGGCTGAGGGCAATGTCATGACTGAGTATGAAACCAAGTTTTCTGCTATGGGCAATCCGATCTGCAAGCTGGTTGCGAGCCGTTAGGTCCGCTTCCGTTGAGTAGAACAGGTGTATCTGCATATACTAGCCGTAAGGAATCAAAACGGTGATGTATATGATGCTGAAAGAAAAAATTGTCCGGTGCCTGCGCTGTGCTACCTGTGACAAGGAGGCCTTAAACCGACGGCTGTTGAAGTGGCACAAGTGTTTTAAGGAAGTGGAAAAGGAGCTGAACCGCTGCAAGAAGTAAAGGAGATCATAACTATGGAAAAGAAATTTACATCTGAGAATTTTGAAGCTGAAGTATTAAAATCCGAAAAGCCGGTACTGGTAGATTTCTACGCAGACTGGTGCGGTCCGTGCAAGATGATGGCTCCGGCTGTTGAGGCGCTGGCAAATGAGCAGGACGAAGTGACCGTTGGAAAGCTGAATGTAGACTTTGCACCGGAGCTTGCCCGCGCATACAAGGTTATGTCTATTCCGACCCTGATTCTGTTTAAGAACGGAGAAGCAGTGGAAAAACGGATCGGTGTTCAGAGTAAGGCAGAGCTGGAAGCACTGATCAGGTAGCAGCTGAAATTCACGCAAAACCGCATAAAATAAGGCTTTGCGGCCCATCAAAAGTCAATCAAAAAAATTTTTCAAAAAAAATCAAAAAAAGTGTTGACTTTTGATGGGACATAGGATAGAATAATGAACGTGCCGCTGATACAGCAACACAAAAGCGGAACGGAAATAATTAAATAAGCGCCTTTAGCTCAGTTGGTAGAGCAGTAGACTCTTAATCTATTTGTCCAGGGTTCGAGTCCCTGAAGGCGCACTATAAAAGCACTGATTTTGCAGACGGAGAGCTGTGGGGTCGGTGTTTTTTGCTATATAAATCTTTGCGCCATGTAAATTCCAGAAAGGATCTTTTGCTTATGAAGCTTCTGCACAACGTTCTGGGCATCCTGTGCGGCTTCGCACTGATGATCATTCTGCTCATCACTTCCATCGAAGCTGTAACCTATTGGACACCCGGTTACTATGAAAAAGAATATGCGAAATACGGTGTTTTAAATGATGTTCATATGGAAATGGATGACCTGCTTGATGTGACCGACGAGATGATGGCATATCTGCGGGGCAGCCGGGAAGACCTTCATGTACCGACAATTGTGGATGGACAGCCGAGAGAATTCTTCAATGACCGGGAAATAGCCCATATGGAAGATGTGCGTGGACTGTTTTTGGGCGGACTTGCTCTGCGCCGGATCAGCCTTGGACTGATCGTGGCCTGTGTGATCTTGCTTCTGCTTCTGAAAGCAGATATCCGACGCGTGCTGCCGAAGATGATCTGCATCGGATCCGCTTTGTTTTTTGCGGTGCTGGCAGTGCTGGCGGGCATTATTTCCACGGATTTCAATCAATATTTTATCATGTTCCATCATATCTTCTTTAACAACGACTTATGGATGCTGAATCCGGACACGGATCTTCTGATCAACATTGTTCCGGAGCCGTTTTTTATGGATACGGCTGCGCGTATTGCCATGACCTACGGTGTATCGGTTCTCACAGTATTTGCAATTTGTTTCATTATCCTGTATTATTATAGAAAAAAACAGGAGAAACAGATATGAAACGAATTCTGAGCCTGCTTTTGTGTATGATACTGATCACAGGCATGCAGGTCACACCGGCATTTGCGGCACTGGAATGGCCGTCCAATGTGTCGGTGGAGGCAGAAGGTGCCGTTTTGATGGATGCCCGTTCCGGCGCTGTGATTTACGGGAAGAATCTGCATGCGGTTTACTATCCGGCAAGCATCACCAAGATCCTGACGGCGCTGATCGTCATTGAACACTGCAATCTGGATGATGTGGTGACCTTTTCCCACGATGCCATTTACAGCGTAGAGCAGGGAAGCAGCAGCGCAGGTATGGATGTAGGGGATCAAATGACGGTCCGGGATTGCCTGTATGCGATGCTGTTAAAATCTGCAAATGAGGTGGCCAATGCATTGGCGGAGCACACGGCAGGATCCATTCAGAACTTTGCGGTGCTGATGAATGCCAAGGCCAGGGAGCTTGGGTGTCAGGAGAGTCATTTTAACAATCCCAGCGGCCTGAATGATCCGCAGCACTATACTTCCGCTTACGATATGGCTCTGATCGCTCAGGCAGCTTTTCAGAATGAGACCTTTGTCACCATTGATTCCAGCCTCTACTATGATCTGCCGCCAACACGGCACAACCCGGATGGCTTTCGGGTGTATCCGGGGCACCGGATGTTAAAGAAGAATACGCCCCAGTATTATGCGGGGGTGATTGGCGGAAAGACCGGTTATACCATGCTGGCAGGCAATACTCTGGTGACCTGTGCGGAGAAAAACGGCATGAAGCTGATCACTGTGATCCTAAATGGCCATCAGACACATTATACCGATACGAAAGCACTTCTGGATTTTGGTTTTGCGAATTTTCAGTCTGTAAACATTGCAGATGCGGATAGTACCTATTCGTCGGTTTCCAATGACATGACCATAGCCGGACTTCCGGCAGCAGATCTTTCGGTACTGCATATGCAAAAGGACTGCTATGTGACACTGCCGAAAACAGCGGATATCTCGGAAGCCCAGTCTGCCATCAGCTACGAGCTGCCTGAGTCAGCACCGTCGGAGGCAGTGGCCCGTATTTTCTATCAGTACAATGATCGTCAGATTGGCGCAAGCTATCTGCTTCATAAAGTGGCAGACGAGGAAACAGCTGCGGCTGCTGCGAGAAGCGGCGCAGCTTTAAATGAATCCGGAGCTGATGCTTCTGTGCAGGGAGGCAGTACGGATTACGAAGCTGATGTTTCTCAGGCAGGAATCAAGGAAGAATCTTCGTTCAGTCAGGATCCTCTGGCTCTGGCTGAGACAGATCCGCTGGCTTCTTCCGGGAGTGAGGAAAAGAAGCCGGTTTCCGGAGCCCGCAGGCCGGGCATTCATTTAAACATCCCGCCTGCTTTCTGGATCATTGTGGGCGCTGCTGCGGTGGCGGCTATCATTGGTTCGGGACTTCTTACGGCGAAATACCGGATTGAGAAGAGGGAAGAGGAAGAACGTTCAGAACGGTATGAGCGGCGCAGACAGCGGCTGCAGGACATTGGTATGACAACGTCTGAGTTTGACATGATGCTTCAGCAGAAGCGTTCGGATTCGGCTTTGAAGCAGACAAACAAACGGAAACGGCCAAAGAGACATAAATCATTTTTAGACGAAAAAAACTTCCGTGATCATGAATAATGGTCACGGAAGTTTTTTTGTGCATCTGGAGGTGCTGACTGCTTTTTTCTGCGCCTGCTTCTGTCTGCGCTTCATGCGGTTGCGTTCCGCGCGTTTTTTGCGGACATCCTCTTTTCGCTGGATAATGTTCTGAGCACCTTCTTCATCGGTCAGCTTCAGGGTTTTGACTACGAAGACGGATTCCTCTTCCACTTTTTTCATGCGGATTTTTCCTTTCAGGTAGCCATGTTCCGGGCAGCACGCCAGGGCAAAGTAGGTTTTCTGGTTTGGCGTGAACCAGCGGACCTTTTTGCGGAGCATACGGCCGCAGCGGTAGCACATCATCTCGGTAACGCCTTTGTCCTCCATGGCATCTTCCTTGGTGTCAAAGATCCGGGAAACATATTTGGAATATCCGGGAAATGTCATGCGGATTTCTTCTTTTTTATCGGCAGGAAGCCGGTAGTAGTCTACGGACAGAAATGGCAGGATGGTATCCGGGCCGGGCTCGTGGCCAAGCATGGTGAGAAGCTTTCCGGTGTAGTAAGCGTCATCCAGGGCGCGGTGAAACGGCCGGTTTTCCAGAAGACTTTGCTCTTCCACGGCAGAGTCCAGGGAAATTCTTGCGTTCTCACGGCAGAAGAGGCCGTAGAGCTTTTGTACATCATAATAAAAAAGCGGCTTCGGAAAAGGATTGTCCATGTGATAGTAATCCATGTTCCGCTGTAATTCCAGGAGATCCATGTTGCCCCAGGTACAAAATACAGCATCCCCGCCGCACCAGGAAAGGAAGTCGGCTGCGGCATCCGGGAAAAGCTCTCCGCTGTTTCGCAGTTCCTTCATATCCATGTGGGTGACTTCGGAGATAGCATGATGCATCTGGGTGTACACCTGAGGCCGGATCAGGCGATGAAATTCATCCACCATCTGAAAGGTTTCATTCAGCTTTACCGCGCCGATTTCAATAATTTCGAAAGGAAAATGCGGAATGGACCGCTCTTTTCCGTTTGCGCTCTGATTCCATTCTAAGTCAAATACAATGTAGTTTTTCATAATGGAGATATTATAGCATAAGGATACCATTTTGCCTAGAGTAACAGATATCACCTTACAGTTTCCTTACAATAGAAAAAACGATGCTTTTTTGAGTGCGCAATTCGTGAGAATATAGTATAATTGTAGGAGAAAACCGGGTACAAAGGAGGATCTTTATGGCAATGAATGGAAACAGCAGCTGGGATAAGATCCAGCAGGGAGTAAAGGATACAGAACGACTGATTGTTCAGAGAGAATATAATGCGTCTATGGTCAAAGCACGTCAGACGCTGGAGTTTATGGTGAAGAACCTGGCAGATCAGGCGGGTATCATGGATGAAAGCGATCTAAAGGGCATGATTGATGTGCTCTATGAAAACCGGTGGATATCCAAAACCACCTGTGAGCATTACCATAAGATCCGCATGATCGGCAACAAGGCGGCCCATGAGGGGGATTCCAACGCCTACAGCGCGAACCAGGCATATCATATGCTTTCTCAGGAGGTTTACACCTTTGCGGATGATTACCGCAATGCCAAAAAGGGAAGAAAGCCGCTTACAAGGCCTGCAGTACAGGGCAGCAGCCAGAACCGTACTGGTGCCGGACGGGGAAGCAGCGAAGCAATACGCACAAACCGCGTGGACAGCAGCACAAAACGTGCCGGTAAAAGCTACGGACCGGGCCGCGCCGGCAGCTCCCAGGCGGCGCGAAGCCGGAAACGTTCCGGAAGCCAGAGTTCCTCCTTTTCCTTATATACCCTGTTGAAGCTGCTGGTTCCGGTGCTGTGTATTGTGCTCCTGCTTCTGGTGGTGAAGCTTGCAAAGCCGGAAAGCAGAACAAAAGAGACGGAAGGTCCTACTGCTGTGGAGACCATGGAAGCTACGGAGGCATCGCAGGAAGAGACAGAAAGCAGCGGTCCGGTTTACCGCACCACAGATGTACTGAATGTGCGGCCGGAACCGAGTACATCTTCTGAGCGTATCGGTCAGTTGAATGCAGGTGTTACCGTAGAGTATGTACGTGCCTATGACAGTGACTGGGCGGTTATTCTTTATAATGGTCAGGAGGCCTATGTGGCCAGCCAGTATCTGACTGCCGAATAAAATTATCTGATGTAGAAAATTTCGAGAACGGATGGGACAGAATATGTGTGAAGACGCAAAATTTTTCCCCATCCGTTTTTGCGTCTGAAAGTAAGCTTTTAAAATTTCTATATGTGTGAAAAGTTATTTCGTCATTATGCCTAAAAACTATCGTTAAAAAATAGTTATTGTTTCATTTTGACTATGGTATTTTTTTAACAAAGGAGTATGATGTTAGCAGAAAGCCTATATTTTGTATAATTGTGACTGTGAAGGGACTGAACAGTTACGTATAATTTTATTCTTATAGGAGGGTCAGGATGGATACCGTTATCAAGAGGATATCGGAGATTGAACAATCTGCGGTAGCGGTTATGGATGATGCCGCTGCGCGCAAGAAAGCCTTTGCTGCCGAGATGGAAGAAAAGACCCGGCGGTTTGACCAGACAGCAGATGAGGAGACAGAAAAAAAGCTGCAGAGTCTCCGACGGGAGATGGAAACCAGGATGAACCTGGAATTGTCCGGGCAGAAGGCGGAAGCAGAAAAGCAGCTTGTGCAGATGGAAAAAAATTATGAGCTTCACCATGAAGCTTATGTAAAAAAGCTGTTTCAGGAACTGATAAAGGAGTGATCGTATGGGGCTTTTGGCTTACAGCGGGATTACGACAAAGGTGCGGGCGATGGAGAGCCGCCTGCTGAAGCCGGAGCAGTTTCAGGAGCTGGCGGAGCAGGAAGATGTGCGGAGCGCGGCAGATTATCTGAAAGCGCAGCCGGCATACGCAGAAGTTTTTGAGGGTCTGGATGATACGAAGCTGCACCGCGGGTACATGGAACAGATCCTGACGCAGTCGGAATACCGTGATTTTACCAGGCTTTACCGTTTTTCCGGCGTGAAACAGAGACGGTTCCTGGATCTCTATTTTAAGCATTATGAAGTGGAAGTAATAAAAAAGCTCCTGCGGCATGTGCTGGGAGGCCGGGAAGGCCAGCCGGACTTGTCCATGTTCCAGGATTTTTTTGAGAAGCATTCCGATCTGAATTTGGAGCTGCTTTGCAGGGCAAAGAATTTTTCGGAGTTTACCGAAGCACTGGAGGGGACGGTATATGGAGAACTGCTGAAGCAGATGCAGGAGAACGGCCAGCCTGGCCTATTTGACTGTGAGCTGAAGCTGGATCTGTTCTATTTTCGGTCACTCTGGAAATTGCGGAGCAAGATTTTAAGCAAAGAAGAACGGAAAATCCTGGATGTCTGCTTTGGAAGCCGTCTGGATCTGCTGAATATCCAGTGGATCTGCCGGGCGCGAAACTTTTACCGGCTGTCTCCGGCTGAAATCTATGCACTGCTGATACCGGTTCATTACCGGCTGCGGGCGGACAAGGTGAGGCAGCTGGTGGAGGCAGAGGACGAAGCAAAGTTCTATGAGGTGTTAAAGGAAACACCATACGGCAGGCAGGAAGAGCTTCAGACGGGAAGAACGCCGGACATCCAGCTTTTGTCGAATCAGATGTTAAACCGGATTTACGGAAAGACAGGACACCGCTATCCGCATTCTCCGGCGGTGCTGGATTCGTATCTGTACCGGAAAGAACTGGAGATGCGAAAGATCATCACGGCGCTGGAGGGAATCCGGTACGGACTTCCGGCGGCGGAGATTATGGGACTGCTGGCAAAGCAGTAAGCAGGAGATTTGTGCAGTGCGGGAGCATTGCAACCAAGGCAGAGGCTGCGCAGAGAAAGCGCGAACTTCTGCAGACAGGAGGAGTTACCCGTGATAGAGAAAATGAAGTTTTTAAGTATCACAGGTCCGAAGGATGATATTGACCGGGTGGTGGACCAGTATCTCTCAAAGTATGAGATCCAGCTGGAAAACGCTCTGTCGGAGCTGAAAACGGTGGCAAATCTGCGACCGTATCTGGAAATCAATCCATATAAGGCGGAGCTGCAGACGGCAGCGGCGCTGATGGAGGAGATCAAAGGAAACAAAGCAGTGGATGGCCATGGCAGGGATACGGGGACGACAAGACGTGAACATGATCAGGTGATACAGGCGCAGGATTCCGGACTCACCGGACTTTCCGTGGAGAATGCCGTGAACACCGTCCACAGCCTGGATGAGCAGCTCAAATCTCTCCGGACCCAAAAGGAAGCGCTGGAAACGCAGGTGCATGGCATTGAGGAATCCATGGACCGGGTGATTCCTTTCACAGATCTGAACTATGACCTGAAGGATATCATGCATTTTAGGTATATCAAATTCCGGTTTGGCCGCATGACCCATGAATACTACAACAAGTTTATGGATTATGTGTATGATACCATTGATACGGTGATTCATAAGTGCCAGGAGGATGCGGATTACGTCTGGCTGGTGTACTTTGTGCCAGAGCCGCTTAGCGACAAGATTGACGCAATCTACGCGTCCCTGCATTTTGAACGGTTTTTCCTTCCGGATGAATATGAAGGAACACCGGTGGAGGCCACCCATGAGCTGGAACACCAGCTTGCGGAGCTTTATGAAAAGATCCGGGATGTGGATGAAAAAATCGGCAGCGCGCTGGAGTCTCACGCAGAGGAATTGCGAGCGGCATACCGGAAGCTGGAGACCTACTCCGGAAACTTTGATGTGCGAAAGCTTGCGGCCTGCACAAAGGATAAGGATCACACCTTCTACATTCTCTGCGGCTGGATGAGTGAGACAGACGCAAAGGCCTTCCGTAAGGAACTGGAGGAAGACCATGATACCTTCTGCTTTGTGGAGGAGGATCATGACAATATTATCAGCAGACCACCGACCAAGCTGAGGAATCCGGGGCTGTTCAGGCCCTTTGAAATGTTTATCCGCATGTATGGGCTTCCATCCTATGAGGAGATCGATCCGACCGTCATTCTGGGCCTGACATACTCGTTTTTGTTCGGCTTCATGTTTGGTGACGCGGGACAGGGCCTGTGTCTGATGCTTGGCGGCTACCTGCTATACCGGGCAAAGAAGATGAACCTGGCAGCCATTATTTCCTGTTGCGGCTTCTTTTCCACGATATTTGGCTTCCTCTTCGGCAGCGTATTCGGTTTTGAGAATATCATCAAGCCGCTGTGGCTGCGTCCGAAGACTGCCATGACAAATCTTCCTTTTGTAGGAAACCTGAATACGGTATTTATCGTGGCGATCGCCATGGGCATGGGAATCGTTCTGATGACTATGGTGCTCAATGTCATCAACAGTCTGAGAAGCCATGACACGGAAAAAGCATTTTTTGATACCAACGGCATTGCAGGCATCGTATTTTACGGTGCGCTGGCTGTGACCATTATCTTGTATATGAGCGGTCATGTGCTTCCGGCCACCGCAGTTTTAGTGGTTATGTTTGTAATCCCGCTTCTGGTGATCTTCTTTAAGGAGCCGCTTACGGCACTGGCTGAGAAGCATGCGAAGATCATGCCGGAGGAAAAGGGCATGTTCTTTGTGCAGGGTGTGTTTGAATTGTTTGAAGTATGCCTGAGCTATTTTTCCAACACGCTTTCCTTTGTCCGTGTGGGAGCTTTCGCAGTAAGCCACGCGGCCATGATGGAAGTGGTACTGATGCTGGCCGGTGCTGAGGCGGGAACGCCCAACTGGCTGGTAGTAGTGCTTGGCAACCTGTTTGTGTGCGGCATGGAGGGGCTGATCGTGGGTATTCAGGTACTCCGTCTGGAGTATTATGAGCTGTTCAGCCGTTTCTACCGGGGTACCGGACGGGAATTTAAGCCATATGGAAAGCAGAATGGATGATAGACAGCAAAAGACAGATTTTAAAATAAAAAGGAGAATCCGATCATGACAGTATTAGCAAAAATCACACTGGCAGCAGCCTTACTTTTAAGCATTGCAGTTCCGTTTGGCGCATTTGCGGCAGGCGAGAAGACAAAGGGACGTTATAAAACAGCCATTGGCGTAAACGTATTCCTGTTTATGGCAACCATCGGCGTGGCAGCAGGACTCATGTTTACCGGTCATGCGTTTGCGGCAGAGGAGACCGCCAAGGCTGTGAACAGTGCGGCCGGATGGGGCTATCTGGCAGCAGCACTTTCCACCGGAATGAGCTGCCTGGGCGGCGGTATTGCCGTATCCGCAGCAGCATCCGCAGCGCTGGGAGCCATCAGTGAGGACGGCTCCATCCTTGGTAAATCCCTCATCTTCGTAGGTCTTGCCGAAGGTGTCTGCCTGTACGGACTGATCATTTCCTTTATGATCCTTGGTTCTCTGTAAACGATGAAGATGTATCTCATCAGTGACAACATCGACACCTGGACCGGCATGCGTCTGGCCGGTGTGGAAGGCGCGGTGGTGCACGGGAAAGAGGAACTGAAGGCGGAGCTTGATAAGGTTCTGGCCGACAAGACCATCGGAATCGTTCTGCTGACGGAAAAATTCGGGCGGGAGTTCCCGGAGCTGGTGAATGAGGTAAGGTTAAATCACCGGCAGCCGCTTTTTGTGGAGATTCCGGATCGTCATGGAACCGGCCGCAAGCCGGACTTTATCACGGCCTATGTAAATGAAGCAATCGGATTGAAATTGTAAAGGAAGGTGACCAACTTGACCACCGAGGAAAAATTACAGCATTTTCTGGATACCTGCATGGAGGATGCCAGAGTCCGCAGCGGGCGGATGCTGGATGAATATATGACGGCACTGGAAAAGACATTTGAGGAACATAAGGCAGATACCCGGAGGCGGGAGAAGCTGCAGCTTTCGCAGGAAACAGAGAAGATCGAGCGCGAGATCAACAAGCAGCTGGCAGTGGGCCAGATCGACATCCGCCGAACTCTGGGCAGAAAACAGGAAGAGTTAAAGGATAAGCTGTTTGTGGAGCTTCGCGATATGCTGGCAAATTACCTGGAAACTCAGGATTACCAGAAGCTTTTAGAGCGTCAGGTGCAGCATGCCGTTGAATTTGCCGGAACGGACCAGGTGATCATTTACCTGGATCCAGTGGATGAGGATAAATGTAACCGTCTTGCCCTTCACAACGGGAATGCGGAGCTTCGCATCAGTGAATATTCGTTTACCGGGGGCACGCGCGCGGTGATTCCTGCGCGCCACATCCTTATTGATAATTCGTTCCAGACCAAGCTGGAGGAAGCCAGGGAGAAGTTCCACTTCGACCTGAGCCTGACAGAAGGAGGAAACGGCCATGTCTAAGACGGGGGTGATCCGTGGGATTAACGGCCCTATCGTCCATGTAAAAGGCGATCCGGGCTTTACCATGAATGAGATGGTCTATGTAGGCCATGATAATCTGGTGGGTGAGGTCATTGGCTTAAAGGCCGGGGACACCATCATCCAGGTATATGAGGAGACGGCCGGAATCCGGCCGGGCGAGCTTGTGACGGGAACCGGAGCACCGGTATCCGTTACCCTGGCCCCTGGCATTCTGACCAATATTTTTGATGGTATCGAGCGGCCGTTGAGCGAGATCGCAAAGACCGGCGGTGCCTACATCAGCCGCGGTGTGAATGTCAGTGCCCTGGATACGGAAAAGAAATGGCAGACCCACATGACCGTAAAGAAGGGTGACCGGGTTTACGGGGGCACTATCATTGCGGAGGTGCCGGAGACTCCGGCTATCCTGCATAAGGTGATGGTTCCGCCGGACAAGGAGGGGTATGTGCTGGATGTTGTGGAGGATGGCGAGTATACGATCAGCGATCCGCTGGTAACGATCCAGCATCTGGATGGAAGTGAAGAAACACTGACCATGACCCAGAAATGGCCCATCCGTGTGGCAAGACCGACGACAAAGCGCTTCCCGGCTACCAGGCCGTTAATAACCGGTCAGCGCATTCTGGATACACTGTTCCCGCTAGCCAAGGGCGGCACGGCGGCAATCCCGGGCGGTTTCGGTACCGGGAAGACCATGACTCAGCACCAGATCGCAAAATGGTCTGACGCGAACATCATCATTTATATCGGCTGCGGCGAGCGCGGAAACGAGATGACGCAGGTTCTGGAGGAGTTTTCCGAGCTGATCGATCCGAAAACAGGCAATCCGCTGATGGACCGCACCACGCTGATCGCCAATACCTCCAATATGCCGGTGGCAGCCCGTGAGGCGAGCCTGTATTCCGGTCTGACACTGGCGGAGTATTACCGGGACATGGGCTATCATGTTGCTATCATGGCGGATTCCACCTCCCGGTGGGCGGAGGCGCTGCGTGAGCTGTCCGGACGTCTGGAGGAGATGCCGGCGGAGGAAGGCTTCCCGGCTTATCTGGCCTCCAAGCTGTCGGCCTTTTATGAGCGGGCCGGCATGATGCAAAACTTAAACGGTACCGAGGGAAGTGTTACCATCATCGGCGCGGTATCGCCCCAGGGCGGCGACTTCTCTGAACCGGTGACACAGAATACGAAGCGTTTTGTTCGCTGTTTCTGGGGACTGGATAAGAATCTGGCTTATGCGAGACATTTTCCGGCCATTTCCTGGCTGACAAGCTACTCGGAATATTTGAATGACCTGGGTTCCTGGTATACGGAAAATGTAGATAAAAAGTTCGTGGATTACCGAAACCAGATTGTTTATCTGTTGTCCCAGGAGAGCAGCCTGATGGAAATCGTCAAGCTGATCGGCGGTGATGTGCTGCCGGATGACCAGAAGCTGATCCTGGAGATTGCCAAGGTGATCCGTGTTGGATTTCTGCAGCAGAACGCGTTCCACAAGGATGATACCTGCGTTCCCATGGAGAAGCAGTTTAAGATGATGGAGATCATTCTGTATCTGTACCGCAAGTCCCGCTCTCTGATTTCCATGGGTATGCCGATGTCGGTGCTGAAGGTGGATCCGATTTTTGACCAGGTTATCGCCATCAAGTATGATGTGCCAAACGATAACCTGGCATTGCTGGACGAATATAAAACAAAGATTGATACGTTCTATGAGGGCGTCATTGAGCGGAACGCATAGGAGGGCTGTGAAATGGCAATTGAATATTTGGGTTTAAGTGCGATCAACGGCCCTATGGTGGTGTTGGAGGGCGTTTCCGGCGCAGCTTACGATGAGATCGTGGAAATGACCGTGGATGGAAATAAACGCAAGCTGGGCCGCATTATTGAGGTGTATGAGGACAAGGCTGTGATCCAGGTATTTGAGGGTACCGAGGGTATGGGCTTAAAAAATGTACACACCCGCCTGACGGGTCATCCGATGGAGCTTGGCGTGTCAACGGAGATGCTGGGCCGCACCATGAACGGAATCGGTGAGCCGATTGACGGACTGGGAGAGATTCTGCCGGAGAGGATGCTGGATGTAAATGGCAAGCCCTTAAACCCGGTGACCCGTGAATATCCGCGAAATTATATCCGTACCGGAATTTCTGCCATTGACGGTCTGATGACCCTGATCAGGGGACAGAAGCTGCCGATCTTTTCCGGAAACGGACTTCCGCATGATCAGCTGGCGGCGCAGATCGTGCAGCAGGCATCTCTGGGGGATGACTCTGACGAGCAGTTTGCAATTGTCTTTGCTGCCATGGGCGTGAAGCACGATGTGGCAGAGTTTTTCCGCCGGACCTTTGAGGAAAGCGGCGTTTCCTCTCATGTGGCCATGTTCATGAATCTGGCCAATGACCCGGTGGTGGAGCGTCTGATCACGCCGAAATGCGCGCTGACGCTGGCTGAGTATCTGGCCTTTGAGAAAAACATGCACATTCTGGTCATTTTAACGGATATGACATCCTTTGCGGAGGCTATGCGTGAGGTATCCTCTTCCAAGGGTGAGATCCCGTCCCGAAAGGGCTTCCCGGGATACCTGTACAGTGAGCTGGCAGCGCTTTATGAGCGCGCAGGCATTGTAAGAGGTGTGAATGGCTCCGTAACCCAGATTCCGATCCTGACGATGCCGAACGATGATATCACCCATCCGATCCCGGACCTGACCGGTTACATTACCGAGGGGCAGATTGTTCTGGACCGGGAGTTAAACGGCCAGTCAGTCTACCCGCCGATCAACGTACTGCCGAGCCTGTCCCGTCTGATGAAGGACGGCATCGGTGAAGGCTACACCCGGGCTGATCATCAGGCAGTGGCAAACCAGCTGTTCTCCTGCTATGCAAAGGTGGGAGATGCAAGAGCGCTGGCATCGGTCATCGGTGAGGATGAGCTGTCACCGCTGGATAAAAAATATCTGGTATTTGGCCGGGAGTTTGAGCATCGTTTTGTGGGCCAGGATCCGCATGATAACCGGAACATCATTACCACGCTGGATATTGGCTGGCAGCTTCTGGGCCTGCTTCCGAAGGAGGAACTGGACCGGATCGATACGAAGCTTCTTGCGCAGTACTATAAGGCAACAAAGCTGGATGAGAACGGGGAGCTGGTGGATGCAGAGTAAGGAGGGATCCGTATGAATCTGAATACTTTCCCGACAAAGGGAAACCTTATTTTGGCGAAGAATTCCCTTGCGCTGGCCAGCCAGGGCTATGAGCTGATGGACAAGAAGCGGAACATCCTCCTGCGGGAGCTGATGGGGCTGATCGATCAGGCAAAGGACATCCAGGCAGAGATCGACACGACCTTTACTGAGGCCTATAAGGCTTTACAGAAAGCCAATATCGAGCTGGGAATCGGTTTTATCCAGGATATTGCTGGGACGATTCCGGTGGACGATACGATCCGCATCAAGACCCGCAGCATCATGGGAACGGAGATTCCGCTGGTGCAGCATGAGCCGGTGCCTCTGACACCGGGTTACGCTTTTCTTAGCACCAGTCCGGCGCTGGATGAGGCCCGGATGCATTTTGAAAAGGTGAAGGAGCTGACGGTAAAGCTTTCCATGGTGGAAAACTCGGCCTACCGTCTGGCCTCCAGCATCAGAAAGACCCAGAAGCGGGCCAATGCATTGAAGAACATTACCATTCCGACATACCAGAATCTGGTAACAACGATCGGGAATGCGCTGGAGGAGAAGGACCGCGAGGAGTTTACGCGGCTGAAAGTAATCAAAAGGTCAAAAACAGGTTAAGGCTTCACAGAAATTGTGAACTGTGATAAAATATAGCGAACGGCGAGGAAATTGAGTGGTGCCGGTCGCGAAAATAAGGTCAACAGGGGGGTTCGGAATGAGGAACCCCTTTGTCATTTACACAGGAAGTGAGGTCAGAATTTTGACAACTGTAAATATACATAGAAGCTGGAGAAGAAGAGTACAGTGCTTTGGTGCAGCGCTTCTGGCTATGAGCATGCTGGCGGGCTGCGGTATATCCCAGACCGCAAAACAGGCAGAGAGTGAGAGCACCGAGGAGAATCTGGTCCTGATGGAGGAGACTCTGCCGCAGACCGCGGCAGATGAGACCGTTATGGCGCTGTCGCCGGACGGTCCGCTGCTTCCGTCTGTTGAGGGCGTGGACGCAGAGTACAGTGAGCCGATCCCGGATTATCTGCGTATCGGTGAAAAACACCCGATCGTCTTAAAGCTGCAGCAGCGCCTGATGGATCTGGGCTTTATGGATAACGATGAACCGACGGATTATTACGGGGAAGTGACCCAGAGTGCAGTCAAGATCTATCAGCGCCAGAACAAGCTGGCACAGGACGGTATCATCGGTCCGGATACCCTGGAGGCGATTCTTTCCCCGGATGCCAAGTATTATGCAGCCCAGAAGGGCGATGAGGGTACCGATATTACCCGTATCCAGAGCCGTCTGTATGAGCTTGGCTATCTGGCCAGCGACAGCGAGGTGACAGGCAGCTTTGGAGATGATACCGAAACGGCGGTTATGAAGATGCAGAGCGTGAACGGCCTGGAGCAGGATGGTAAGGTCGGAAGAAAAACCATGAACCTCCTCTACAGTGAGGATGTGAAGGCAAATATGCTGGCTTACGGAGAGAAGAGCGATCTGGTTCTGGCAGCCCAGAAGCGTTTGAAGGAGCTGGGATATATGACCACCGAGCCGGATGGCAGCTACGGAAATGATACGATCATTGCAGTCAAACAGTTCCAGTCCCGCAATGACCAGATTGTAGATGGTTATCTGGGACCGGCTACCCGTGTGGCGTTAAACAGTTCTGACGCGGTTCCGAACGGTCTGGCCCTTGGAGACAGCGGTGATAACATCCAGCGGGTACAGAACCTGCTCAGTAAGCTGGGATATCTGAAATCTGCCAATGTGACCGGTTACTATGGTGAGGTGACTGAGGATGCGGTCAAGCTGTTCCAGCGCACGAATGGACTGAGTGCGGATGGTACGGTCGGTGTCATGACCATGGCAAAGCTGACCGGCGGAGATGCGAAGAAAGCACCGGCCCAGCCGAAGACGAATACCAGTAAAAACAACAGCAAAAACAACAGAAAAAATAATTCAAATGGCGGAAGCAAGGGCAATTCCGGCAGCACTGCTGTTCCGAATACCGGTGGTGCCAGCGGCGGCGCGAGTGCGCTTCTGGCGGTGGCAAGCTCCAAGCTTGGCTGTCCGTATGTATGGGGCTCCAAGGGACCGAACTCCTTTGACTGTTCCGGTTTCGTGTACTGGTGCTTAAACCAGGTTGGCGTGCGTCAGAGCTACATGACTTCTTCCGGATGGAGAAACGCGGGAAGATACACCAGGATCAGCAGCTTCTCTAATCTGCGTGCCGGTGATATCATCGTTGTAAGTGGCCATGTAGGAATCGTGGCAGGCGGCGGAACGGTTATTGATGCCTCCTCCGGTAACGGTAAAGTCGTTCATCGATCCTTAAGCTCCTGGTGGGCAAATAACTTTATCTGCGGATGGAGAATTTTCTAAAACAGAATCATTTGAGGCAATGGAGTTGAGCCGGAAAATCAGAGATGGTTTTCCGGCTTTTTGTGCATACAACCATTTGAAAGATATAACTGATGAAATAAATAAAATTAGATATTTTATCAGTTATAACTTATAAAATCATATTTTTATATGAATTTATCAATTATAAATGTGCTATACTATTATCAGGGACAGGAAAGGAGGCATAATATTTATGGTGAAACGCGAAATGTATATGAAACGCATACGACCGTTTATCGGAACGGACCTAATTAAAGTCATGACAGGTATCCGCCGTTCCGGAAAGTCGGTAATGCTGGAACTGATTAAACAGGAGCTGATAGATTCCGGGGTGAGTTCATCTCAGTTTATTTCTATTAATTTTGAGGATATGAGATATACGCATCTGCAGACTGCGAAAGCATTGTACGATGAGATCAGCAGCCGTTCAGCCGGGATAGATGGAAAAATTTATCTGTTTTTTGATGAGATTCAGGAAGTAAAGGACTGGGAAAAGTGTATCAATTCGTTCCGTGTTGCGTTGGATTGCGATATTTATATTACAGGTTCTAACGCAAAACTCCTTTCTGGAGAACTGGCTACTTATCTAGCTGGGCGTTATGTGGAATTTATTGTTTATCCATTTTCATTTGCTGAATTTCTGGAACTTTATCATTCTGTTTTTCCGGAGGAAACGGTTCAGAAAAGCTTTCAGCAATATATTTTGTACGGAGGAATGCCATATCTGGCCAACATTCGTTATGCGGATGAGCCGTCCAGACAATACTTGCAGGATTTGTTTAACTCTGTGCAGCTGAAGGATATTGTAAAGCGGAATAAAATCCGGGATGTGGATTTACTGGAGCGGATCATGGCCTATGTAATGGCAAATGTCGGAAATGCATTTTCGGCATCGTCTCTTGCAAAGTTTCTTAAGAGTGAACAGCGGACGGTTGCGCCGGAGACGATTCTGAATTATATCCGGTATTGCTGTGATGCTTATCTGTTTTATCAAGTGAAGCGTGAGGAAGTGCAAGGCAGGCAGATTCTTGCTTCCAATGAAAAGTATTATATTGCGGATCATGGAATCCGGGAAGCGGTGTTTGGAGGAAATGCAAAGGATATTAATTTGACGCTTGAAAACATTGTATATCTGGAACTGCTCCGCCGCGGATATCATGTTACGGTCGGCAAAAATCAGGATAAGGAAATAGATTTTGTCTGTGATAAGCGAGGGGAGAAACTCTACATTCAGGTGACCTATTTGCTTGCATCGGAAGAAACGATACAGCGGGAGTTTGGGGTATATGATACGGTACGGGATAATTTCCCCAAATATGTGGTTTCCATGGATGAATTTGATATGAGCCGTAATGGAATTAAGCATCGAAACATCCGTGATTTTCTGTTGGATGAAAATTGGGAGTGAAAACTTTCAAATTGTACCAAATCAAAAACTTTTCGAAAAAATAATTGACAAATGAAATAATGGTACTATAATGGCAGATATTCAAAGATTCACATCCAAATGCGTTGAACAGGACAAGGCTTTTTTGTCAGATGCGTTTTCAGAGAGCTTCCGGCCGGTGTGAGGAAGCAGCGCGGCAAAGGAGTTATCCCCTGCAAGCAGATTGTCTGAAATGCGAAAAGTAACGCTGGTGATACCAGGTGAAAGCAGACAGTAAGACAGTACGGAAACCCACCGTTAACAGGGCTCGTATTCATCCGGACTGAGAGACGGAGGATATGGTCAGAGAGGCTGATGGAATGTCAGCAAGGGAAGTGGTAACGCGGAGCGCGTATTTTATGATTAGCATATATGCCTTCGTCTTCCTGCGGAAAATTCTGCGGGAGGACGGAGGTTTTTCTTTTTTCCGCGTTATGGTTTTGAGAGGAGAGATCATTATGAATACACTTGTTATAGTATTAATCGCAGCTGTGTGTCTGTTCTGCGGATACACGTTTTACGGCCGCTGGCTGGCAAAGAAATGGGGGATCGACCCGAAGGCCAAGACCCCGGCAGTTGCTTTAGAGGATGGACAGGATTATGTGCCGACCGACGGCTGGACTGTTTTCGCACATCAGTTTTCCTCCATCGCAGGCGCAGGCCCTGTCACCGGTGCCATTCAGGCAGCTGCATTCGGATGGGTTCCGGTGCTTCTGTGGGTTATCCTTGGCGGCATCTTCTTCGGTGCGGTAACCGACTTCGGCGCACTGTATGCCAGTGTCAAGAATGAAGGTAAGTCCATGGGACTTCTGATCGAGAAATACATCGGCAGGACCGGACGGAAGCTGTTCCTTCTGTTCTGCTGGCTGTTTACTTTAATTGTTATCGCAGCATTCGCTGATATGGTTGCAGGTACGTTCAATGCTTACACTGTAGCAGATGGTGTGACCTCCCTTTCCCCGGCGGCACAGACCAACGGCGCGGCAGGTTCTATCTCCCTGATGTTCATTGTATTTGCCATGGTATTTGGTGTCATTCAGAAGCATCTTCATTTGACCGGCTGGAAAGAGACTCTGGCCGGACTGGCATGCACCGTTGCAGCATTTGCAATCGGTATGTCATTCCCGGTTGTAGCTGGTAAAGACACCTGGTCTTATCTGACCTTTGCTTACATCTTCCTGGCAGCTGTTATGCCGATGTGGCTCTTAATGCAGCCGCGTGATTTCATGACTACCTTCATGTTTGCAGGCATGATCATCGGTGCTGTTGTTGGCCTGGTGGTTGCGCATCCGACCATGAACCTTCCGGCTTACACCGGATTTAAGAATGCCAAGATGGGCGATATGTTCCCGATCCTGTTTGTAACCGTAGCGTGCGGCGCGGTTTCCGGATTCCACAGCCTGGTATCTTCCGGAACCTCTTCCAAGACGGTTTCCAATGAGAAGGATATGCTGAAGGTTGGTTATGGCGCCATGGTATTAGAGAGCCTGCTGGCTGTTCTGGCATTATGTGTAGCCGGTGCGGCAGCTGCAGCAGATGGTACCGCAGCAACCGGAACTCCGTTCCAGATATTCTCTGCAGGTGTTGCAGGCTTCCTGGAGATGTTTGGTATCCCGGTTTATGTAGCACAGTGCTTTATGACCATGTGTGTATCTGCCCTGGCTTTAACCAGCCTGGATTCCGTGGCACGTATCGGACGTATGTCCTTCCAGGAACTGTTCTCTGCTGATGATATGGAGCATGCAGAGGGCTGGAGGAAGCTTCTTTGCAATAAGTACTTTTCCACTGTGGTAACCCTGGCCTGTGGCTTTATCTTAACCAAGATTGGTTATTCCAACATCTGGCCGCTGTTCGGCAGTGCAAACCAGCTGTTAAGTGCTCTGGTACTCATCACCCTGTGTGTATTCTTAAAGGTAACCGGAAGAGAGAACAAAACCCTGTTCCCACCGCTCATCATCATGCTGTGCGTTACCTTTACCGCACTGGTTGAGAGAACCATCGCCCTGGTACATGCTTTCGGTGCAGGTACCGCAGTCTTCATGGTAGAAGGCTTACAGCTGATCATTGCGATCCTGTTAATGGTACTGGGTATCATCATTGTGTACACATCCGGGAAGGAACTGTTTCAGAAGAAGGGTGTGAAGAACGCGCAGGTAAAGAATGCGTAAGAGTATATAGAATCGTAAATACAAGAAAGACGCAAGTCACAAAATATGTGGCCTGCGTCTTTTTTGAACTCAGATAGCTCATGCCGTCTGATCTGGTTTTTTAATCCCAAATCCCACGCGCACCTTGAACAGATCTCCATCAATTAAGATCTCGAAGGTTCCACCCTGGAGCTTTGTGAGGCTCTGGGCAATGGAGAGGCCGAGGCCGCTTCCTTCGGTGGTGCGGGAGACATCTCCGCGGACAAATCGCTCAGTAAGTTCATCACCCTGTACGTTTAACGGGTTTGCGGATATGTTTTTAATCGTAAAGTAAACTTTGTCGTCTTTCAGTTTTAGGTCAGTGTAGACCCGGGTGTGTTCCATGGCGTATTTGAACGCGTTGTTGTAGACATTTTCGAGGACACGCCAGAGGTGGCGCCCATCTGCCTCGATGAGAATGCTGCTTTCCGGCAGTGTGGACACTAACTCCAGGCTTCGGGTAGCAAATTTCTCTTCAAATTCGCCGTTGGTCTGCCAGATCATTTCTACAATGTCCAGAGTGGTCATCTCCAGCTTGACATTTCCGGAGCTTGCCTTGGAGGCTTCCACCAGGTCTTCGGTCAGATTTTTTAAACGCTGGGATTTCTGATCCAGGACTTTTAAGTATTCCCGGGCGCGTTCCCCCGGAATCTGTTCCCTCTTCAGCAGGTCTACATAGTTAATAATAGAAGTGAGCGGGGTCTTGATATCGTGGGATACGTTTGTGATCAGGTCGGCTTTTAAGCGTTCGCTCCTGACCTGCTCCTGAAGGGCACGCTCCAGTCCGGTTCCGATGCTGTTGATCATGTTGCCGACTCTCAGTTCCTTTCCCTCCAGACCGGCCAGATTCATCTGATAGCTGGTGTCACCGCCCGCAATTTTTGTGATGGCATCTGCAATCTGGTCTTCCTGCTGGGACTGCAGGAACAGTCGGTGAAAGGTCTTGTAATCCAGACCGACCAACAGGAGGAGCGTGATGATGCCGATAATCTTTGCGGACATATGGGACCGTAAGCAGACACATACAGCGATCAGGCTGATGCCGATGGCCTGTGCTGCAAGAAAGGCAGTAAACAGGCAGAAGAGCCGTCGGGAGTAGGTATGGTCTGCAAAATACAGGTTCAGATTTTTGAGGAAATGGTGAAGCATACTGTTTGTCCCCAGCTGGCGGCTCTTGTAGCGCCGCAGCATGCTGAATGCGCCGGTCATACAGCAGCCGTAGATGATCATGGCCCGCATCATCCGCTCGGCAAAGCCCCAGTCTTCAGTCCGGGCAACAAGATGGATCAGCGGATAACCAATCTTCTCTCCCAGAAATAGCATGAACATGGTGCTGACTGCTGTCAGCAGGATCCCGCTTTCGGTGGTGATCATGTCAAAGCCATGCAGGTACGGACTAGTACGGTCTTCTGTGCGGTAACCGGATACCAGGATCAGGTAGTACAGTGTCACCAGGCAGCCAATGATGCCGATAGTCAGGCTAAACATGGCCTCAACGAAGCGGCTGCGCAGATGGCGGTAATCGGCGGCCTGCCGGGCGTATACATCGTCTGCATCATATTGGGTATCTACGGCAACCGTCATGTGGTACCGGTCTGCGTCATTTGCGTTCAGCTGCTCCAGCTGGGCCATGACATTTTTGGGAAGTTCATCCAGATTGCTGTCAATGAGAATGGAACTGCTGTCCACAGAGCAATAACGGCCCAGGGACTTTAACTGGGCATCGGTCAAATCTCCTGCGTTGGAATACTCTGAGACTACAGTCTCATCATCCAGATAATCGATCCGGAATCGGAAGTTGGACGGATTCGACAGCAGACGGTAGTTTACAATGTAATATTCACTTAAGCAGTTTAATACCTCCCGGGACAGATCCAGCAGGGAAGAGAACGCATCGCCCGGTTCCTTTAAGGTGGCGTTGGGATCGTAGGCGCGCCAGTATACCAGCTGGTCTTTTGTTGTGGAGGCATCATCATAGATAAAGAGATCATTGACGACCTCAAACTGGTCATTTAAGTAAAATCCCTGGCTTTTGGCGTAACGCAGGACCTCTTCCAGAGTGTAGGTGATCTCCGGGCCGTTGTCGCGGCTGACGGCAAACATTTCTTTGGAGAGATCCAGATTGCCGTCTGTCTCAAAGACGTCGCGGTAGGCAACATATTTGAAAACGTGATCCAGATCCGCTTGGAACTGCTGGCGAAAGGCTGCGGAATCATCATATTTGCGGTCTAGGATCCAGGACATGCCGGAACCAATATTCGTGTTTAAGTACATAACGCTGATGGAGAGAATAGCCATGAACAAAAACAGGATGTGCAGAAACACAGCAATGTTCTTTTTGATCCGCATGGAATAATCTTTCAGTCTCATGGGCAGCTCCTACTGTTTTTCGATTTTGTAGCCAACGCCCCAGACTACCTTTAAGTAGCGCGGCTCCCGCGGATTGATCTCAATTTTTTCGCGGATGTGGCGGATATGTACGGCAACCGTGTTGTCGGCACCAATGGCCTCCTCGTTCCAGATCTGCTTGTAGATCTCATCGATGGAGAAAACCTTGCCGGCATTTTTTGTGAGCAGTAGCAGAATGTTGTATTCGATGGGAGTCAGTTTAATTGGTTCGTCATCCACAAATACTTCCTTGGTATCATCGTTGATGGTAAGGCCGCCGCATTTGTATACGTTTTCATTGCTGCTTTGGTTTAAGTTGCCGAGCTGTGTATAACGGCGAAGCTGGGATTTGACGCGGGCAACCAGCTCCAGCGGGTTAAATGGTTTGGACAGGTAATCATCTGCACCGATGTTTAAGCCAAGGATCTTGTCGGAATCTTCGGATTTCGCGGAGAGGATAATGATGGGGATACTGCTGGTCTCACGTACCTTTAACGTGGTGCGTATGCCATCCAGGCCCGGCATCATGACATCGATGATCATAAGGTCAGCATGTTCTGTTTCTAAAATTTTCAAAGCATCGTAACCGTCATAGGCTTTCAAGATGTGAAAGCCTTCGCCGGTCAGGTAAATATCTATCGCATCAACGATTTCTTTATCGTCGTCGCATACTAAAATAGTCTGCATGATTGTCCTCCTTTGGCGGGTATGCGTATGGTACTTGCGTCGGACTGCCGCATACGTGCGGTACGGCAGCGTCACATCTCTTAGTATATATCAAAAAGGGCCTTACCGCAATCGGCAAGACCCTTATCTTTTGACCTACTGATAATCACATACGTTCAGCCAGCTTTGAAGCAGTTCCTGTTCTTCCGGACGTTTCTTCGTGAGCTGTGCTGCGGCTACCAGAGGCAGCCACTGCTGTACATAGCGTTTGGCGGTACCGGTTTTCTCGCAGAACAGATCCATGTACTTGTCTGCTGCTGCCTGATCGGACAGACAGAACAGAAGATAGGTTCTGGCTACATCTGCGCTGGCATTGCCCTGGGTTGCGTGAACCCAGTCAACTACATACATGGTGCCGTCTTCCTTCACGATGATGTTGTCTGGCTGGAAATCTCCATGGCACAGTTTGATGTGCTTCGGGGTGCTGTCAAGGCGGGTAAGAAGATCGTAACGGTTGACAGGATCTAATTCTTCCATCTCAGAGATCTGCCGCGCCATTTTGTCTTTTAACTTGTTCAGTAATGGACAGGTCTTGGAATGAATCATCAGCTGCAGTTCAACCATCTGATTCAGATATTCATCGCGCTTATCCGGATTTTCCTTCATAAGCTCTGTGAGTGTCTTTCCTTCGATGTAGTCTCTGGTAATGGACCAGCAGCCGTCTTCTTCGACAGAGACTGCCTGAACGGACGGAATGTTGATGCCGCCAATGGCCTCAACTCGTGCGCTAATCAAAGCTTCGTTTAAAACCTCTGCTTTCGGGAAACCCTTGCAGAAAACTTTTACTGCTTTATCGCCATCGCGATAGACACTTTTGGTCGCGTTTTTGGAAATTAATGCTCTTGCCATACGAAACTCTCCTTCCTTAATTGTGTTACTGATGCTTGCCGTCAGGTTTGCTAATCGGATCATCAATAGGTCGGTTCCTATTTTACTACAAAGCTGGAAGAATGTCACCAACTTTGTGATAATATTTTAACGAAATGCGAGGCCTGTTTGTATCCGCTGCTGACGGTATCCGGTTGTTGGGTGTTATGAGAAGCGAAGGATTGCAGTTCCGTATGCTGGCAGCGGCAGGGATACGGAATATGGCTGGCCGTCGCACTCGGATTTGACTGCTTTTAAGACCGGAGCCTTCTCTCCGGTTTTGTAAGAACCGTGCTCGTTATCAAGGATTACGGTATAATTGCCGCGTTTCGGAACGCCGACCCGGTAATCCGGCCGTGCTACCGGTGTGAAGTTACATACGAACAGGAGACTCTTTTTGTGGTTCTTCGCGTAGCGCACGAAGCTGTAAATGCTGCGGTCTCCGTCGTTGGCATTGATCCAGGAAAAACCGTCCCAGTCATCATCGGATTCATAAAGTGCCGGGTATTTCTGATAAATATGTAACAGGTCGCGCACATAATTCTGCAGGTCCTTATGCAGGTCTTCCTCAGTCAGGTGCCAGTCCAGACTAACCTTTTCATCCCACTCGTGAAGCTGACCGAAATCCTGTCCCATGAACAGAAGCTTCTTGCCCGGATGTCCCAGCATGAAGGTGTAGCCGGCTTTCAGATTGGCAAATTTATCACCAAAGAGGCCGGGCATTTTGTTGATCATGGAACATTTTAAGTGGACCACTTCATCATGGGAAAGTACCAGAATAAAGTTCTCGCTGTTAAAGTAGGTGAGACCGAAGGTCATCTTATGGTGATTAAATTTGCGGAAGTATGGGTCCAGCTTCATATACTCCAGGAAATCGTGCATCCAGCCCATGTTCCATTTAAAGGTGAAGCCCAGCCCGCCCTCCTTCGGGTCGTGTGTGACTAACGGCCATGCAGTGGATTCCTCGGCAATGACCATGGCGCCGTGGCCGCGCTGGACCACAACCGTGTTTAAGTGACGGAAAAATTCAATGGCTTCCAGATTCTGGTTGCCGCCGTACCGGTTTGGCACCCACTCGCCATCCTTGCGTCCGTAGTCGAGATAGAGCATGGAAGCTACCGCATCCACGCGCAGGCCATCTACATGAAACTGCTCGATCCAGTAGAGGGCGTTGGCAATGAGGAAGTTGGAAACCTCATGCTTCTCATAGTCGAAGACTTTGGTACCCCAGTCCGGGTGTTCGCCCTTGCGCGGGTCTGCGTACTCAAAGAGCGCCTGTCCGTCAAAATCAGCAAGGCCGTGGGCATCCCGCGGGAAGTGGGCCGGAACCCAGTCCAGGATGACGCCGATGCCTTTTTTGTGCATATAGTTTACAAAATATTTGAATTCCTCCGGGGTGCCATAGCGGGAGGTGGGAGCATAATAGCCGGTTACCTGATAACCCCAGGAGCCATCGTACGGATGCTCTGCAATCCCCATCAGTTCTACATGGGTGTAGCCCATCTCCTTCACGTAGGCGGCCAGCTCGGCGGCAGCTTCCTTATAGGTATAATAGCCGTCCTTTTCCGGGCGGTTTTTCTTTTTCCAGGAGCCCAGGTGTACCTCATAGATGCTCATGGCCGCTTCGCGCGGGTTGGTGTTTTCACGTTTCTGTACCCAGGTGCCATCCGTCCAGCGGAACGTGTCGTTGAAGGCAGTAATGGATGCCGTGCCAGGCCGGTATTCGGCGTACTGGGCAAACGGGTCAGCCTTAAAAATGACCTTGCCGGTCTGGGTAGTGATGGCAAATTTATAAAGCTCGCCCGGTTTGATGCCGGGAATAAAGCGCTCGTAAATGCCGGAGGTTTCCAACACCTGCATAGGGCAGGCATCGGGATCCCAGTTATTAAAGTCACCTACTACGCTGACAGATGCAGCGTGTGGAGCCCATACCGCAAAATAATAGCCGTCTTTGCCATCGAAGGTTTTCGGGTGGGCGCCGAGTTTGTTGTAGATCTCATAGTGGGTACCTTCTCCGAACAGGTAACGGTCACCGGCGGTGATAAAGCCGGTCTCGGTCTGCTTTTTCTTATCTCTGACTGCCATAAGGTCAATCCTCCCTGATCTTTAAGACAACACTGCTGTTGCCCGGTAATGTAAGATTTAATGTTCCGTTCTCAACTGGAATGATGGAGCCGTCCATCAGATTTTCTGCCTGGGAAGCATGCAGCGGGACTGGGATAGAAAGGCGGCTTTCCTGGTCATCACTGTTGGCTGCGGTGATGCAGATACTTTCCTGGGCATGTCTGGCGAAGGCGTACTGCCGGTTGGTGAGCAGCAGTTCCTGATAGCGTCCGCCGTGAAACTCCGGATTTTCCGTGTGGATGCGGGCCAGCTTTGCGATCAGGTCCGTAAGATCACTGTGCTTTGCTTCGCCCTCTTTCAGGGTGATGCAGGGACGCAGGGCTGCATCGCTTTCGCGGGTCCTCATGCCTTCCAGCCCCCACTCGCCTCCATAATAGATGGAAGGAATGCCCGGAAGGGTGAAGAGCAGTGTCCATGCCAGCGGCAGATGTGCTTTTTTGTTTAGCTTGCTGGCAATGCGGTTTTCATCGTGATTGTCCAGGAAGGTGTAAAGCCTGGTGCCAATGGCTTCCAGTCTCCGCACATTGTGGGCAATCTCAAAGAAGTTGTGGTCATTGAGCCCGGAGTACAGGCTCTTATGTAATTCGTAGTTGGTGACGGAATGCAGCATGCCATCGTTCACCCATCGGCCGTATTCCCCGTGGATCACCTCGCCCATGAGCCAGAAATCCGGCTTCATGGAAGCGGTCTGGGTGCGCATCTCCTGCATGAATCCGAAATCCATGACATTGGCGCAGTCTAAACGGATGCCGTCAATGTCAAATTCGGAAATCCAGAAGCGGATGACATCGAACAGATACTGCTTTACCTCCGGATTCTGCAGATTCAGACAGGGCAGCTCGAAATGTCCCTGCCATGCTTCATAGCCGAAACCATCGTTGTAAGGGCTGTTCCAGCCAAAGTTCACGCCCTTGTACCAGCCGCAGTAGCGGGAACCTTCGCGGTTCTTCTGAATATCCCGGAATGCGAAAAACTCGCGGCCGGTGTGGTTAAATACTCCGTCTACGACTACCCTGATACCTGCCTCATGGCAGAGTCTCGTGAAATGGCGGAAGCCTTCGTTTGTGCCAAGCCTGCGGTCTGCAAGCCTGTAATCCCGGGTGTCGTAGCCATGGGAGGAGGACTCAAAGAGCGGTCCGATGTAAAGGGCGGTGCAGCCTGTGGCTTCCATGTGGGCAACCCATTGGTTCAGTTCCAGAAAGCGGTCGGCTGCGGCGTCTTCGGTGTTGACGAATGGCGCCCCCAGCATACCCAGCGGGTAAATGTGATAAAAAACTGTTTTGTCATACCATGATGCCATAAATATCAAGTCCTCCTGATTACATAGTTTCGTTTTTTAAAAATCCAGCCGTTCCAGAAGCTTGAAGCGCCGGAGCAGAAACTGATAGCGGAGCCAGACTGCATTCAGCTCGTAGATACAGCAGTCGATCAGTGGTGGCTCTGTCACCTGATCGAACTGGTTTAACAGGGATTCCATTTTTTGCTGGGTCTGATGGATTTCTGCCTTCAGTTTCAGGTTTTCCCCGGCTGATGCCTGGTGGCGGCCAGGGAAGAATGGTCTGTTGTTTTTCATAGCTTTACACTCCTTTTGGAATGTAGTATCTGGAATACATGGAAAAAATATACGCGTTTATTACGGTTTCTGGCTGAAGATTTCTTCGACCAGGTAGCCAAGTTTCATCAGCTGCCTTGTGCAGTCCATAAAGGTGAGACGGTAGTAATTGGAAGTACCGGACTGGGTAACTTCTACCAGTCCGCAGCTTTTCATGATCTTTAAATGATGTGAGATAGCCGGTCTGGACAGATTGGTCTGCCGGGTGATCTCGTTGACGTTCAGCCCTTCCGTGTGACCGTTCTGGGAGGCAATGCACAATGCTTCGATGATGTTTAAGCGGACCTCATCTCCGAGGGCGATAAACAGCGGCATACAGCTGTGAAACAGTTCCTGTAGTTCTTTGGAGTCCGCCATACAAACCTCCTTTGGTTTAAAAAATTGAACTAAGTTCATTCTATCACGACAGATTGTTCACGTCAACCAAAATAAATGGATCAAAAACAAAGTTTTTCGTCAAAATGTCCTAAGATGCGCAAAAAAATACCGCCTGGTCTTTGGCCAGACGGTGTGGAACGCAGAGCGGCAGTTACTCATCGAAGTCGGTTTCAAATATACCTTCCGGGGTGCGCATGGTGAGGATACCCAGATTAAATGCTTCGTCGGAAATGGTGATGTGATATTCAAATACCACATCCTCTTCAAATTTGGAGAGAACAACATAATCTCCGTTTTCTTTTCCTTCGATCTGATCGCAGATGTCGTTGTAGACGGCTTCACCGGAGATTTCACGCGGGTATCCGGATGCTTTGATCTTTGCTTCAATGGCTTCATATAATTCATTCATGGTGATGGTACTCCTTTTCTTGATTCCGATAGCTTCAGTATAACATCTTCACAGGATGATGTCCAATTATTTGGAGAGAGCAGGTGCCGGCTTAGAAGCCGGATCATACAGTCGAACTTTGTCGTTTTATGCAGGATGTGTATATTGACGGAAATCCTGATCTCCGGTATGATAAGTCCACAATCAACGCATCGGTCTGATGCGAAGTCTGGCAGCGCCGCTTAAGCTATGGCAGCGCCTGCCGGATATCAATGTATGATCTCAGCCGTTTCGGCAGAATTTTCATGATGGATTTTACAGCAGGCAGCAGCCTGGTATTTGAGACAGGTATGTGCCGGAAAAGGTGGTGGTATCTCGTAGAATATGGGACAGAACATCTGATATTATGCGCAGGTGTAATGGTGTGTGCGTGGACGGATCTGAAATATGGAAAGGTAAGGAATTACTGGCTTTGGCTGCTGACTGTTGCCGGTGTGCTGCATAGAGGCTCTGCATTTTTTTTCGGTGCAGTATTATTTCTGGCAGCAGGAATGTGCCTGTTCCGTTTTCGTGTTATGGGCGCAGGGGATGGTAAGCTGATGGCTGTGATTGGCGGTTATCTTGGTCCTTTGCCGGGATTTTACGCGATAGCGCTGGGGTTTTTGACAGGAGCCGTATGGAGCCTGTGGAGAATGAAACGCTACGGTGTGGCAGCAGAGCGGTTTAATTATATGAAACGCTATGTAGAAATGGTGACTGCCGGCCGGAACATTCAGCCATATGATTCCCTGGATCAGCCGCAGGCGGTTCATCATATCCCGTTTGCAGTTTGCCTGGCGGCCGGTGTGCTGGGGTATTTGTTCCTTTCCTGGTGTGGTTTTGGGGTAACTGTTCAGTAGGTCTGCGCACTTGTTTGCGCTGACCGTGAGAACACATGGGAATGATGAAAAGGGGGAAGATGATGAAAAAGATTATGGCAGTCTACGATGCAGACTCCCGGTATGCAGACCGTCTGGCAGAGTTCGTGAATCAGAGAAGTCAGGTTCCGTTCCAGGTGGTCGCTTTTACCAGTCTGGAAAAACTAAAAGAGTTTGCAGCGCGCGAGAAAATTGATCTGCTGCTGGCTGGCAGCGGAGTAGAGAAGGAGCAGCTTGACGGGATCCCGGCAGCGCAGGTTGTGTGGCTTAGTGAGAATGGGGTGGCTGAAGAGGGCGAGGCCGTGGTTTATAAATATCAGGCATCGGACGATCTTCTGAGGGAAGTAATGTCCTGGTATCGGCCACAGGAGATTCCGGTACTCATGACAGCCGCAGGCAGACGTAGCAGGATCACAGGAGTATATTCACCAATCGGACGGTGCGGAAAAACCAGTTTTGCGCTGACGCTGGGGCAGGTACTGGCCCGGGAGGAAAAGGTGCTTTATATCACACTGGAAGAATTTTCCGGTCTTTCTGCATTGACAGGGACCGTGTATACAGGCGGTCTTTCCGATCTGCTTTATTATTATACCCAGCGCGAGTACAGTTCAGTACGCCTGGGAAGTGTTACCTACAACTGGGGGGAGCTGGACTATATTCCTCCGGTGACTTATGCAGAGGATAAGAATGGAATCCGCCAGGAGGTGTTTTCCGGACTAGTGCAGCGGATCGCAGCGGATGGAACTTACGAAGAGCTGATCCTGGATGTGGGAGGATTTTGCGGAGGTTCAGAAGAACTTCTTGGCATTTGTGATGTGGTCTATGTACCGGTAAAAGATGATGTAGTATCTACGGCAAAGCTGGAAGAATGGAAAACATATCTGAACCGGTCAGGACGCAGTGCAGTCTGGGAAAAGCTGCGGTTTTTAAAGCTCCCGGAACCGGGGCCGCTTCCAGCCAGGGAAAGCTATCTGGAACAGCTTTTATGGAGTGATCTGGGAGATTTTGTCCGGGAATTAAGATAGCGCCGGTACCTGGGCCAAAACGAAGCCTGCGCTGCAAAACAGGTGCAGCAGCGAAAAATGGGAAGAAGGGGATGGTGAAGCTGGTGGAGAATACGGAGGAAACGGTCCATGCAAAGAAACTGCTGGACGAGCTGCGCAGCGAGGTGCGGGAGGCGCTGAGCAGTTTTGAGCAGATTGGGGATGACGAACTGTATGACTGCATTGAACAGGCCGTTGCCGGAGTGGCAGAGCGGCAGTATCTGCCCCTGGGACAGAGGATTGATTTGAAAAACAGGCTTTTTGACAGCTTCCGGCGACTGGATATCCTGCAGGAACTGGTGGATGATCCGGAGGTGACGGAGATTATGGTAAACGGAAAGGATCATATTTTCGTGGAACGGAGCGGCAGGCTGGAACGCTGGGATCGCAGCTTTGAACAGGTGGAGCAGCTGGAGGATATGATCCAGCAGATCGTCAGCAAAATTAACCGTGTTGTAAATGTGAGCAGGCCGATCGCGGATGCACGTCTGGTGGAGGATGGTTCGCGTGTGCACATTGTGCTTCCGCCAATTGCCTTGGATGGACCGGTTGTGACGATTCGAAAATTTCCGGAGCCAATTACCATAGACCGGCTGATCCGTTATGGATCCCTGACCCGTGAAGCCGCTGATTTTCTGGAAAAGCTGGTCCGGTCCGGGTATAACATTTTTATCAGCGGTGGGACCGGATCCGGCAAGACTACATTTTTGAATGCCTTATCTGCCTATATTCCGGAAACTGAGCGGGTTATTACCATAGAGGATTCCGCAGAATTGCAGATTACCCAGATTCCCAATCTGGTTCGTCTGGAGACCCGCGGAGCCAATGCAGAGGGAGAAGGCGCTGTAGAGATCAGTGACCTGATCCGTGCATCACTTCGTATGAGACCTAATTATCTGATTGTCGGGGAGGTGCGCGGAAAGGAATGCCTGGATATGCTGCAGGCACTGAATACCGGACATTTTGGCCTGTCCACCGGACATGGAAACAGTGCAAGAGATATGCTGTCGCGCCTGGAAACCATGACGCTCATGGCAGCAGATATTCCTCTGACTGCGGTGCGAGGGCAGATTGCCTCTGCAATCGATATTCTGGTGCATCTCGGCAGGCTGAGGGACAGAAGCCGGCGGGTGTTGGAAATTACGGAAGTAACCGGATACGCGGAGGGCGAGATTCAGTTAAATCCGCTTTACCGGTTTGAGGAAAGGGGAGATGCGGATGAGGACAGGAGCCCGGGCGGCGCAAAGCAGGGCGTCCGCGGCAGCCTCACAGCAGTCGGAACGCTTGCAAGGCAGGAAAAGCTTCACGCAGCCGGTTACAGCCTGTAAGCAGCAAATTGACTATGGTACCTATCATTTATCATTTCAGGAAGTACTGCTGGCATTGGGAAAAGGCGCGGCAGTGAGTGCATTGTTTGCCTATATTTTCTATCGAAGCATGCTGGCATTCGGATTTATGCTTCCGCTGTGCTGCGGAATCCTCATATGGCGGGAACGCAGACAGCGTTTAAAACGGCGCAAACGCATGCTGGCACAGCAGTTTAAGGAAGCAATGGTCATTCTGGCGGCTTCTTTAAGTGCAGGCTATGCCGTGGAAAATGCCATGGCGGTAAGCCTGGAGGAATTGCGGCTCCTCTATGGGGAGCAGGGACTGATCGTCCGGGAGTTTTCCGGCATGGTGCAGCAGATCCGCACAAACCGGAATGTAGAGCAGGTGCTTGCGGAGTTTGCCGGGCGCAGTGGCCTGGAAGATGTGCAGAACCTGGCTGAAGTCCTCGGCATTGGAAAGCGGACAGGAGGTGATCTGGGAAGTATCATGCGCCATACGGCAGAAGTGATCCGGGATAAGATGCAGGTAAAGGAAGAAATCATCACGCTGACCACGTCACGTCAGTTTGAGCAGAAGATCATGAATATGATTCCGTTTTTTATCATTGTTTATGTGGAAGGAAGCTCACCGGGATTTTTTGATCAGATGTATTGCACGGGAATGGGACGGGTGCTGATGACGATGTGCCTGATTTTGTATCTGACTGCGTTCTGGCTCTCAGAGCGGATTCTGGATATAGAGGTGTGAGCATGAAATTGAGAAAACATGTAAATTCTGAAATGGACAAGAAGAGAGTATCATCTGAAGCGGGAGGATCACAGAAAAAAAGTCGGCTGTCGGCTGCAGCATGCGTGGGAGTAAGTCTGATCCTGTGGGGATATCTGAGGTGGTTTGGGCCGGGGCAGGACATGCAGCTGGCAGGTGGCCTGGTGGAGCGGGAGGGTTACGGAGGAACACAGAAGGAGCAGGAGCTGATTGTGAGCGGTCTTGGAGAAGAAGAGCAGACCGTAACCGTAAAAATAAGCCCGCGAGTGTATACAAAAGAAGAGGCGGACGATGTCTTTTATGGAGCTATGGAACAGCTTGGGGAACAGATACTGGGAGAGAATGAAAGTCTCGACGCAGTGACAGAAAATCTGGTACTCCCTTCCTATCTGAGAGAAAGCGGTGTGCAGATCCGCTGGCATTCTTCGGAGCCGGAACTATTATCTTCCTCAGGTATAATTGAAGGCGAGGTGCTGAAACGTCAGGAGGTTTTGCTGCAGGCAGAGCTTCGTACCGGTGATTTTCAGGCGGATTTTGAAATACCGGTCACATTGCTGCCTAAATCCCGGAGCCAGGAAGAACGGCTGCTGCGGACATTTTCTGAAGAGCTTGTCCGGCTGGATGAACAGCAGAAAAACGAAGCATACCTGAAACTCCCTGTGGAATATCAGGGAAAAACGCTTTCTTACCGGCCGGCGGAAAAACAAAATTATGGAGTGATTCCGTTTCTGGGAATCCTGATGGCCGCGCTTTTCGTTCTGCGCGAAGATTCAGAGCGGAAGGAACGGGAGAAAAAGCGGGAACAGCTGCTGCTTCTGGATTATGCAGAGATGGTTTCCAAGCTGCAGGTGCTTGTAGGTGCCGGCATGACGGTGCGCAATGCATGGGGCCGTATGGTACATGATTATGAGAACACAGATTTCAGAAAGGAACGTCCGGTCTATGAAGAAATGCGGCAGACCTATTACCAGATGGAAAACGGAACATCAGAGGGTGCGGCATATCGGGAATTTGGCCGAAGATGCCGTCTGCAGCCTTATTTAAAGCTGAGCAGTATTCTGGAACAAAACCGGAAAACAGGAACGAAAAACCTGCGGGAGCTTTTGCGTACAGAGGTGGAGGATGCTTTTGAAATGCGGAAAAATCTTGCCAGGAGAATGGGGGAGGAAGCCGGGACGAAGCTTCTGCTGCCGCTGTTTCTGCTTTTATTGATCGTCATGATCTTTATTATGGTTCCGGCTATGATGACAATGGGGTAAGTACAAAACAGATGCAGAAACAATGAGATTGCCGGCAAATGACGGCGAAAGACAAGGGAGGAAAGTATATGGAACAGATGAAAAACCGGAAAGAACATGAAGCAACAGAGAAATTTGCCAATGGTCTTGCTGATGAGTTTAGGGCCTTCTGGGCAGACGAGGATGGAGTCGGTGTGATCGAGGTGGTCCTGATCCTGGTTGAAATATTTACCCCATAGACTACAGTATACATTATGTGGATATTGTAGAAAAGTGGAAAATATATTACTGTATAGACAGGAGTGTGTATGATGTACAATGGAGATTGTGAGGTATACATAATTAGATATTTTAATGTATGGTTTTATTTATTTGCTAAAACAGAGACAGATAATTATAAGATTAAAATGCTAGGAGAACATATAAGTGCTGGTAATTCTATGAAAATGAAAGATATTCATTGGTGGTGTACCAGACATAGCATAAAGTACCAGATGGAATTTGAATACAGAAAAGAGTATCCAATTCGAGCTAATATATGGAATTTTTATTCATACTGTAGATTTAAGTTGGCAATGTCTTATCCCAATAGTGGAAGAATGGGCCCAAAATAAAACATGAAAGTGCAGATGGTATAAAAAAGGCAATTTTTTGTCCAAGTTGCTTCCAATATGTGGTATAATTGAAAAAAGTATTGGCAGGAGGGCTAAAGATGGAAATTGTTTTTCAAACAATAAGAATCATTGATTATGAGAATAATGTTGTTTATGTACGGGATACGCCAGAAACATTTTCTGACTATGTGAGAACATTGATTACTTATATAAATGATAATTCCTCTATTAGAGAATATCATACACGGTCAGCTAATACAGAAGTAATAAGCTGTATTTTAGATATAGTAAAAAATCAGATAGATGCCAATTTTGTAACAGATAAAATGGATTTTATAGCTAAAAGACTGTTATTAAAAGAGCAAGAAGCACAAACTTCCGTGGCACATATGAATACAAATGTACAAAAAGGTAGTTTAATACAAGCTCTTATGTACGATGAAGAGATGGATGAGCATATATATTTGCTGGCTAAGGTGGAACATACCGATTTTGTAGACGATGAAGATTTTAGCTTTAAATCCGGATTTTCAAAAGATAAAACTAAACTTTGGAAGTCCTGTACTTTTAGAATTGACGATCCCAATGCAACTAATTTTTCAGCAAAAGTATATTCTAATAATATTGCAAAGTATTGGTATGATAATTTTTTAGAATTAGATCAAGTTGTAAGTGACGAAGTAAATACAGATAAAGCATTTCGTGCAATAGATAGTACATTAAATAGAAATGTAAAAGGTATTGCACCAAGAGATCACACACTGCTTAGAAATACAATGATTACATATTTTAAGTCTAATGATTATATTGATTATGACACTATGATTCAAAGTACATTGGAAAACTATAAACCAACGGAATTGGAACAAGATAAAATGGAAAAAGTATTAGAAAAGATACGGGAATTACCAGAGAAATACAAATTTGATAAGCAGTTTAACACGGTACCATCAGTTATAAATGCCCGTATTAGAAAGGTTTATGATGTTTGCCACGGTGTACAGTTAAGAATAACGGATGCTATAGACGATTTTGATGAAACTATAAAAGCATATAGAGATAATGATGGAAATAGATATATACAAATAAAAACAGATAATGATTTGACATTTAGAAGATTTTCAAATAAATAAAACAAGAGGAGGGGGATTATGCTTACAGAGTTGATTCAGGCAGCAACAATAATAGATAGTGTCGTTTCAGAAAGAATGAAAGTATATGAAGCCTCCTTTAAATTTGAGGTTAAAAATGCTCCAGAGTATGGGTATTTTTTGGATATCATAAATTCCGTTTCACAAAGAGATAAAATAAAAATAGTTTTGCAAGATGAAACAGAACAGGTTTATGATTTTTCATTAGGTAATGAAGAGGATTATAAGGGGTTTATTAACGACACATTAGAAGATGAAATCATAAATGTTAAAGTAAAGATTGATAAGGAAGTGGTTAATAATCATTTTTCTATTTATGCATTTGATGAATTTGTTAAAGATATACTTTCTTTGTCTTTAGAAGAGGTTATGATTGCATTCTCTAATTTATTAAAACAGTCATCAAATTATTTAGTGTTTGACGTATATAGTCCCGTTGCAATGTTTGCAACTAAAACTATGTTTTTTGTACCCAATGGAAATGGTATGGTAAATACTGAATTTAACAGAAAAAGAAGAATGGAGGAGTGCAGGGAGGTTTCATACTTTTATAATTTTGACATTTTTGAGGTGCTGCCGGATGATTTTAAAATTACGATTGATTACGAAAACAACCCATTAAGAGAAGTATTTCAAAAAATTATGGTTTTATTATCTATCAGTTTTATTGCAACATCATCCACAATAAGTAATAGTCAACTTAAAGGTATAATAAATGGTCAACGTACAATGGAATATTGTTGTAATATAAGTGAGCTACCAGATAACAAGATCTTGTACAGTATTTACAATTGGATTTATACAGATGGGAATCCAATTGATAAAGCAATCATTGTTAGAAACGTAATTAGTTTGCATTGTAAGTACGTTTCCATAACGGAAATCGATGAAAAAGTTATGGCTTCAATACAGTCTAATTATAACCTTTATTTAAAAGAAAATGTAAAGGCGTATTTAGAACTAAAGAATAAAGTTGCGGAATTTATAAGCGATACCGTTTCAAGAACAGGAGAATATGCGACTGGATTATTAGATAAATTTAAGTCAAATATCATTGCTATATTTGGATTTTTGTTTACTGTGATTTTGGCTAATATAGTGTCAAATCAGCCATTAGATAATCTTTTTACAAAAGAAATTACTATTATAGTAGAATGTGTTTTACTGGGTTCTTTTGTATATTTAATAATATGTTACTGTCAATCACGTTATGAAATCAAAAAAGTATGGGACAGTTATGAACAACTTAAACTTAATTACAAAGACATATTAACAGATGAAGATTTATCAGAAATATTTGGTAATGATGAAATGTTAGAAAAAATGAAAAGCTCAATTCGTAAATCCGAAAAAATATATTTAAGTCTATGGATTATATTTTTGCTCGGATCAATTATTGTAGTTGAGAGTTTAAGTGTTTGTCCAGTATATCCTAATATATTAAAAACTTTGGAGTATATATCAGAGTTGGCATTAAGATTTTCAATAAAAAAATAATTATTATATAAAATGGAGGCAAAATTAATGTTTTTTGCCTCCATTTTTTAAGAACTATTAAGTTAAAAGTAAAAGGCAATCATGCTTTATTTATCAAAGTGTGATTGTCTTTTTTGTGCTTAAAAACGGATGAAAATGTAAAGGAGGAAGAATACAATGATTCGATTTATGAGTGATACACGTTATGCTGGGCTGGAAAAGGAAATGCAGCATATACCAGGATTTTGTCCAAGAAGGAGCGGAATGGTTATCAGTCACCTTTCTGATTGTTTGGAGAATCAGAGAAGCCCATGTGAACGCCTTGTTACCGATTATGTCCCGTTTTATGAGCTTCTGGAGGTGTTGGCAGAGGAAGTGGCTGTCAGCACCTTTGTAAGCCGCGTGTGCCGTCTGACAGGGAGAGGAAACCCGCGATTTTTTGAAAATGGTCATAGAGAACGGTTTTTGGCTATGGGAGAGAAGTGTAGCAGAGCCATTGGAGAAGCAGCGACCTGTTCGGCAGTCTATCTTCTTTCCGCAGATCGATTTTTGTGTAGCAGAGCTTTAGCGGCAATTGACCAGGAGGAAATTCATTTTTCCAAAATCCATATCCATGGCGTCGATTTAGATGGCTATGTTTTGTTTCATATGGCAAGGGATCTATATCAGGGAAGTAGGCATGTCCGTTTATCAGAACTTACAGATCCAGAGCTGGTCAGTGATAGAATATTTGAATGGATTATGACGGCCTGTGTGATTCGTAGGCATGGAATCAGAGTTTTACGAGAGGAGGAAAGAAGGATTGACAGGAGCAGAATTGGACAGTAGCAGTGAAAAAACAACGGAGCGTTCTGTGCTTCGGCTTTTTAGCCCTTTGACAGCTATCATGTATGCAAAGGATGACTGGGGAGAGTTGGAGGAATGCAGTGAGGAGTTATTTCCATCTGAGTTGTGCAGCTATGAGACGGAAATTCTGGAACAGATTGCAAAGGAGTACCTTCTGGAAGAAGGAGACAGAGGACTGGCGGTCTACTTGGATATTCCAGAATTAGAAGAAAAGATTTATAGTATGAAGCCTACCGTGGAAGTCTGGCATGGGGAGTTATGGGGAGTTCTGGAAGTAGAAAGTCATAATCAGCTTTCTGAAAGAGAGATTGAAGCAGTAAAAGAGTACTGGGAAGGCCAGGAAAGTGATGGGTGGGGAGAGGGCTTTGAACAGCGGGGAATCAAAATTCCAGAAGGGGAACTGTATGTTAGCTTTTGGAACAGTGGAGATGAATTCTTTCTGACCACAGAGGAAGGATTGAAAGGAGAAGAGCAGGAACCCGACATTCAGAAAGGAGGGATTTTTTTTGAAGCATTATGATAGAGAATTTTATATCTTTCGATAGTTTAGTAACATGGAAGGAGAGCTGTATTTTTTGAATAGTATGAAGGAAGGTACTCGTCTGACTGTTTATAAGATGGAAAACGGTATGAATAAGGTGTAGAGGAGAATAGAAAATGACCTATGAGGAGTTTTTACAGTTAACAGAAAAGAATTTAAAACGATTTTTTCCGGAATCTTTTCAGGAGAGAAAAGTGGAAATCAGAGAGGTTTTAAAAAATAACAATATCAAATTACAGGGAGTATATCTGTCAGGTAGCCCAAGCTACACATCCGTTCCACTTTTATATCTGGAATCCTATTATCAGGAGCTTGAGAACGGAAAGAAGCTTGAAGATGTGTGGCAGAACATCGCTCGGGATTATCAGAAGTGTCAGGAAACGGCAATAACCATAGATGGCATTTCCAGTAAAGAATGGGATTATGAAACCATAAAGAAGGGGTTGACCGTCTATGTCCGAAATGCACAGGAAAATGTTGATTTTCTTGCAGATTGTCCTCATGAAATACGTGAGGATCTGGCACTGGTTTATGGATTTCATGTGTTGGTGGACGGAGAAAAGGACGGAAGTGCCATTATCAATTATGACAGGCTGAAGTGGCTGGGAGTCAGCGAGGAGCAATTAAAGCAGGATGCCTGGGAAAACATGAAGCAGAGCAATCCTCCTTGTTTTTTGGATTTACAGGATATGCTGGCAAAAATGTATTTTGACGAACCGGGAGATGTCAAGGCCGGTAGTTTGGAACATTTAGAGGATGTGGATCCCAATGCAATGATGTATGTTCTGACGAATTCAAATCAGGTTAATGGGGCGGTTTATATGTGTGATGAAGAAGTAATGTCTCTTATTGCAGAAAAGCTGGGATCAGATTTAATCGTGATTCCGTCATCGATTCATGAAACGATTATTCTAAAAGAAACAGAGAATATGAGCGTAAGAGAATTGAATGCGATGGTAGAGGCAGTAAATGCGGAAGCCGTGAATCCACAGGAAAGGCTGGGGAATTTTGTTTACCGATTTGATAGGGAGGCCCAAAGACTGGAAAAAGCAGTAGAACAGGCAGAGGAGCTGGATTTTGAACCTGGGATGTCACCGGTATTTGCGTAGGACTCAGTTATATGTTTCATGAGTATTGTGGATGTTAGGAGGGATGCAGAATCAACAGTTTTATTTCATGGGTTGGCGGAAAGAAAGCACTCCGCAGCCTGATTTACACAATGTTTCCGGCAAACTTTGATCGTTACATTGAAGTGTTTGGCGGAGGTGGTTGGGTACTGTTTGGAAAACCACCAGATGACCGGTGTATGGAGGTTTATAATGACTATAACTCAAATCTGGCAAACCTGTTTTATTGTGTTAAGAACCGCACGGGGGCATTCCTTAAGGAACTCGGATTTCTTCCGTTAAACAGTAGGGATGAATTTACAGTAATCCGTAAATTTATTGAAAAGCAGGAACCGGATACCCGATTTTTAATTGAGGAGTTGGAACTTGCAGAGAAGTATTTGCTGCCGCCGGATTATGAGGAAGTGAAAAAAATCCTGCTGGAAAATGCAGAGGTAACTGATGTAAAACGGGCGGCTGCATTTTTTAAATTGATCCGGTACAGCTATGGAAGTGGTTGTACATCCTATAGTTGCCGTCCGTTTGATGTGCGGAACTGCTTTGACACCATTTGGCAGGCATCTCGCAGGCTGGCAGATACTGTAATAGAAAATAAAGACTTTGAGGCACTGATTCGGCAGTATGACCGGGATAGTGCCTTTTTTTATTGCGATCCGCCCTATTATGAGACGGAAGGTCATTATGCAGTGGTATTCCGAAAAGAGGATCACAAACGGCTCCGAGACACTCTGACAGGGAGCAGGGGGAAGTGGATGGTCAGCTACAATGACTGCGATTTCATCCGGGAACTGTATGCAGGATATTTTATTACAGCCGTTACGCGCATCAATAACCTGGCTCAGAGGTATGAGGAAGGTTGTGAGTTTCCAGAGGTCATTATTACCAATTATGATCCTGGTGAGAGGGAGCGGTTAAAACCAAGACAGCTGGATCTATTTGGAATGTGGGGAGATGGAGAAACGGATCATTACGAAATCCGGGAAGAAATCTGTCCGGAAAGAGAGGTGCTATGAGAACAGAAAACAAGAGAAAAACAATGGTGCAAAAAAAGGAAAACGGTGTCCTTTCTGTGCCTAGTGAACTGTTACTGACGGCTGGGATTCCGCTTGATTGTGATTTGATGATAGAAACAGTCCCCGGAGTGATTCTGATTGGTATTGAGGCTCCGGTACAGACGGTTTGCAAACCCTATCTGAAGGTGTTCGATGAGCTGGGGATTGAACCCAATGAAGTGGAGGCATTGATGGGAAAGGAGAAAAGGACCAGATGAGTAAACCGATGTATCGTTTAGTGGATGGAAAGGGACGTGTCTTGATTCCAAAATCTATGAGGGAAGCGGCAAAGCTGGAGTATGGGGATATTGTTTGTCTGGGAATGGCGGGTGGAAAAATTACAGTCCGGAAGGTAGAGGTTATCGAGGTGGGAGATCAGTCTCCGGAGGCAGTGGAGGCATATGTCCGTACTGCATTTCAGTTTATGCCAGATAGTCTCCGACTGGATCTGATCGGAGAACTGAGTAGACTGCTGCAGAAAAAGGAGGGGTAAGATCATGCAGGAATTCACAGAAAAGGATTGTATGCAGACAGAAAAGGAGATATCTATCCAGAACCGGGTGGTGGTTCTTCCCTCAAAGGTATTACCAGAGCATTACACGGGGCAGCTTTTTTTCTGTACGAATATCCAGAAAACAGAAAATCCCAGACATTCCATTGCCCATTTGGTTTCTTTATCTACTGGGGAGGCATGGCACTGCTGGAACAGGGATGTGGTTGGTGTGCTGCTACCAGAACTGTTGGGGGAAAAGGAACGGCTCCAGCTCTCCCAGATCCGTCCATTTGGGGCGCTGGATTTACATGGACATTCCCCAGAATATTCTGGATACAGTTTTCTGCCGGATGGACGCTATGCGTCAGGGGTATGGCTGGCAAATCCAGAGGAAGTATGGAGCTATGTAATGATGCAGAAGGACTACCAGTATCGGATTTTGATCTGCGACAGGGATGATTTTGCCGTACTGGAAATGTTAGAGGGAAGGATGATCTTTCCTGATGTGCAGAGTCTGGAACAGTTTCAACAGGCACAGAAGGACGGGGGGATGGAGATGATTTAGAAATGAGGGAAGGGAAATGAAGCAGATTCAGATTGAAAATGGAGTGATCCGGTATTATGGGAACCGGGTAGGTCGTGTGACGGAAGGATGTGCAGTAGTGGATCCCATGTTTCAGAATGAAGCATTAGAAAGCTTCCTGCGTAAGCAGAGGAATATCCAAAAAATTCAGTGGCAGGACGGGATCTACGACCGGTTGGCAAATAGTCAGGAAGATATGGAATCGGCAAAGGGGTTAAAAGATGTACGCATCTGGCAACTGAGAGGAGATGTGGATGTGCATATGAAGTTCCTTGCACTTTCCCAGATGGAGCAGCAATATGGCTCCCCCAAGCCGGATTTTTATATCAAAGTCTATGAAGGGGCATCTGACACCAATGACCTGGAAGAACTCTATGATAAATTCCGGTATCATCCGCCGTCCGGTTATACAGGTCATGGGCTATCCATTAGTGATGTGCTGGAACTCTATGATGAAACAGGGAGTTCCTTTTTTTATGTGGATCGCTATGACTTTAAGAGAATTGATTTTACAGAGTCGCAACCGGCGGAGGAATTCATACACACCATGCAGTTTTAGCAGGCAGTTTTGGCTGCCTGTTTGACTGAAATAGATCCAGAAAGGAACGGTTTATGAGCAGAAAAAAACAAAGGAGGAAGAATCAGTATGCCAGATTTAGACGTTCGGATTACATCTATGTATCCACCAGGAGTACAGGGCGGGATCAGAGCCTATGCATCCGCCACAATCGCCGGGTGTTTTGCCGTCCGGGGAATCAAAATCGTCGAGGGAGGTAAGGATGGGCTTTTTATGTCTATGCCCAGTCGGAAAACACAGGATGGATACAAGGATATCTGTTTTCCTGTGACGGAGGAATTCCGCAACGAGCTGAAACAAGCGGTATTGGGAGCGTATGGAGAGGCACTGTCCATGGCACAGGCATCTACCTTACAGACAGCACCCCCTCAAAATCCAGGGCAGAACATGGTCTGATTTAAGGGGTACAGAGAACAAAAACAGAAAATCAATGGAGGAGATCAAATGAAGAATATTAAAAGACAGCTGGTAAATTATCGAAATGCAATGGTTATGCATATGTGGAACGTAAAAAACAAGCTTCAGGATACATCTGGTGAGGGATATGTGGACACAGCCATTAAGATCCTGATCGCAGTTGTGCTGGGAGCACTGCTTCTGGCAGGTCTTTATGCACTGTTTAATGATACCGTACTTCCTACACTGGTACGCAGGGTGCAGGAAATGTTTGATTATAGCGGTTGATATGGAGATCAGGATATCGCTGCTTCAGGCAGTACAGGCAGTGTTTTTTTTCTCGCTGCTTATTGCGGTTTCTGCCTGGGATCTTCGGTACCGGATTATTCCGGACCGATTCCAGGCAGGGATTGCCCTGCTTTCCTTTCTGAACTTTGCACCCAGACAGCTGTTTGGAGCTTTAGGGGCAGTGCCATACCTCATAGTTGCATTATTTTGCAAGAGGGAAGGTGGAATTGGCGGCGGTGATATCAAGCTGGCAGGAGCAACCGGCTTGGTACTGGGACTTCCTGCAAGCCTGACTGCTTCCTGTTTAGGACTGACAGGATTTGTGATGTATGGTTGTATGGTCTGCCTGTGGAATCGGTTCAAGGGAAAACGAGATAAAGAAGCATTTCCTGTGGGACCGTTTCTGGCAGGAGGAGCGGCAGCCGTTTATTGTATGAGATTAGGAGGATGGATGATATGAAGAAGAAATTATGGATCATGGTTTGTGTTGCAGTGCCGCTTACAATGATTGCGGCCATCATATACCACAACAGAAAATAGGTAGACAGCAGTCAGTGGAACACTGGTTAAAAAGGAACCAAAATAAGGAAAAGAGTTGGAGGAGATGAAATGCGATTTTTGAAAAACAGGACTGTACTTGGTGTGCTTTGCATCGTGCTGTCTTTAATCATCTGCTTTGCAGTTACACCATTGTTTAATAAGGCTATGAGTGAAAAGACGGAAATTGTACGTGTAGTAAAACCAATTTCAGTGGGAGAAGAAATTACTTCTGACATGGTAAAGACCATAGAGGTTGGTAGTTATAACCTGCCAGATGATGTAGTAAAACATTCGGATACTGTGGTTGGGGCATTTGCATCTGCAGATTTGGCGCCAGGAGATTACATCCTGACATCCAAGATTGCAGAAGAGCCGGAGGCAGAAAATGCCTATCTCTATCATCTGACAGGAGAAAAGCAGGCAATCTCTGTTACGGTTAAGGCATTTGCCAATGGATTGTCCGGAAAGCTAAAGAGCGGCGATATTGTGTCAGTTATAGCTCCAGATTATAGAAAGCAGGGAAAAACGGTAATTCCTGCGGAGCTTCAGTATGTGGAGGTCATTGCTGTGACTGCAAACAGCGGATATGACGCAAATACGGGAGAAGAACTGGAAGATGGAGCGGATCGTGAGCTGCCTGGAACCGTTACCTTGCTGGTAACGCCAGAGCAGTCAATGATTCTGGCAGAGCTGGAGGCAGATGGAAAACTGCATTTGTCTTTGGTGTATCGTGGGGATGAAAAGAGTGCAGGGCAGTTTTTGGAAGCGCAAAACCAGATATTAACGGAACTGTATCCTCCAGAAGATATGGAAGGAGAAGCGGAAGAAAACGAGGCGCCGGATCACTCTGATAAGGAGCCAGAGGAAACCAAAGCAGAGGAGCAGGAGGAGTCCGAACAGGGCGAAACAGAGGAAAGCGAGGTGGAGTAAGCCTTGAATTTTCTGAAAAACAGTATTTTCAGCAGGGGAGCCGGGGACAGCTCTCCTGACTGGGAACCGGAAAATGAGAATCAAATGCTGGCAGTCTGGGGAAGTCCTGGATCTGGTAAAACCACGACAGCAGTGAAGCTGGCGGCGCGTCTTGCCATGCAGAAGAAGGATGTGGCTCTCCTTCTGTGTGATATGAATACACCGATGCTTCCCTGTATCTGTCCTCCTGGAGACCTGGAAGAGGAGCATTCTCTGGGGAGTGTTCTGGCAGCAACCCATGTGTCGGAATCGTTGGTACGCCATAACTGTATTACTCATAAAAAAATACGCCATCTAACGATCCTTGGAATGAGGAAGGGGGAAAATGAATACACATATCCACCTTACGAGCGGACACAGGCAGAGGAATTACTGCAGTGTTTGAGAAAGATCGCTCCCTATATCATCGTTGATTGTGGAAGCTGTATTGCCAATGACATTCTTTCGGCCATTGCCTTGATGGAGGCGGATGCAGTGCTGCGGCTGGTAAACTGTGATCTGAAATCCATCAGTTATCTTTCCAGTCAGCTTCCGCTTCTTAAGGACAGTCAGTGGGATGCAGAAAAGCAGTATAAAGTGGCCAGCAATGTATATCCCAATGAGGCCAGCGAACACATTGAACGGGTGCTCGGCAATGTGGCATTCCAGATCCCTCATTCCGAGGAAGTAAAGGCACAGGTTCTGGAAGGAAACCTTCTGAAAGAACTGGTGCTAAAGGACAGTAAGGGGTTTAGAAAAAACATGGAAGCAATCACAAAGGAGGTGTTCGGATGTTAGGGGAAAGACGCAGCAAAGCCGCGTTTTCTGCGGGTTTTCCCGAAGCTGTTCGGGAAGAAACACGACAGGATTCTGGACATCTTACGGAGGAGATCATGGAAACGGAGGCTTCTTTGGATGGCTTGGATGGAGGGGAGGGGATAGAAGAAAACTTCCAAAATGATAGCCTGTCGGAACAGGCTTGTGAAGGACAGATGCATGGAAAGGAGGATATCTGGTCAGAAGAGGAGGACATAGAGGCTCCTTTGTGTACTCAAAAAACGGGAGGTCGTTCTCTCCGTACCCATGACCTGTTTTTTGCATCGGAGGATGAAGGGCGTGACTTTCAGTCCGTGCTGCAGGAGATACAGGCGTATCTTTCCAAAGAATACAGTAATCTGGTAACCGGAGATGGAAACGAAGAAATAAAAGCACAGATCCGCCGATTTGCCGGGAAGTATATTCAGGATAACCGTATACAAGTACCGGGAAAAACCACGGATGAGCTGATTGATGCGATTTATTCAGAAATGGCAGAGTTCGGTTTTCTCACAAAGTACATCTACGGGGAAGGAATCGAGGAGATCGATGTAAATGCCTGGGATGATGTGGAGGTCCAGTATTCTGGTGGAGTGACAGAAAAATTGAAAGAGCATTTTGAAAGCCCCGAACATGCCATCAATGTCATTCGGCGTATGTTGCATGTGTCTGGAATGGTGCTGGATGATGCGAGTCCAAGCGTTCTGGGACATTTAAGTAAAAATATCCGTATTGCTGTACTGAAGACACCTCTTGTTGATGAGGATGTCGGGGTGGCAGCCTCGATCCGAATTGTGAATCCCCAGAGCATGAAGAAACAGGACTTTATAAAGGGAGGAACGGCAACCAGTCAGATGCTGGATTTTTTATCGGAGTGCATCCGGTATGGAATCTCTGTGTGTGTGGCGGGAGCCACAAGCTCCGGAAAAACCACCCTGTTAGGCTGGCTTCTGACCACAATTCCGGACGGTAAGCGTATTTACAGTATTGAGAATGGTTCAAGGGAGCTGGCGCTGGTACGCAGAAAGGATGGGAGGGTAGTCAATTCCGTGATTCATACCTTGACCCGTGACAGCGAGAATGAGAGGCAGAGAGTAGATCAGATTGCACTCCTTGATATGGCGCTACGCTTTAATCCGGACATTATTGTGGTAGGAGAAATGCGTGGACCAGAAGCGAATGCGGCACAGGAGGCTGCCAGAACCGGTGTTGCGGTTGTGACAACCATCCACTCCATGAGTTGTGAGGCAACTTACCGCCGCATGGTTTCCCTGTGTAAACGTGCTGTGGATATGAGTGATGAGACTTTGATGGGATTTGTAACGGAAGCCTATCCGATCATCGCTTTCTGCAAACAGCTGGAAAACAAGGAACGCCGTTTAATGGAAATCATGGAGTGTGAGATTCTGGCAGATGGAACCAGACGATACCGTCCGCTGTTTCAATATCAGATTACGGAAAACAGGGTGGAGGATGGAAAGTTTGTAATTGTGGGGCACCATAGACAAATCAACCCAATCTCGGACAGTCTGGCAAGACGGCTGATGGAGAATGGAATGCCGCAGGAAACGCTGGCAGGACTTTTGAATGTAAAAAAGGATAGAGGGGAGGAGAATGAATGACGGCGATTCAGCTATTGGCGTGTGCGGGAATGATCGTGGGTGTATTTTTACTGCTGGGAATGAAGCCAGTGGAGTTTACGGACAGCCTGTTTGGATTTCTATTGAATCCAAAACGAAGTCTGCGGGAAGACATCAGGGAATCATCAGGAAGAAAAAAATCAGGGATTTTGCGCAGGGAACTGGAGGAAGCACAGAACATCCTTCAAATGACGGGCAGGGGGAACCGGTTTTCCATCATCTGCGCAGTTGCTCTGGCACTGTTTTGCGCTGGGGGATCCATTGCTATTTTGTTGGGAAATTTTTTCCTTGCTCCGGTGATGGCAGTGGGTTTTTTATTTCTACCATTCTGGTATGTGAAACTGACTGCCAATCATTATAAAAGGGATGTGTCTGCAGAACTGGAAACGGCGCTTTCGGTCATTACCACAGCATATCTGAGGACAGAAGATATTGTGACGGCGGTGGAGGAGAATATAGCATATTTAAATCCTCCAGTGTCCAGAGTATTTCAGGATTTTCTTATCCAGATTAAAATGGTAAATCCGGATGTTCAGGCCGCCCTTCGGATTTTGCGGGGAAGGATTGATAATGAGGTGTTTCGGGAGTGGTGCGATGCGGTCAGTGACTGCCAGCATGACCGGAGTTTAAAGACTACACTGCCGCCCATCGTATCAAAGCTGTCAGATATGCGGAATGTGAACGCAGAACTGGAATACATGATTGCAGAACCAAGAAAAGAGTTTATGATCATGGTTGTGTTTGTAGTAGGCAATATTCCTCTTATGTATCTGCTGAATCAGGACTGGTATGATGTACTGATGCATACGGTACTGGGACAGTGTATTCTGGCTGCCACTGCGGCGGCTATTTTTATATCCGCTGGCTTTGTAGTGAAACTGACCCGTCCCATTGAATACAGGAGGTAGCTATGGAAGGCTTGTTATTTTTATTCGGGCTGTTTTTAGCTCTGGGACTTTTCTTTTTAACTGCGTCTGTTCTAAAGTTACCTACCATGGGTGCGGCGAAGGCCATGCTGGGTACGGTAAAACAGGAGCGGAAAGCGGCAAAGACATTGGAAACTTATTTTATGATCCTAGCAGTGCGACTGTCTGGTTTCATCCGGATGGATGCATATAAGAGAAGCAGGATGCAGAATGTGTTAAAAGCCAGTGGAATGAATATGACCCCGGAAGTGTATCAGGCGTATGCTCTGGTAAAGTCAGGCGCAGTACTTTTGGGGGCGATTCCCTGCATGTTCCTTTTTCCGCTACTGGTTCCTGTCGTGGTTGTGCTGGCCTTACTTCTTTACTTTAAGGAAAATCAGAAAGCGGATGAAACCTTAAAGGCAAAGCGGGAAGAGATAGAGGGGGAGCTTCCGAGAATGGTGGCGACTATGGAACAGGAACTGAAAGCAAGCCGTAATGTGATCGGTATGTTGGAGCGATTCAAGGGGAATGCGGGACCAGCGCTGACTGGAGAGTTAGATATCCTTCTGGCGGATATGCGTTCCTCCAATTATGAAGCGGCGCTGACACGATTTGAGGCAAGACTGAACTCGCCCATGCTGTCCGATGTGGTACGTGGATTGATTGGTGTCCTTCGAGGGGATGACAGCACAGTGTATTTTCAGATGCTGGCTCATGATTTTAAGCAGATCGAACTGCAGAGATTAAAAGCACAGGCACAGAAAATCCCTCCTAAGATCCGTGTTTTTTCCTTTGTCATGCTGGTATGTTTTCTGCTGACTTATTTGGCGATTATCTGCTATGTGGCATTGGAGAGCCTTGGAGGAATGTTTTAGACAGGAAGGAGGAGAGGATGAGGAGTCATCGTTTATGGAGAGCGTTGTCAGAAAGACGGGGCGAAGGATATGTGGATGTGATCGTGCTGGTTTTGTGTGCGGTCATGGTGCTTGCCCTTGCCATGCGTGTGCTTCCGGTTTTTATTCAGAAACAGCAGCTGGATACCTTCGCTACAGAACTGGTGCGTGAAGCAGAGGTAAGCGGGCGCGTAGGTGCAGAGACAAGCCGCCGTGCCGCTGTGCTGTCGGAAAAAACAGGGCTTCATCCGGACATTTTATGGTCCAGTCATGGAAGAATCCAGTTAAATGAAGAGGTTACCGTTACCCTGACGATGGATACAAATATCGGTCTGTTTGGCGAGTTTGCTTCTTTTCCGGTTACGCTTCGCGCACAGGCAGCTGGAAAATCAGAAGTTTACTGGAAATGAGGTGGAGGGATTGCGGAAACGGATGAAAGAGATACTGAGAGACAGGCGAGCCTCCTCATTTCCCATGACCATCGGGATTGTTCTTTCGCTGATTATTCTGATGTGTGGGATTAGTGAGTATTTCCGGCTTCAAGTCATTGCGGCAGGTGTGCGGGAAGCCGTGGAGGATGCTGTCATTTCCACAGTCAATGATAATTATGCAGGTGTGTATCATGGAGTCAGGGAGGGATATTCTGGCAGCTATGTTCCCTTTGGAGAGGGAAGCTGGGAAGAAGATCTGAATGAAGGGGACATTTATGATTATCTGGATGAAACCATAGGGACCCAATTGTCTGGCGGCAGGCATGTAAAGTATGCGGATACTGGAACTGCAATGGAGTTTGCCATAGATAGCCTGCAAGTGACGCTTCGGAATGCACCTCTGGCTCCATCGGATCCAGCCCATGCGCAGCGGTTTGAGGCAGATGCCATTGTTAGACTGGAGGTTCCAGTTCGGTTTGGCGGTCGGATTCTTCCATCCATGTGGATCACATTGAAGGTACAGGCTGGATATACAGAGGTGTTCTAGGGAATGACCTGGACTTTGAGAGGATTGTATAGTATGTTGTGCATAACAAAACAGAAAACAGGATAAAGGAGGAGCAGAATCATGAAACTGACAGAGAAGATGAAAAAGAATCTGGCAATTTTGGGCGGCGTGCTCATAGGAATCGGCCTGATCGCTGCCATTGGAATGCAGTTTGGTCCGAAACCGTCCGGTGAAGATGTTCTGCCAGGAACAGGGGAGACGGAAACAGAATTGATTGTAGATCCTGGAGATTTTGAAAAGAAGGAAGAGGAAAGTAAAGTAGTATCCAGAGAAGAAGAGAGCCTTGTGATTCATCCAGGAATCGGAGAAAATCAGGAAACAGACACTCAGGCGGTGGACAGCCGGTCGCCACAGACTGATCAGACAACGCAGAGTATTCAACCAAAACCAACTAAACCAGAACCGCCAAGCAAGGAGATCCTGACAGATCCAACACAAAAACCAGATGGTACAAAGCAGGATACCCCTCCGGTTCCCGTGGATCATGAAGCGGTAGAAAAACCGTCCGAACCGGTAGCAGATCCGGAACAGCCGCAGGCAGGAGATACTTCCGGGAACCAGATCTATGTTCCAGGATTCGGCTGGGTAGAAAACCATGGAGGAGGAGGCTCTGGAACTGCAGCAGAAGATATGTATGAAAACGGGAATAAGATTGGCATTATGGATTAAGACAGAAAGAAGAAGCACCACATCAATGTGGTGTTTTTTCTTTTCCCAGATACCAGGGAAGGAAACAAGGCTTCCTGTGGTTGGAAAGGAGGATACTTGAAACAGAAGAAATGTGTGTTTTTCATAGTCTCAATCTTACTGTCTTTGATACTCTCCATCCAGGTTTATGCAGTAGGGGACGGAAATCTTGATGGGGGAGGCGGAAGTATGGGACAGGGGACCAGTCAGAATTCCTGGTCACCGGGAAATGAAGGGGTGCGGGTTACTGTCATTCGGGCAGAGAGCCATGATCCGGTAACAAGACCGATTGACTTAACAAACAAGCATCCGAATATTGCCTACTCCTTTGGGAAAGTCAGTAAAATGTCTTATACCAGAGGAAGTGCTTTGATGATTGATACCAATCCATATGAGTATGTAAATCCGGCACAGTCTCTACCCAGAATCATCAGCTCGAAAAGTCTGGGGCAGGCAAATATTGAGCAGATTAAAAGTTATTTTACAGATGAACAGGTGGTGCGCAGCATTGCAGGACTGACTGGAATGGATTTTGACACACTGGTGGGAGGGGAGTATAGGCTCTTATTGGAGCCGATCAGTTTTCTTAAATTTCAAGGAACCCTGATTGCAGTTACAGCAACAGAGGCAGCGCTCTATGATGAGATGTTAAGTGGTGGGCTTCGTGCTGTCCTTCCAACAGTGGCATTTCAGAATCTACCACTTTCTATGTTTTTGGAAACACCGGATCTGGGATATCCGGCTTGGGGAGGTCCTACATCGGGAATCCGTTCCAACAGTGAAATAAAAAGTTCCCTGGGACTTGGCATTGTACGGTTTCGGGATGTGCCACCAGAGGAACCGGAGATCACGACCTATGATTATGAGTATAGGACTAACACGGAAGTGATTACGGCAGTAGAGGTACGCGGAGGACAGAGTGATCCGGATCATCCGGTATCCGTAACATTTTCCGTAGGAGGAAGAAGCTACGAGGTGGGAGAGGTATATTATCCGTCCGGTGACAGTCAGCTGGCTTGGATCCGCTGGACAACACCGGAGCAGCCTCAGACTATGACGATGACCGTCCGTGTGCGGGGCGGAGGAGGAATAAGTAAAGGAACTCTTCACATCAAGGTTGTGGATCTGGATGAAAATCCACCGCCAGATCCCAATGCGGATGACCGGAATGACGGGTTTACAAGACCTTCGGTTCCTTCCAATGCAGAAGTAACCTTTGCATCCTGGGGTGTGTGGAGGCCATGGTGGAGGGAATACTGGGTATGGCACAGCGGGGATGAGGATGATGACGGGTACTGGTGTGACCATGGCTGGTGGGAGTTTGACCTGGACCGATACTCCGCAAGCCTGACTGCAGATATGAGAATTACAACCGATGAAAAGTCCCCTACCGCTACGGGAAGGACGATGAAATCCGGTTATGGATTCCAGGAAAAGGTAACAACTCATGTCAGCACCAATCAGAGTTCTGCAGTGACATCTGCGCAGAATGCGGTGACTTATTTTCCGGAATTTCAGTATGAGAGGTTTTGGAGGCTTTTGGAACGGATGAATGGCGGCTATGATATGACCCATGAGTTTAAGAAAAATGGTTACAGTACCTATGAGAGGAGAACGCATTTTACACCAATTTGGTATCCGGATGGAAGCTATACGCCGTATACATGGTTGTTGGATTGCTGGACACCGGCTGGGATGCTTTCCATGAATCTGACCGATTCCATTACCATTGACGGAAACCTATGGAGTGACTGGCACATCGCACCGCAGAACCCAGAGTAGGGGGAGTTTTTGCAGGAAATTACACAGGAATAGGAGGAACATTTTAATGAAAACAAAGAAAATCATAACATCTGTTTGTACAGCCGCAGTTTTCGCAAGCCTAATCTGTATGCCGGCATATGCGGCTTCCGGGGACGTGGCCGGGGCGATTGAGGGAACCTGGCAGACGGCATCCCAACAGATCAAAACAGTTGTCGATCATGTTGTATTTCCAGCCATAGATCTGATCCTTGCCGTGTTCTTTTTTGGAAAACTGGGAACGGCATACTTTGATTATCGGAAACATGGGCAGTTTGAATGGGCAGCACCGGCAATTCTGTTTGCCTGTCTGGTATTTACACTGACTGCACCGCTTTATATCTGGCAGATTCTTGGAATTTAGGAGGTATATCATGGGATGTTGGGGAATTACTGCGTTTGAGTCCGATGCTGGACTAGATGCCATCAGTCTCATACGGAAACATCTTCCGGAACAAGGGGATGTAGAACTCCGGCAGATGCTTGCCTGGCTGAAGGCAGATTCTTGGAATGCCCCTCCGGAAGTGTCAGAAGGGGTGTCTCATACAAGCCCAATGGCAGTGGCAGAACTAATTGTAAAATTCCAGGAGAAGGATTTTTCTGCACTGGATGGAATCAAGGGGGATAAGAAGTTTTCCTCCCTGTCTTCTTTTACAGCATCGAAAGAATCCCTTCAGTGGGTAAGGGAATATCTGTCGGAAACTCTTTTTTACAGCCGTAAATGTGCAAAAGAGCAGGAGAAGTCGGGAGTTTTGTGGGGCGGCTGGTTTCAGGAACGGGATTGGAAGCACTGGCAGGCGCATATGGAAAAACTGATTGGAAGGATGGATGAACTGCTTACAAGAGAGGGAGAAACAGTTGCATTATGGACAGGAAGCATTTGCCAGAAGGCGGAACCGGGAAAAATAGCAGGAAAGAAAGAAGGGGAAGAACGTGAGAACCCACATAGGTCGGAGGAGGAAAGCATGACATTTTTTGAAAGGGAACTAAAAAAAATGTTTGGAACGGGAGCGAGCTTTTCAGAACCAAGGTTTGTCGGGAATTGTTGTTATGGAAGGCTGACGGATCAGATCCGTGTCAAAATCAACTTTCAGACAGGCATGGTTGCGGATCATTATGACCGATTGAAAGTGACCCTTTTGAATCGGAATGAAGGAACGATCGACAGCATGGTTGTGAAATTTGGAGATGTGTGGGGTCTGAAAAAAACGACTAATCCCAACTTCCGCGACGGGGTAAATCCCCATATCTGGTCCTATGGAAAGGAGATCGGCTGGTATGTATATCAGCCCGGAAAAGAGGATTATAAAGTACTCAGTGAAGCGGTAAAGACCTATCTGCAAGTGTTTCAGGAACCGGAGGAAGCTATGCAAATGGGACAGAAGATGTGTTAAGGGGAGGTGGTTAAAACTTGTTTATCTGGGATTTTGTTGCAGACACGGTTCTGGGACAGATCATTGACTGGCTGTATGGTCAGATTGTTGGATTTCTGGGGGATTTTTTCATGCAGATGGGAAGCATGGGGGCTGAACTGTTCGAAATGAGCTGGGTACAGTCTGTTGTGCTTCTTTTTTATTATCTGGCATGGGCACTTTATGTGACGGGAATCGTAGTGGCAGCCTTTGAATGCGGAATTGAATATCAGAATGGCAGGGGAAGCATACGCGATACTGCCCTGAATGTAATCAAAGGATTCCTGGCAGCCAGCCTGTTTACGACTGTTCCAGTGGAACTTTATAAGCTCAGTATTTCACTTCAGGGGAGTTTTACAGCCGGTATTACAGGATTGGGAGAAGATATTGGGACAGTTGCGGCAGGGATTGTGCAGTCTCTTCAGGATGCAGCTACCTGGCAAGAAGCTGCCACATCTGGAGTTTTTGGTGGAATCGGAAGTATCAGCAGCCCGATTTTTATGATCTTTCTCTTGATCCTCATGGGTTATGCGGTAATCAAAGTGTTCTTTGCGAACTTAAAACGGGGTGGGATCCTGCTGATCCAGATTGCAGTAGGGAGCCTTTATTTATTCAGTGTGCCAAGGGGATATATTGATGGATTTGTTGGCTGGTGCAAGCAGGTAATCGGTCTGTGCCTGACCGCTTTTTTACAGGCGACGGTCCTGATCGCAGGTCTGATGGTCGTTAAGGATCAGGCACTGCTTGGTCTGGGACTTATGTTATCGGCAGGTGAGATTCCGCGGATTGCGGGGCAGTTTGGGTTGGAAACGGGAACCAAAGCAAATGTGATGGGAGCAGTCTATGCAGCGCAGGGAGCTATGAACCTAACAAGGACGGTTGTGCAAGTGGTTTCTAAGTAGAGAGGACGGTGAAGGATGGAACGCAACAAACTGGTGTATATTGCATCTCCGTATTCTGGAGATGTTGAGCGGAATGTAGCATTTGCAAAGGCAGCCTGTCGTTATGCCATGAACCAGGGGGTTACGCCAATTGCCTCCCATCTGCTATATCCGCAGATGCTGGATGATGGAGTCCCAGAAGAGAGGAAGCTGGGAACAGATATGGGGCTTCGGATTTTGAAGGTGTGTGAGGAAGTCTGGGTGTGTGGAAGTGAACTGTCTTCAGGAATGGAACAGGAAATCCGTACAGCAAGGCAGCTTCAGATTCCGCTTAGACGGGTCAGCGAACAGGAGATTGGATGGGAACTATGTGAAGCACCGATACAAAAGGGAATGGAGATGGGCGGATGATGACACTGGGGAGCCTGTTTGACGGGATTGGAGGATTCCCTTTGGCGGCAGTTCACTGTGGAGGTGTGCCGGTATGGGCCAGTGAGATAGAACCGTTTCCCATGAGGGTAACCAAACTCCGGTTTCCAGATATGCTCCATGTAGGGGACATTACAAAACTGGATGGAGCAAAATTGCCGCCTGTGGATGTAATCTGCGGAGGCAGCCCCTGTCAGGATTTGTCAGTAGCCGGATTACGGAAAGGATTGGCAGGGGAGCGCTCCGGTCTGTTTATGGACCAGGTACGCATAGTAAAGGAGATGAGAGCAGAGGATGAAAGACGAGGGGTATCAGATGACTTTATTCGACCTCGATACCTCGTTTGGGAAAATGTCCCTGGAGCATTCAGCTCCGCAAATGGAGAAGATTTCCGGGCGGTCATCGAGGAGATTGTCCATATCAAGGACAGTACCTGTCATGTGCCTCGACCTGACACCGGGCGCTGGGAATCTGCTGGGGCTGCCATTTTGGGAGATCAATTCAGCCTGGCTTGGAGAGTCTTGGATGCTCAATACTGGGGAGTCGCCCAGCGCCGCCGTAGAATCTTCCTTGTCGCAGATTTTGGAGGACTCACCGCACCAAAGATATTATTTGAGCAAGAACGCCTGCTTGGGGATCCTGCGGAGGGCCAAGGTCAGGGGAAAGGAGTTACCACCACAGCTGGAAATAGCTCTGCGGATTCAGGCGGGAGTAGAGTAGCAGAGGAAAAAGAGGTGGATATTTTTGCGTTTCATATTAATCAGAGGGAAGAAACGATCAACCTCAACGGAATATCCGGAGCTTTGATGGCAACGACCAATATGCAGATGCAGACCTTTGTGGCAGAGGGGATGAGGAAGTTTGAAAGTGCAGAAAAAGAAGAAGAGTGTCTGAGCCTCAATGACCAAGGAGGAGAGCGTATGGATGTTTCGGTCGATGTAACAGCAACCCTGCGGGCAGGGATGAGTGGTCATCCGCCTCTGGTGATGGGCATCCAGCAGGGGGGTGCTGGGACAGAGAAAACTCCGGATCCAGCTCTTACAGAGGAGGCAGAAACCGGCGGGAACAATCAGCAGATTCTGTTTGAGAATCACGGGATTGATGCCAGATATACAGGTCCGCATGAGGTGGCCCCTACCATGTCAGACCGGTATGGAACAGGAGGAAACAATGTCCCACTGGTCTCAGATATGCCGGAGAGTTATTGTATTGCCGGAAATATCATTGATCGAGAAGTACAAAATGGAGGAAATGGTCTGGGATGCCAGCCGGATATATCCTATACTCTTACGAGTGCAGACCGTCATGCAGTGTTCAGCCGCCAGAGAAGTGATGAATTTCTGCAAAATCGGGTAACAGCGACTCAGAGCGCCAGACAGCATAAGGATGCTACGGATCTGGTGTGTGAGCCGTATCAGAATACGGTAGGAACCATTGGATATACAGATCATAAGGGGATTAATAATCAATATGTCAGCGAAGATAAATGTATTGTTGAGAACCGGAGACTGATCCGGAGGCTGACGCCTTTGGAGTGTGAACGGTTACAGGGTTTTCCGGATCACTGGACAGATATCCCTGGTGCCTCGGATAGTGCCCGTTACAAAGCTCTTGGGAATAGCGTAGCGATACCGTGTGTGGATTTTGTTCTCCGTGGTATCGCTTATTTTTTGCGGAAGATGAAGGAGGAGAAAGAACCATAAGATTGGTAGTTCTGCTTCCGTTTTCAGGTAATCTTTGTTGGGTATCGTCATAGCTATCTCATCTCTTTATGGATATACTTGGCTTGTAAAAACGAGGAAAGGAGAGTCAAATGGAAGAGCGTAAGAAAAATTTATGCGCCATGATTCCAGAATCCCTGCATAAGAAAGTGCGGGAAGAACAGGAAGAATGGGGAATCAAGCTGAACGAGTATATGGAACGGATTCTAAAAGACCACTTTGAGAAGGGAGAAAGAGAGATGGCAAACGGAACCAGGACATTGGCATTTCAGGTATCAGAGGAGTTTTTTCAGAGGTTAAAAAAATACCTCAAAAAGACAGGACAGAGCCAGAAAGAATTTGTGATCGGACTGATTGAAGATGTACTTTCGCAGGAAGAACATTTAGTATCTGGAGAGATGCAGGAGACAGAGGGAAAGGCAGAACTTGAGGAAACTGAATAAGAGGAAGGATCGAACATACCGCCGGCAGAGCTTCATCATGCCGGCGGTTATTATTTGGAGGTGATCGGTTGTATATTTATCCGGACCATTTGAAATCAAAAGCAACACTTTGGTTATGGCAGCTTCGGGACATTGGGATTCTTGGTATTTGCGGATTGGTCTCCATTTTAGCAGCTACGCAGGCGGGATTTATGTTCCCTTGTGTTCTGACAGGGGTATATGGATTTCTGACGATCCGCTCCCACGATACCAGCATTCTGGATTTTATCCGGTATGCCTGTGCGTATTTTTTTATGCGTCAGCAATTTTTTGAGTGGAGGTATGAATGAGCAGGGAGAAAAGAAAAGCGAAAAAAGAGGCAGAGAAGCGCCTCTCCACACGGCAGTTCATTGGTGCAAAGGAGATTACAGACTACAGTCTGGTGACCTACGGACAGGGGGAGCTGGTGTATTTTATTGTAAAACCAACGAATATTTCTGTTTTGTCCGAATCTAGTGTCGGGGCAAGAATCTATGCTCTTATGACTGTACTAAAAGGAGTGGCAGAGATTGAGATGCTGTGTCTAAACAGCAGGGAAAGCTTTGAAGACAACAAGCGGTTTCTGAAAAGTCAGATGGAACAGGAAGAGAATCCAGTCATACGCCATCTTTTGGAACAGGATCAGACCCATCTGGACCGGATTCAGGTGCAGATGGCGACAGCCCGTGAATTTCTGATTATGCTGCGGTTAAAAGATGAAAAGGAATCGGATATTTTTCCGTACCTTTCCAGGATTGAAAAATCCCTGAAGGAACAGAGTTTTTCTGTTAAACGGGCAGATAAAGAGGATATCAAACGTATCCTGGCTGTTTACTATGAGCAGAACGTGACCACAGAGAAGTTTGAAGACTTTGACGGGGAGCGGTGGATCATACCAGAGATTTAGAGTGAGGAGGAGATGACTTGAAAAAAGGAAGAACAGCAGTTGATGACAGGGAAGATAATGTGCGTATCCAGGAATTTCTGGATATGATTGCCCCGTCTGTCATTAAATTTGAAACAGATCATTTTATTTGTGGTAACACCTATCGTTGTGTCTGGGCACTGCGGGAGTACCCGACTGCTACGGAAGAGCAGGCAATTCTCTCACATTTAGGGGAGAAAGATGGTGTAACCTTGCGGATCTATACCCGTCATGTGACACCCGTTGAGGAGCGGAAGATCATCAGTAATGCAGCCAACAAAAACCGGATGGATCGGAGCAATACCAGTGATTTACAGCAGACTGTTTTGGCTGAAAGTAATTTACAGGATGTAACTACCATCGTAGCCCAGATGCACCGCAACCGAGAACCCCTCCTCCATACGGCAGTATATCTGGAGTTGTGTGCCCATGATCTGGAGCATTTGAAGCTTCTTCAAACAGAAGTACTAACGGAACTGATCCGGTCAAAATTGAATGTAGACCGACTGATCCTCCGTCAACAACAGGGGTTCCGGTGTGTAATGCCAAGCGGTTATAACCTGTTTAAGGATCAGTTTGAGAGAGTGCTTCCGGCCAGCAGTGTGGCGAATCTGTATCCCTTTAACTATTCAGGAAAGACGGATCCTCATGGGTTCTATATTGGGAGAGATAAATTTGGAAGTAATGTACTGGTGGATTTTAACCGGAGAGCAGATGATAAGACGAATGCCAATATCCTGATTCTGGGAAACAGTGGACAGGGAAAAAGCTATCTGCTTAAATTGCTGCTGACAAATTTAAGAGAGTCCGGAATGCATATCTGCGCTCTGGATCCGGAAATGGAGTATGAAGATCTGACCAATAATCTGGGAGGGTGTTTTATCGACTTAATGGGCGGGGAGTTTATTATCAACCCTCTGGAACCGAAAACCTGGGACGAAGCAGGAAGCCCGGAGGATCTGGATGCACCTCAGACCTTTCGCATCCGGTCCAGATTATCCCAGCATATCAGTTTCTTAAAGGACTTTTTCCGAAGCTACAAGGATTTTTCCGACAGGGAAATCGATGTGATTGAGATCATGCTACAGAAGTTATATACCAGATGGGGGATTACAGACGAAAGTGATTTTGAATGCCTAGCTGCGGAGGATTACCCAGTTCTCTCCGATCTTTATGCGTTCATTGAGGAAGAATATCAGGGATTTGACGAAAACAGAAGACAGCTTTATACAGCAGAAATGCTTCAGAGTATTCTTCTTGGGCTGAATTCTATGTGTGTGGGAGCTGAGAGCAAGTTCTTTAACGGACATACCAATATTACCGATGACAGCTTTATTACTTTTGGGGTAAAAGGGCTTTTGCAGGCCAGCAGGAATTTAAAAGATGCTCTGCTCTTTAATGTGCTTTCCTTTATGAGCGATGAGCTGTTGACGCAGGGCAATACGGCAGCAAGTCTGGATGAGT
>OGFR01000150.1_pt1 | contig 75220 bp, 56 predicted proteins | sample 1571001 | NCBI WGS metagenome assembly OGFR01 (sample SAMEA2582064, study PRJEB24529) | metagenome | biome: Human gut stool | place: China | collected 2011 | reverse complement strand
AGCAAGTATTGTCTATTTTTAATAGTTATCTATTATTTAACGGGAGGAAATAATTCTATGAGTCGCTTTTTTAAATTTGGAAAGTTACACGTTACTAAAGGGAATGGAGATAAATTATTAGATATACTACTGACAGCTTCCAAGAAGCTAAAGAGGTCCCTAGCGCCTACGGGGAATTTGTATCGATAAGGGGTACAAATTCCCACTAAGCGCTCGGGACCCCTTGTAGGAAAATGTCCTAAGTGTGGCAACAGTATTTTTTCAATAAAATGCTTGAAGACAGAAACAGCTTTTTAATAAGTTTTTTGTGCAAATCTAATAAGATGTATAAAATGATTTGCAGAAATGTTTTAAAAAAGGAAGGATATTATATAAATCTAAAACTCAATGGTGTAAAATTGAAAACCCGTGTCCTTTCAGTGTCGCAAAGCTTTATTGATAGTAACTCGGAAACATATAGAATTGGCCTTATGTGTTCTAATGATTTGCGCATCTAAATCAAAAGACAGTCGATGGTACGGTTCGGAGCGAAGTATCAACAAATCAACAGCCCTCTATTTGCAACGACTGCAAATAGAGGGCTGTTTTGTTTGCTTTGGATATTTTAATTAAAGGTCAATCTTCTAATATGCCATGGTCACAGCCAAGTGAGAGATAATGCTCAATCTCACCACTCAGCACAAGCTGGACGTACTCTAAGGGCTTGTTATATAGTAGCCAGTCCAGTTCTGCTCGCTGCGCAGGGGTGTTGCCGTATTCGTCCTCAATGGAGATACAATCAATGGAAAGGGTGGTGCCATCTTCAAATCGGGCTTCCACCCGGTTGGTGTCCATGTTGTAGTGGCAGGAAAGCACTTTTTGAGAGTGATTATGGTCGAAATTCTGATTTTGTTTCATTTGAATAGCTCCTTTAATGACTTTGAAATTTGATTTTCAACAAAATGAGGTCTCTTTTTTCTTTTTCTTAAGTCACCTATCCGCACTATCCTGCATCACTTACTTCGTCAAGGAAAAGAAGATCCTCACCCTCGAAGAGGCTGTCAACAAGATGACCGGCCGCACCGCCGAGTACCTCCGCATCAAAAACAAGGGCCTCATCAAGGAAGGCTATGACGCCGACCTCGTCATCTTCGACTACGACAAGCTTCAGGACACCGCCACTTACAGCAACTCCAACAGCATCACCGAGGGCATCGACTCCGTCTATGTGAACGGCGTGCTCGTCTATAAGGACAAGCAGTTCACCGGTGCTGCTCCGGGCAAGATGCTGCGCCACAACGCATAAATACGTCTTTCCACCGAACAAAATCTACGACAGAAAGGGAAATGATCATGTCTCCATTGATCGCGTTTTTGATCGTCTTCGTGCTCCTGCTCATTGCGCTCATCAAGCTTAAAGTCACCCCCTCTGTTGGTCTGTTTGCCGCCGCCATCATCTTTGGCCTCATGGTCGGGATGCCGGCTGCGGATATTCTGAGCAAGCTGCCCGCCGGCTTCGGCAATATGATGACGAGCATCGGCCTCCTCATCGTGTTCGGCAGCATCTTCGGTGACTTCCTTGGCAACTCGGGCGCGACCGAGGAGCTGGCAAAAGGTATGGTCCGGCTGTTCGGCAAGAAGAACGATTACCTTGCGCTGAACCTCGTCGGCTTCATCCTCTCCATCCCCATCTACTTCGGCTGTGCCTACATCATGACGGCCCCGCTGGTGACTGCCTTGCAGAAGATCAGCAAAAAGAGCATGAAGGGTTATGTCATCGCCATCTTTACCGGCCTGATGCTTACCCACAGCTGCGTCGCACCTACTCCCGGCCCTCTGGCCGTCGCAGGCCAGATTGGCGCGAACGTCGGCTGGTTCATCATCTGGGGCATCATCGTCTGCCTGCCCGCCAGCCTCCTCGTGGGCTGGGTGTATGCGAACCTCGTCAACTCGAAGGAAGAAAAGCAGCGCGCCCGCGACGCGATGAAGGAGATCATGGAGGACGAAGACCTCCTCGCTCCCGACCCCACCAAGCCCTCCGCGCTGAAAGCCTTCCTGCTCGTCATGTTCCCCATCGTCCTCATCGTTTTCGCAGCCATCTTCTCACTGTTCGTCACGGAGGGCCCTGTCTACACCGTCATCAACTTTGTCGGCAACTCCAACATCGCCCTCTTCATCGCCATGCTCGTCACTGGCTATGTTCTGCATCCGTATATGCCTGAAAAGACCGTCATGCAGTACATCGACGCCTATGCAGACCGCACCGGCAATGTCCTGCTCATCGTGGGTGCCGGTGGATGCTTCGCCTCCATGCTGGGGGCAACGACCATGAGCACCGACCTCGTCGCCATCATGTCCGCGACCAAGATGCCCGTCATTCTGCTGGGATTCCTACTGGCGTTCTGCATCCGCGCCGCTGTCGGCTCTGCCACCGCTGCCATGCTCACCTCCATCGCCATCGCCGGCCCGGTGTGCCTTGCCTCTGGCATGTCGCCCATCATCGCAGGCCTCTCTGTCTGTCTCGGCGCCAACGCCGCCACCTTCCCGACGGACGTTACCTTCTGGTTTCCGTCCACCTACAACGGCCTCGATACCAAAGACTGCCTCGCCACTACGACGATCCCCTGCATTCTGTCCGGTGCCATCGGCATGGTCATTCTGGTCGTGCTCAACGCCTTCTCCGGTGTCCTCCCCGGAATGTTCTGAACGTCGCTTTAGGAATAGGAAAAGGAGAATATTATGCTCTCACCAAATAAGATCATCGCAGGGCGCTCTGCTGCCGACTGGATAAGCTCCTGTCCGGTCGTGGGCGACATCTGCGAGCTGAAGGAAACGGCGTGGCTCAACCCCGACAAGCAGCCGTTTGAACAGGCCAAAGCCGCCTGCCCCCTCGGCATGGCGGACATCGAGGATGCCGCTGCGCGCTTGGAGCGCTTTGCCCCGTACCTGTGCAGGGTCTTCCCCGAGACAGCCGAGAGCCACGGCATCATCGAGTCTGCCGTCCGCCCCATCCCCGCGATGCAGAAGGTGCTGGAAGAAACTTCGGACACTGCCATCGCCGGGCAGGTGTGGATAAAGCTGGACAGTCATCTGCCGATCTCCGGCTCCATCAAGGCCCGCGGCGGCATCTATGAGGTGCTGAAAACGGCGGAGGACATCGCCCTCCAGAGCGGGATGCTCCACCTGACGGACGATTACGCCGTGCTGGACACCGAGCCGTTCCGGGAGCTGTTCTCCCGCTACTCCATCGCTGTCGGCTCCACCGGCAACCTCGGCCTCTCCATCGGCATCATGAGCGCAAAACTCGGCTTCAAAGTCACCGTCCACATGTCTGCGGACGCGCGGCAGTGGAAAAAAGACCTCCTGCGCAGCCGCGGAGTCAAGGTGGTGGAGTACAAGTCCGATTACAGCATCGCCGTGGCCGAGGGCCGCAGGCTGGCCGCAGATGACCCTTACTGCCATTTTGTGGACGACGAAAATTCCAAGACCCTCTTCCTCGGCTACACCGTGGCCGCGCTCCGACTGAAAAAGCAGTTCGACGCTCTGGGCATCATCGTCGATGAAGAGCATCCGCTCTTCGTCTACCTGCCCTGCGGCGTGGGCGGTGGACCCGGCGGCGTGGCCTTTGGACTGAAAATGGTGTTCGGCAATGCGGCGCACTGTTTCTTTGCAGAGCCCACGCATTCCCCGTGTATGATGCTTGGCATGGCGACAGGTGAAAATAACAACGTCTGTGTGCAGGATTTTGGCGTTGACAACCTGACCGCTGCCGACGGCCTCGCCGTGGGACGCGCTTCCGGTTTCGTCGGCGCGCTCATGCGCCCCTTCATGAGCGGCTGCTATTCGATTCAGGATGAGCGGATGTACAAGCTTCTTGCCGAGCTTGCGGACGCCGAAGGCATCTACCTCGAGCCGAGCGCCCTCGCCGGGATGTATGGCCCGGTCCTGACACAGCAGGGCCGGGCGCTCGGCGGGTACGCGGAGCGCGCTGTCCCCGCAGGGGCAATGGCCAACGCCATCCACCTTGTCTGGGCCACGGGCGGCAACATGGTGCCCCGCGAAGAGATGCAGCACTACTACGAGAAGGGAAAAGCCCAATAAATGCCCTGAACCATAAAACAGCAGCGGGTATCCGGTGAGAGCCGGATACCCGCTGCTGTTTATTTATTTGATTCAGTCGTTCTTCACGGCGATGAGCACGCGGATCTTTCCGCCTGCTGCACAGCCGAGGCTGTCGTACCAGCCGATGAGGTGGTAATCTTCGGCGTTGACCTGCGAGAGGGTGGTGGCGTAATACTGGCCCTTGTACCACAGGTACACCTGCATATCGTCGGCAAGCTCATAGCGCTTGGAGCCGCTCATGGCCGAGGCCGCGCCCAGCTTGTCGATGTTGATGGGGACCAGCTGCACCATCGACTTCACGGTGCCGGAGGGGCTGGTGCTGACGGCGATGCCGCCGGCCAGGACCGGGTACTTCACCGAGGTCTGGTAGCTGACAGCCTTGCCATCGACATAGCAGCTGTAGGCGGCACCCTTGGCCACCCAGCTCAGCACGCTGCTCACGGCGCCGCTGGTGTTGTCAGCGGCGAGGTTGAGCACATAGCTGGCGAGGCTTCCGGTGCTGGACGTCAGGCTCTGCCAGAGGGTAGAGCCGATGCTGCCATCCACGATGCCCCACAAGATTTCGCTGGTGGTGGGGAGGACGATGTCCTTCACGTCGGAGACGATCTGACCGTCCGACTTGCTGGTAGTGGTCGTGGTGGTGGAGTTGTCGGAATCGGTGAGGGAGGACTTCACCTTGGAATCGACCTTGTCGCCCACGGTGGTGGTGAGGTTTTTCACGTCGTCCAGCACACCGTAGGTGTAGAGGTCGCCGGTGACATTGGAGAGGATGAGGCGGTCGATCTGGCCGTTCTCGTTGGTGGTGTAGTAGCGGACGTCAGAGTTCGAAAGAGTTACCCCCGATAGTCGGCTGGGAACAACAGTCCCAGCCACACCCTCCGAAGTCGTATCCAGAATTTCTGCGTTCTCGGCCAAAGGGATACTGCCCAGAGCAGAGGCATCTTCGTTGATGGTGCCGCTGGTGGAGCGGCTCTCCAGCTTTTCGACGGACTCACCGTCGGCGGTCACGGATACCTCGACGAGGGTACCGGCCAGATAGTTGAGGCTCTTGTCCACATGGACCGTGCGGGCGGTGCCGTCAGTACACATGACGGAGACTTCCTGCTGGACGTCTGCGCCGTTTTCCTCGGTCAGGCTGCGGGATGAGGACTGGACCACGCCGTAGAACAGGGCGTCGGCCTCGTCTCCGGTGAGGACGGAGACGACCTCATCGTTCATGCCCAGCAGCAGAGTGACCACCTGGCCCACGCCGCCGCCATTCAGAGAGGAGAGGGTGGCGGCAGCAGAGGAACTGCCGATGGTGTAGGTGGTGCCGGCCACGGTCACAGCCGTGGGAACGCTGGCCGTGGGGGAGACGGCCGTGATGCGGCCAGCGGCTTTGCGGGAGTAGACCCAGAGGGTGCGGGCGCTCTCACTGTAGTAGTAGACATCGTAGGCGGAGAGGTCGGCCGACGAAACGACGGAGCCGTTGCGGTAGATGGAGGCGGGGACGAAGGGCAGGACGGTGTTCGCACCGACCACGAAAGGACCTTCCACACTGTCCATGACGATGGAGGAAACGTCTACCTGACCGTCGGTGACGTTGAAGCCGATGGTGCTGCCGTAGACTTGACCGTCACTCGTGGAAGCCGTCAGAGCGTTGTAGACCAGCTGTGCGCCCTCGGCCAGTGTGAGGACGCTGCCCTGCGAGGCGGAGATGCCGCTGCGCAGGCCCAGAGAGGAAGCCTTGTTGAGCTGTGCGGCGGGGAAGGTGCCGCTGAGGGCGGTGACGTCATAGCCCAGCAGCTTGAGCACGGCGGTGCAGGCCTCCTCGAGGGTCACAGTGTTGTCGGGGCGGAAGCTGCCGTCCAGATAGCCGCTGAGCCAGCTCTGCTGGACTACCACTCGGATGTAGGGGCCATAGGCCGAGGCTCCGTTCACATCGGAAAACAGGGTGCCGGAGCTGCCCTGTGCAGCCACATTCTCCCGGTAGGAGGAAAAGGCCGTCAGCAGCCGGGCAAGCTGGCCCCGGGTAAGGGGAGTATCGGGGTCGGCGGCCTGCTCGGTGGTCATGCCGCCCAGAGCCACAGCGGCCTGCACGGCGGCGTTGGAGCCAGCCGCAGACGCAGGCATCACCAGCAGGGATGCTGAGATGCTGAGCGCCAGCAAAAACGCGAGAAATCGTTTTTTCATGGTGTTACTCCTTAATCATATCTGAGAGCTTCAATGGGGTTCAGCCGTGCGGCGCGGCGGGCGGGCAGGAAGCCGAAGAGCACGCCGATGCCCACCGAAATGCTGAAGGCCACGGCCACAGAGCCGATGGAGGGGGAGACGGTGAGGGTCATATCGGTGAGGACCATCGGAAGGATGTGGTTCGCCACGGCAGAGAGCAGGTAACCCAGCCCGATGCCCAGCACGCCGCCGAGGGCCGAGGTGGCGGCGGCTTCGGTGACGAAGAGGCCGAGGATGGTGCTCTCCTGTGCGCCGAGGGCTTTGCGGATGCCGATCTCCCGGGTGCGCTCCGTCACCGATACCATCATGATGTTCATGATGCCGATGCCGCCCACGAGCAGGGAGATGGCCGCGATGGCGGTCAGGATGGTGACGACCATGTTGACCATGGAGGTCATGGTGTCCAGCATCTCACTGAGGCTGGTGACCATATAGCCGCTGTCCGAGTGGAGAAGGCTCTTCAGAGCATCTTCAAAGATGGTCTTGCCCTCGGAGAGCTTCGATTCGTCGGCGATGGTGACGGAATAGGAGCTGACGGTGCTGGACTTGGCGACCCGCAGCGCTGTGGTGTAAGGCACGAATATCATATCATCGTTGCTGCCTTCCTGGTTTTCCAGGTCGGTGACCTTGGCTTCCAGCACACTGACGATGGTGTAGCGGGTAGAGCCGATCTTGATGGTCTGGCCCACGGCGTTTCCGCCATAGGCGACGCGGTTGATGTAGGCACCCACGACGCAGACCTTTTTGTTGTTTTCGAGGTCCACATAGTTGAGGAGCCGCCCTTCGTCGATGGTGTAGCCCAGTATATCGAAGTAGACCTCGCTGACGCCCTTGACGGTGGTGTTGGAGTAGCTGTCGGTGCCGACCTTGACGGTGCCGCTGACGGTGCCGGTGGGGGAGACGGACGTGAAGAGGTCGGGGTGGGACTCCACGATGTCGTACACCGCATCCACCGACACATTGCGGGAGCCGCGGTCCATGATTTGAACGCTCAGGATGTTGGTGCCCATATCGGCGAAGCCGTCCTTGATGCTCTGGGTCATGCCGTTGCCGAGGCCGACGATGACGATGACGGCCATGACGCCGATGATGATGCCCAGCATGGTGAGGAGGGTGCGGAATTTATTGCTCCAGATGTTCTGGAACGCCTGACGGATGGTCTCGTATATCATGTGGCCGCCTCCTGTTTCGTGAAGGTGAGGGTGGGCTGCACCACCGCCTCGGGGGCATGGGCGTCGCCGTCATAGACGACACAGCCATCTTTCAGCCGGATGATGCGCTCCGCCTGCACGGCGATGGAGTTGTCATGGGTGATGAGGACGACGGTGTTGCCCTGTTTGTGCAGGTCTTGGAGCATCCCCAGCACTTCGCGGCTGGTGTGGCTGTCCAGAGCACCGGTGGGTTCGTCGGCCAGAATGACCGCCAGGTCCCAGGCCAGCGCACGGGCGATGGACACGCGCTGCTGCTGGCCGCCGGAGAGCTGATTGGGCTTGTTTTTGAGTTTGGTGCCGAGGCCCACCCGCTCAAGAGTGGCTTTCGCTTTCGCGTGGCGCTGAGCGGCGGGGATGCCGGCGTAGACGAGGGGGACTTCCACGTTTTCCAGAAGGGAGAGCTTGGGCAGAAGATTGTACTGCTGGAAAATGAAGCCCAGCTTCTCGTTCCGGATGTTTGCCAGCTCCCGGCGGGTCATCCTGCCGACATCGCGGCCATCCAGAAGATAAGCGCCTTCGGTAGGCACGTCCAGACAGCCGATGATGTTCATACAAGTGGATTTACCAGAACCGGACTGGCCGACGATGGCCACGAACTCGCCCTTGTTGATTTGGAAAGAGACGTGGTCGGCGGCTTTCACGAGGGTGTCGCCCATCTGGTAATATTTGCAGACGGAGTCGAACTCAATGAGTGCGCTCATCAGAAGCCACCTCCCGGCGCTCCGCCGCCTCCGGGACCACCGCCTCCGGGCATCCTGCCGCCCGGGAAGCCGTTCTGGTCATCGCTGCTGGATCTGGTGGCTGCGTCGGCGGCGTAGGCGATGGTGTCGCCCTCCTCGAGGCCGCTGGTGACGGCAATGTAGTCGTCGTCGCTGACGCCGGTGGTCACCTTGACGTAGACATAGCCGTCGGGGACCTTCATGCTGGAAACAGCGTTGGCGGCAGAGGGGGAAGACTCGGTGACGAGGACGTAGCTGCCCCGGACGATGGCTGCGTTGGGGACCGAAAGGGCATCTTCGGCGCTGGCAATGTCGATGACGGCAGTGGCATTCATGCCGGGCATGAGGCTGCCGGTGTCGTCGATGCGGATGGTGACGGGGTAGGTGGTGGTGCCGCCGCTGGTGGTGCCGGCGGAGGAGATGCTGGTGACGACGCCCTCAAAGGTGCGGTCGCTGATGGCGTCGGCGGTGATCTTGGCCTTCTGGCCCACCTGAATGTCGAGAATGTCCAGCTCATCGACGTCCAGCGTCATCTCGAGGTAGCTCAAATCGTAGATGATGCACATGGTCTCGGTGGTGGAAGAGCTGCTGACTACGGTGTCGCCGACCTTGACATCTTTTGCGATGATGGTGCCGCTGATGGGGGAGGTGATGGTATAGTCCTCCATAGAGCGCTGGGTGTCGTCAAGAGAGATCTCGGCGCTGCGCAGGCTGTTGGAAGCCGACTTCACCTGTTTGGTGAGGGAAGAGCTGGAAAGCTGGACGAGGGCGGTGTCCACGCCGACAGTGCTGCCTTCCCTCACGCAGAGGGCGGCCACAGTGCCGCTGGCAGCGGCAGTGATGATCTGCTCATACTGGCAGGTGAAGTGTGCCGAGCTCATGGCGCTGACGCCGTTGATGGAGGCCGTGCCGGACATGGTGGTGTTCAGGGTGCCGGGGTTCGACACGGCGATGACCACCGAGCGGACGGCGAGGTTGCCGCTGGAAAGGCTGTCGGCACCGGAGATGGACTGGATGGTGCCGGTTGTCGTCTCAAAGGTGCCGTCGATGGTCACGCCCACGCTCTGGCCGACAAAATAAGTGATGGCGTCGGCGGCGGGGAAGTCTAGGGTCAGCAGCAGGGTGGAATCATCACGGACGACGGCCACTTCCTGCCCGGCAGAGATGACGTCGCCCGCCTTGACCTTCAGGGAAGAGACTGTGCCACGGACAGAGCTGTGGATGTACTGGGCATCCACGGCGTCGTCGTAGCTGCTCTGGGCCTGCTCGAGAGAAAGCTGGGCTTTCTCCACGCTGCTGGCCATGTCGGAGCTGTCGATGGTGTAGAGCACATCGCCCTTGTTGACAGTGTCACCTACCTCGAAGTCAGCGGTCAGGACGGTACCTTTGACCATGGGTTTGACAGTGTAGGTGTCGGCGGCGGTGATGGTGCCGTCGGCGCTGTAGCTGTTGACGATGTCCCGCTTTTCGGGTCTCGTCTCGACATACTGGGCGCTGGCGGCAGCGGGTTTTGCACTGTTCTTCGGGACAAGCACGGCTGCGGCCACCGCTGCCGCACAGATGGCGGCAGTGATGGGCTTCCAGTGCTTTTTGATAAAGGGCTTCACGCCCGCCGGAGTCGGCTGGGCAGAGGCCGTGTCAAGACCGACGAGATATTCCGGATCGACCTTGTCCTGTGGTTTCTTTTTTGATAGCATGGTGATTTGCCCCTCCTAAGAGATTTCGCGGGGAGCACTTCTCCCCATCTGACAGGGAAAAGTATACATTCCAAATCTTAGGAAATGCCCGAGAAATTTATTAAGAAGGACTTAAGCGGTTTGAATTTTTCATGAAACCCTCTCAGGCGCTTCGCGCCAGCTCTCCCAAGGGGAGAGCCTTTGGCAGGCCGGGCAGCTTTCGTCTGACTGCTGAAGGTGTAATATGGCGCAAAAAAGAGTGCTCCGCTGCAGAGGGCAGCGGCTTCGGAACGATGTTCCTTGTCAAGCTGCTGCTAATCTCTACAGCGGAGCACTATATGTTACGATAAATTGAGCCTTGTTCGTACAGTATGAACCTTGCCGACACGCCAGAGGCTCCCCCTCTGGGGGAGCTGTCACGCCTGCGGCGTGACTGAGAGGGCTATGGGAAACAGCAGCGTGATGCAAAAGCGTTCGCCGCTCTGCTCGATACGGCATACTGCGTGCATCTTTTCCATCATGGTCTCGATGCTGGTGAGGCCGACCTTGGTGCTGTCGGTGCGGTGCTGGCCGGGGAGGACGGCATTTTCAAAGGCAAGCCCGGCTTTGCCGTTCTCTTTGACGAAGCGGACGGAAATGTCCTGCGCCGGGTCGGCGTATTTGAGCAGGTTCGAGGTGATGTTGTCAAGGATGCGGTGGACGTACTGCTCTTTTACGGTGAGGGTGTCGTCCTCCTCGCCCAGATCGAGGGCGCAGGCAAAGCTCCGCTCCTGCAGCTCGCCCACCATTTCGGTCAGCGGCTCCTCGAATATCTGGGAAAAGCGGGTCGGCGGGTCGAGGACGGCCACGGTGTCCCGGGTGACGAGGGCGTATTCGAAGAGGTTGTCCGACAGCTGCTTGAGCTGGCGGGCCTTGGTATCTATCTTGGCAAGGTAATCTTCGGCCTGCGCCGTCGTCTCATATTTGCGGTGTCGAAGGATCTCGGTGTAGAGCAGCAGGGTGGTCAGGGGCGTACGGAGGTCGTGGCTCATCTCGGTGATAAGGTTCTTCACCTTGGCGACGGCGGCCGCCTCGTCCTCGTGCTGCTGGCGGAGGGTGAGACGCATGGAGTCGAGGCTGGACGCCAGCGTCGTCAGCTCGTCGCTGCCCTGCACCGTGATAGGGTGGTCGAGGTCGCCGCCCTCCATGGCCTGGATCTCTTCGCTGAGCTGGACGATGTACTTCACGATGCCCCGGCTCCCCCAGAGGAAAAAGAGGGGGAAGGATGCGAGGCAGATGATGAGCAGGAAATCACAGCCGGTGCTGTAGCAGGCGTCGAAACCGTTGTAGTAGAGCAGGGCCGTGATCTCACCGTCCGAGAAGTTCAGGGTGTAGACGGGCGACCAGTCGTAGAAGGGGCCGTGCTGGTGACTGTCGGTCAGCTCAGGGGCCTCCGGGTCGTTGTTCTTGTAGTAGTGGCGGGGGGCGTAGGACGAATAGATGAGCTTCTGGTCGCGGTAAAGCTCCAACAGGTTATAGCGATGGCTCCGCGTCCAGTCGGTGAGCTTTTTGATGTCTGTGCTGGAAAGCTTGTTCTCGTCGATGTAAGTCTGAAGCTCATCGACCTGCCGCTGGGACGCCTGCTGCTGAACCTCTGGCTGGTCGAAATAAAGGCGGAGGCCCTTGTTCAGCACCACCTGCAGAAAGCCCAGCAGCAGAAAGCTCGCCAGTCCCGACAGGACGATGAGCCGGGTGAACTGTTTCGCCAGACCGTGTTTTTCAGGCGTCGCCATTGTCATCCTCCTGCGCCGCAAAGCGGTAGCCTTTGCCCCAGACAGTGCAGATGCGCTGAGGATTCTGAGGGTTATGCTCTACTTTCATCCGCAGATTGCGGATATGCACCATGACGGTGCCGTTGGAGACGTAGAAATACGGCTCGCCCCACACGGTCTCGTAGATGACCTGCACCGGGAAGATGCGCTGGGGGCTCTGCATCAGCAGCTTGAGGATCTTGTACTCGGTCTCGGTCAGGTCGGCCTCCTGCTCGTCCACCCAGACCCGGTTGCAGTCCAGCGCAATGCGCACGCCGTGGAGCTCCAGCATCTGGTCGTCGGGCTTGGGGTGGTGAGGTTCGGCCGGAGCCTTACCCTGATAGATGCAGTAGCGGCGCAGCAGGGCCTTGACCCGGGCGCTCAGCTCCGCGAAGGAGAAGGGCTTGGCCAGATAGTCGTCGCCGCCCGCCGTCAGGCCCAGAAGCTTATCGGATTCCTGCGATTTTGCGGTGAGAAAGAGGATGGGGACGGTGGAGGTCTTTCGTATCTCCTCGCAGACCCGCAGGCCGCTCATGCCGGGCATCATGATGTCGAGGATGACCAGATCGACTTCCGGTGTGAGCAGGCTGAGGGCGCGGGGACCGTTTTCGGCTTCGAGGATGCGGTAGCCCTCCCCGGACAGAAGGATGCGCACGCCGTCCCGGATGTCCGGGTCATCCTCTACGATCATGATGGTCTGCATAGTCTATGATTCCTTTCCTGTATTGCATAGTATCAGTATAGCAGATTTTCTGCATTGTGGACAGCTTATCACATACTTCTTGGGATTTGTGGGATAAGATCCTAAGGAATTCTTAAGAAAGCGGCCATTTTGCCTCTTGCGGAGCGGGGCGGGGGAGAGTATTCTTATAGAAGAATACACAGGAAGTGAGGGTATCCCTATGCACAAAAAAGTTTTGGTATGTCTGCCCCTGAACGACACCCACCGCGCCGCGCTGGAGGCATCCGTGCCGGAATTTGAATTCCGTTTCAACGCACTGGACGACGTCCACGCCGAAGATGTGCTTTGGGCCGACATCGTGCTGGGCAACGCACCGGTGTCGATGATCAGCCAGAACAAGCACATCGAGTGGTTCCAGTCCAACTCCGCCGGCCCCGACGCCTATCTGAAGCCCGGCGTCCTGCCCGAAAACTGCATGGTGACCAACGCCACCGGTGCCTACGGTCTGGCCATCAGCGAGTGGATGCTGGCCATGTGGTTGGGCATCCAGAAGGATATGTTCCTCTACCGCGACCGCCAGAACCAGCGCCAGTGGGCTCCCATCGACCGCCCCGTGAGGGGCATCACCGGGGCGCGGGTGCTCTGCGTCGGCATGGGCGACATCGGCTCCAACTTCGCCCGCCGCGCCCATATGCTGGGCGCTGAGGTGGTGGGCGTCCGCCGCACGGTCCACCCCGACACGCCCTGCCCGGACTACTGCCTGCGTGTGGTGGCCCAGAGCCAGCTGGACGAGGAGCTGCCCGAGGCCGACCTCATCGCTCTGAGCCTGCCCGGCACCCCTGAGACCAACAAGCTGTTCAACGCCGAGCGCTTCGCCCGCTGCAAGGACGGTGCCATCCTCATCAACGTGGGCCGCGGCACCACCGTGGACAGCGACGCCCTCGTGGAGGCCCTGCGCAGCGGCAAAATTTTTGGCGCGGGCCTCGACGTCACCGACCCGGAGCCTCTGCCTGCCGACCACCCGCTGTGGGGTGAGCCGGGCGCTATCATCACGCCCCACAACTCCGGCAAGTTCAGCCTGCCCAAGACGCTGGACAACATCGTGGACATCTTCATCCACAACCTCAAGCGCTACGCTGATGGCCTGCCGCTGGACAATCAGGTCAACCGCACCACCCGCTATGCCGCCGACCAGAACGGCGGCCACCGCCTGCTGAGCACCCTGTAAAACGCTGTAACGATGAAAACGCCATCTGCGCCGAGACGCAGATGGCGTTTTTGCTACTTCACAGAGATGACCGGCGGCGGGAAGCTGTCCAGCGCCGTCCAGTCGGGCTTATAGATGCGGAGGAAAAGGTGGAATTTTTCGTCCGAGACGGGGAGCCAGTTGGTAGTGTCCTCGGGCGCGTCCTTGGAGAGGGTGACGTCCACCGAGCCGTCGGCGTTCCGATGGAGGCCGGAACGATCGTTCACGCAGTAGCGGCTGATGGGGTTGTCGATGAGGAAGTTGTCCTCGCCGTAGGCCGTCACCGACCAGAAGCCGTTGCCCACTGTGGGCGGGAGGGCGTCGAAGTGGAGCGTGTAGGTCTTTTGGCCCGTAAGGTCGGCCCCGGCGCTGTCGGTGGAGGTGCGCGGGTAGATGGCGATGTCGGTGGTGTTGGCCCCGAGGCCCATCAGGGCGACCATCGTCCGGTAGTCGTAGGCGGTGCCGAAATTGCCGATGGGGTCGCCATAGTAGATCCACTGGCCCATCTGGCGGGAATAGCGTGCTGCCTGTGCCCGGAGGCTGCTCTTGAGCTGAAGGAGCAGCCGCTTCCAGCGCAGCCCGCCGAGAGGGCCGAGGGCGGAGGCGTCGAACTGCTGGCCCGGGCCGACGGAAAGGGCCGCGAGGCTGCGGAGAAGAGGCGCGTCCGCCTCGGCGGGCGGGTCTGTCTCCATCAGCCGGTTGGCGGTGTCGAAAAACTCCTGCGGCGTCATGGCGAGTACCTTCTGCACCGGGACGAAATCGTTCTCCGGAGAATAGCTCCCTTCCGGCGCAGCGGCCAGCCCGGCGGGGTAGGCCGAGAGGGGCATCAGCTGCATCCGGCCCTGAAGCGCCGCCACGTTCGGCAGGTCGTCCGGCCCGGAGAGCATGATGCGGGCGATGGTCCAGACCGTCCGGGTGGGAATGTCGATGCGCCGGACGCCCTCGGGCAGCGTGCCCTCCCAGCTCGAGTAGGCGATGGCGTAGGCCCCGGGTGCTTCCAGCACGGCGGCGGTGTTCGTCCATGCGTCCAGTACCTGCACGTTGAAAAAGCGGTCGGCCTCCGGCACGACGTAGATTTGAGGCTCGGCGCTGACGTCCAGCCACGCCTGCGTGTAGATGGTGTCCACATTGGGGCTGACGACCGTGCGGCTGGAAGCGTCCAGCAGCTTCCGAGCGTGGATGAACTGGTTGACGGGGGCGCGGCTGGCGGAAGCGGTCTTCGTGTTGGTGGAGACGGTCTTGGTGGCGTCCACGAGCACCAGCGGGAAGGCGTAGAGATAAGCTTCTTCCAGCAGGGTCTGGATGGCAGAAGCCGCATCGGCTTTCTGGGCCGGTAGCAGCGTGACGCCGCAGGCGGCGGCAGCGGCAGAGGAGAGCTTGAGGAAATCGCGGCGGGTCATTTTCATGGCGGGAGTCCTCCTGCTTTGTCAGATTCATCGTGCCAGCACCACCGAGAGGGTGACTTCCTTGGCGTCGGGCGAGAGGTCGAAGCTGCCGCCGTCCTGTGCGGTGAGGCAGATAGTGTAGACCTTCTTCGCGCTGAGACGGGCCGGGGCATCGTCGAAGTGCCAGTCGGACACCTCGTGGTAGCGGCCATCCGTGCCGAGGGCGAAGAGCTTATAGTCGGCGGCATTTCCGGTCAGGCCGTTGATGCGGAAAGAAACAGTAGTCGCGGGGTGGAGGTTGTCGAGGGTGGCGGTGTGGAGCCAGCTTGCGGGGGTGCCGGCGCCGCCTGCGGCCTGGAACTCTGCCGCCGAGAGCACCCGGCGGGAGGTCTTGTCCAGATCGACCTTCCGGTAGGGCATCTCGGGCAGGAAGACGAAGCGGTCCTGCAGGCGGAGAAGCTCTTTGTAGCCGGTGGGGCAGTAGAGCTTGTTGCCGTCACGGCCCGCGTACATGCCGATGGCCATGTTGTTGTAGCCGTAGAGGGAGGCAACGTCCACAGTGAGGACGGTCTTTCCGGTGTCGAAGTCCAGCACGATGTACTGCCACATGCCGCTGTCCACGTCCTGCACGAAGCCGTAGATATAGCCGGTGGCGGTGGAGAGCTTCATCATGGAAGTGTCGCTGAGATCGTCGCGGCACCAGATGCTCTTCATGGTCCAGCCGTCGGCGGTGCGGATGGTGTCCACCCGTTCGACGCCGGGCATGATCATGCAGTTGCCCTTGAGCAGCCAGTTGCGGTCGTAGATGTTCTCGTAGCTCTGGATGGACGAGTCGCTGTCGGGCTTTGCGAGGTTGGGGCTGCCTGCGCCGAACCAGTTGCAGACGATGGTGCTGACCCGGCCATTGCCGTGGTCGTAGACGATGGCCGAATTTTCCACCGACACCGGCATGTTGGCGGGCAGCTCGTCGATGACCGGGTGGCTGGCGGCGACTTCGCCGGTGTGGATGTCCACAGCCATCAGGCTGACGGTCTCGAGGTTGTCGGTGAAGAAGACCAACTCCCGGCTCAGAGAGGGCGAGCAGCCGCCGCCCCATGCCAGACCGCCGCCGGTGGTGGCAGCGCCTTCGCGGCTGTCTTTTGCGCCCACGCTGTCGTAGGGGGTGCGCCAGACGACTTCAACGCCGCCGTTGGCACGCAGCAGGTAGCAGGCAAGGTTCGTCAGGATGACCGCACCCTCCCGGCAGGAGGCAATGCCGTTTTCAGCACCCTCGCCCGGAGCGGGAGCGTAGACATGGACTTCGTGGTCGAGGTCGGCAGTGCCGCCGGCAAGGATGGCGTCGATGGCATTGTGGGAGATGTAGCCCATCGCGCCCTGCTGGCCGCGGCTGGGGTAGATGCGGAAGCCGCCGGTGACGAACCAGAGGTTGCCGTCGTAGTCAAAGACGATGGAGAGCAGGTTCTGCTCGAGGCTGCGGCCAAGCACCCGCTCGGCAGCCTCTTTGATGTTGATGTCCAGTACCTTTTCAAAAACCGGCAGAGGCGTACCGTTCTCGTCGGTAGCACGAAGCATCAGCACATGGTTGTGGCTGGTGGGGCAGACGATGAGGTTGCGCCCGTCCACAAAGGAATAGGAGCTTTGGATGAGATAGCCGCCTCCGTCGTGCTTGGCGGGAGAGAAAAAGCCGATGGTGCGGACTTCTTCTGCGTCGAGGTCGCGGATGGCCAGACCGCCCAGGAACGGGCTGACGGGGTTATCGAAGTTGTCGAAGAAGATGGCCGGGGAGGCGTTGGGGTTCGTCTTTTCCATTGCCACGTTGACCTCGGGGCAGATGCCCACGGGGAGGACGGCGTCGGTGGAGTCGGTGTTGTAGCAGTCGTGGTGGATGTTTGACTCGCTGCGGCCCATAAAGGGATTGGCGTCCACAACTTTCGACGTCAGGGGCTTCGGCGGCAGGGCGGTGTCTGCGCCGTGGAAAAGGCCGGACAGAAGGCAGTCTGCCCTGGCGGCAGGGGCCAGCTGGCAGGACAGCAGTGTGAGAGCGGAAGCGCTGAGGAAGGTGCGTCGGGTCATTTTCATGGTGGAGTCCTCCTTTTTTGATAACATGACCTCTCAGCCTCCCCTCGATAGGGGAGGTGGCACGCCGCAGGCGTGACGGAGAGGTTAAAGGTTCAATAAAATATTCACCCGGAACAAACCGTTCTCGGTCTCGACGGTCATAGAACCGCCATATCTGGAAACAGCCGTCTGGATGGAGACGAGGCCGATGCCCATTCCGTCGTGTTTCGTGGAGTGGAGGATGCCCTGCTGGCGCTTGAGCACACCGTCATAGCGGTTCTCCACCAGCAGGCCCAGCATGGCGGGGCTCAGCATCCGGGCCATCACCTTCACCTGCCGCTGTTCGGGCGGCAGCTTCTGGCTGGCGTGGAAAGCATTTTCCAACAGATTGCCCAGCATCATGCAGAAGTCGGCCTCCGGGATGGCCAGCTGGCGGGGCAGTTCCAGCCGCCAGTCCACCGGCACGCCGAGGCTGTGGGCCTCGTGGTCGTAGTGACCGGCCAGAGCATCCACGGCAGGATTCGCACAGAGGGTGGGGCGCTCCTCGCTCAGCTCGGATTCGTACTGGTGCAGGTAGTTTTTCAGCTCATCCACCTGCCCGGCCTCGGTGAGTCCGGCGATGACATGGAGATGCTGGCGGAAGTCGTGGCGGAGATGCCGCGTCTGCTCCATATAGGCCCGCAGCTCGGTGTAGCGGCGGGATTCCACAGCCAGAAGCTGGTTTTCCCGGTCGAGCTGGGCGCTGCGGGTGTATTCCCGGGCCACCTGATACATCTCGTACAGCAGCAAAAAGATGCCCAGCAGAGAGATGGTGACGGCCAGAACAGAAATGATCATCAGACGGTTGATGAGCACGACGGCCGGGTCCAGCGGCATACAGAAGACGAGGAAAGCCGCGTAGATGGTGGGCAGCGGCCACGCCGACTGCCAGAAGGCTTCGCCCCGGTACTCCCGCAGCAGCCAGCGGCTCCACTGGACGGCGGTGAACCAGAAGATGATGCAGAGCACTGCCGAGAGTCCCAGCTTGAGCAGGGAGGTGGAGACGAGACAGGCCGGGGCGTCGTTGCCTACCTCAGCCCGGGCGTTGAGCACCACGGAAAGCAGGGAGCAGACTGCCATCATGACGCCGGAGACGGCGAAGAGAAAGGCGGTCTGGCTCACGGAAACTTCCGGACCCACCCGCCAGCGCAGCAGCCAGAACGCCGCCAGCAGGGTGGGCAGAAGCAGGATGTTGCTGTCCAGCTCGAAGATGGCGCAGAGGGCCGCCGCTGCAAGGCAGATGACCGTGACGAGAGCGGCTGTCAGCACAGCGGTGCGCCGGGGTGCCTTCACATGCTCCCACAGGGGCGCGAGGCAGAGGAATGCCCCCGGGTAGAAGATGGCGAGGTCCAGAAAATAGCGTCCAAATAAAGAAAAGTCCAAGGTCGGGCCTCCTCTCGGCGTCATAGCTCCCGCCGCATATGGCGGAACTGATATTGTGTGAACTGGGCGAACAGGGAGTTCTTGTCCTTCTGACGCACGGGCAGGCAGGTGCCGTCCAGCATCTCGAAGCAGTCACAGTCCAGCCGGAGCACCTTGTCCATGTTCAGGATGACGCCCCGGTTGCAGACGATGAAGTTCTCCTGCGCCCGCAGCAGCTGCTCCACCTGGGAGAAGGTGGAGACTGCCCGGCACTCGCCGTCGTCGCTGACGATGCGGACGTAGTGATTCTGGGCCATGGCGTACTGTATCTTCCGCAGGGGGAGATGTACCTGCTGCCGTGCGATGCGGACTTCCAGCTCCGGTTCAGCCCGGAAGAGAACCCGCCGCAGCTCGTCGGCCAGCTGGAAAAGCTTTTCTTCCCGGTAGGGCTTGAGCAGGTAGTCGAAGGGATGGACGGGGAACGCGTCCCATACGTATTCCGGGGACGAAGTCACGAACACTAGCAGCAGGTCGGGATCGGCCCGGCGCAGGATGCGCGCCGTCTCGATGCCGTTGGTGCCTTCCATGCAGATGTCGAGAAAAATGACCTGATATTCTTTTGAGGGGAACGCCGCCAGAAAAGCGTCGCCGCTCTCATAATGGTCACAGACCAATGGTTGCCCGCCGCCGAAGGCCAGCCGCAAAAGGCTCTCCAACCGCTGAGCGTCGGGCAGGCGGTCTTCTACGACCGCAAATCGAAGCTCCATCCTCATTTCCTCCCTCATGACTATATTATAACATAACCATCGGGGCTTAGACACAGCGATTCACGCAGGAAACGACCCCATTCACGCAGGTTTGACAGCCCCGATGCAGCAAAACAAATCGTTCTGGCTCCATCAAACCACAAAACGAAACCTTTGTAAAATATAGAAATTTTATAGACATCTATTCTTTATAAGAATGGATAGCCCTCTCAGTCTGCTTCGCAGACAGCTCCTCCCAAAAGGGAGATGGAAATTTGTGATAGGAGAATGAAGTTTTGTGTTGTTGAAAACTTTCGGCAGACATAGAAAAAGCGCACCCCTTCTGCTTCTGTGTGGAGAAGGGGTGCGCTTCGTTTATACTTCGAGTTCAGGCAACTGCTCTTATTTTTCTCATCTCTTTTCCACTTCTTTGACAAAAAGTGAGATGAAGCACACAAAAGACAACAAAATGCCCGGCACAGAGTAAGCAAAATACTCTGTGCCGGGCGGAGACGAGAAAAAGTTTCTTAGTGGTTGGCGGCGCGGTAGATGGCGATCATGTCGTCGAGGCTGAGTTTTTTGGCCGAGCCGAGGGCGGAGCCGGAAGCCTCGAGGCAGCGGCGGGCCATCTCGTCGATCTGCGCATCGGTGGGGTCGATGCCCAGCTCGTGGAAGCTGGCGGGCATCCCGATGCTGTGGTAGAAGTCCACCATGGCATCGATGCCTTTCAGGGCGATCTCCTCGTCGGTGCCGTCGGTGGTCACGCCCATGACGTTCCGGGCAAAGCGGACGAAGCGGGGCAGGCAGTCCTTATAGACGTACCGCGCCCAGCTGGGCCAGAGGGCGGCGAGGCCCGCGCCGTGGGTCACGTCGAACATACCGCCCATCTCGTGCTCGAGTTTGTGGGACATAAAGTCGCCGCTGGCGATGCCGCAGCCGGTCAGGCCGTTGTGAGAGAGACTGCCCGCCCACATCACCTCGGCCCGGGCTTCGTAGTTGGCCGGGTCGGTGTGGAGGATGACCGCGTTCTTCATCACGGTGCGCAGCAGGCCTTCGGCCAGCGCGTCGGTCAACTCCATATTGCCGCCATTGGTGAAATAGCGCTCCATGGTGTGCATCATGATGTCGGCGCAGCCGGACTCGGTCTGATAGTCGGGCAGGGTCTTGGTGAGCTCGGGGTCCATGATGGCGAACTTCGGGCGGCTGATGTCGTCGTTGTAGGCCCGCTTCTGGTGGGTGTCCACCCGAGTGATGACGCTGCTGTTGGATGTTTCGCTGCCCGCCGCCGCGATGGTCAGGATGCTGGCCACCGGCAGGCACTTCCTGGCCGTGCGGGTGTGTTCGTACAGCTCCCAGACGTCCTTTTCCGGCTCGGCCAGGCCGTAGGCGATGGCCTTGGCCGTGTCGATGACGCTGCCGCCGCCCACGGCCAGCAGGAAGTCGATGCTGTTCTCTTTGCCGATGCGGATGCCCTCGTAGACCTTGTCGAGGTGGGGGTTCGGCACGACGCCGCCCAGCGTCCAGCTGGAAATGCCGGCCTCAGCCAGCGACTTTTCAGCTCGGTCCAGCACACCGGAGCGGACGGCGCTCTTGCCGCCGTAGACGATGAGGACACGGGTGCCGCCGTATTCGCGCACCAGCGCGCCTACGCGCTGTTCGGTGCCTTTGCCGAAGATGACCCGGGTGGGGGAGTAGAACTCGAAATTGCTTGCCATAGTGGTATTCCTCCTTGTAAGTGCTGCTTTCTGAGCAAAAGTATACACGAAATAGATTCGAAAATCTACACGCCCCGCGCCAAAATGTCCGGGACAAAACAAAACCCACATCCTCCCGGCAGGAAAACGGGAGGATGCAGGCTTCATTGGAAAACATCAGACAAAAAACCTGCCGACTCGAGGCGGTTGCAAGCCCTCAGTCGGCAGGATGCTTACTTCTTCGGAGTCATAGCCTCTTGACCTCGATTTCTTCATTTTTCGGTCTGTACCGGACGTTTCATAGAAGATTCTCCTTTGAAACGGTGAAGAACGATCAGCAGGGGAATGAATTTCTTAGTACATTGGAATGACCCTTTTCTTAACCGTTGGAGTGCGGGATACGAATCACAGAGATGAATTTCATATTACCACATTCTTTCGAGTTAGATTTGCGAAGGGAGTGTCATTACTTAGTACATTGGAGTTTCTCCTTTAGAGTTATTCAAATAAGACGTTCCGTACAAAAGCTTTCTTCATTGGGATCACCTTCGGCGGATTTATTTGAACGCGAGGGATTTTATTTCACAGACTGTTCTGTTATTCGCTTTATTGATGCTCAAGAACGGCTCTTGTTGTTGTGTTTTTATACGGGGGAAACATCCCGTTTGTGGTGAGCCTCTGTTTTGCTTCTCAGCGAACCCCGACAGTCTGTGCGTACTGTGCGGGTTCCATATCGACCATCGGTCTTCGCTCCTTTCTGCTTAAAGTCAGCGGGGTTAGCTCTCATTTGAGCTTCTGCTGTACTTCTCTGGTTTCTGGCTTTATTATACACGCGCGGGCGCGGTTTGTCTATTCGCAGAATGCACAATAAAATAGATATTATTTTTAAAGAAACAACTAAAAAAATGTATTGTTCGCACAAACAGACGGCAGGAACAGCTTCCCTATGCAGTCTGAGCGGCCCGCAGTGCCTTTTGTGGAAAACCTCTGCACAAGAACTGCCAAACTTCGTTCCGGGTGATTGACGGGACGGCGGGAATGCGATAAACTGCCCGAAAATTTCGGGTCGTTCGTGGAAGGATTTGCGCAAAACGGGAGAAAAAGGCAGAAAACTCTTACGCGGGGCGGGAGTTTGTGCTATCATAGCGGGCAATGAATGGTAGTCGTGCAAAGACAGACGAAGGTTCCGCCCTCGTCTGTCTTTTTTTGTGCGGCGAAAGTTCCGAAAGACTTTACCCCACAACACAAATGAGGAGAAAATCAAAAATGCCTAAGACTCTGCTTGAAAAAATCGTCTTTACTGTCGTTATGGCCGCTATCATGGTCTATGGAATGATCGTCTACAATGTCGCCCTCGCCACCGGCGGCGTGACCAACGCCACCTTCGGCATGGCCCTGCATGAGATGCCCATTATGGTGCCGGTGGCCTTCGTGCTGGAGTTCTTCGTGGTGGAAAAGCTGGCGACTGCGCTGGCCTTCACCTTCATACGCCCCACCGACCGGCCGCAGTTCATCACCTATGCCATCTCTCTGATGATCGTCTGCATCATGTGCCCTGTCATGAGCCTTGTGGCAACGGTGCTGTTCAAGGAGCCCAGCTTCGGTACGTGGGTGCATACGTTCGGCTGCAATTTCCCGATGGCTCTGTGCTGGCAGATGTTCTACTGCGGCCCGCTGTCCCGCTTCATCTTCCGTGCTATCTTCCGCCGCGGCGAACAGAACGCCCGGTGAGCCTGTATCCTGTATTATAAACAGGTAATATTACTTAATAAAGATAAGCTTCTAATTAAGAAAATTTCATCTATCGCACACTTGACGGCTATATGAATTTTATATACCAGATATACATAGAGTGTATAATTCTGCCGGAAGGGTTTCGTTTTACCTCAAAAATGAAACGAACCACTAAGGAATGACGAAGGATTTGGTCAAAATGGACAGTTTGACTGTGAATTATTGAGCAAGATGCACAACGCTCCCGGCCAAGGTGTGAAATAAGATATAACAAAAAGTAGAATATCGACCAAAGGTCTTATCAAACGGCACCAATCGTGCTATGATACCAGACGCAAAAGGGCTGCGCTGAGCGCGGAAAGAGGGTGTGTTTCCATAAAAACAAACGCACCTTCTTTGATTTTTAGCACAGCTGCTTTAATAAAAGAAACGAAAGGAGATAGAGTGAAAACGAACGATACCTTTACGCTTCAGGATAAGACTCTGCTCAGAAAGGAGGCAAAGCGATGAACGCATTGACTGCGGCCCTGAAAGAAGAGCTGAATGTGGAGATGATCTCCCTCGGCGGCCTGCAGGTGCCGGAATCCGTGGTAGTCAGCTGGGGCATCATGCTGTTTCTGGTCATCGTCTCCATCCTGCTCACCCGGAACCTCAAGGTGGACCACATCTCCAGGCGGCAGGCCATCCTTGAGCTGGTCGTCACCACGATCGACAACTTCTTCACGGGCCTGCTGGGCGAGCAGGGCAGACGGTATGTGCCTTACCTCATGACGGTGGCTCTATACATCGCCTGTGCGAACCTCATCGGTGTATTCGGCATCAAGCCCCCCACGAAGGATCTGAATGTCACCGCTGCGCTGGCGCTCATGAGTATCTGCCTCATCGAGTATTCCGGCATCCATGCCCGGGGAGGCAAGGGCTTCCTCAAGAGCCTCGCCGCTCCCACCCCCATCATGACCCCCATGAACATCCTCGAGATCGCCATCCGTCCCACCAGTCTGTGTATGCGACTGTTCGGCAACGTGCTGGGCGCTTTCGTCATCATGGAGCTCATCAAGCTGGTGGTCCCGGTGTTCGTGCCGGCCATCTTCAGCCTGTACTTTGATTTGTTCGATGGTCTCATCCAGACCTATGTCTTTGTCTTCCTCACCTCGCTGTTCATGAAAGAGAGTATTGGTGGAGAAGAGTAAACCTCTCCGTCACGCCTGCGGCGCGACACCTCCCCTATCAGGGGAGGCAAAGAGGAAATTGATTAAAAAATTAAAAGGAGAAATAATTATGAACGGACTCGTAGCTCTGGGCGCTGGCATCGCAGCGCTGACTGGTATCGGCGGCGGCATCGGCATCGGCATTGCCACCGGCAAGGCAACGGAGGCCATCAGCCGCCAGCCGGAAGCTTCCGGTAAGATCCAGACCAACCTGCTGCTGGGTGCAGCTCTGGCCGAAGGTACTGCAATTTTCGGCTTCGTCGTTGCTCTGCTCATCATCCTGTTCCTGGGTTGATAACGGAGGCATGACGAATGCTGACTCTGAATCTGAACCTTCTGTATACAGTCGTCAACATTCTGGTTCTGTTTTTGCTGCTGCGCAAGTTCCTGTACAAGCCTGTCATGAACATCATCGCACAGCGCCAGAAGCAGGTGGATGACGCACTGAACGCCGCCGAGACCTCCAAGCAGGAGGCCGCTGCGGCCCTGAACGATGCGCAGGCAAAGCTGCGCAATGTGGACGCCGAGGCTGCTGCCCGCCGCACTGCCTACGAGCAGCAGGCCGAAAAGGACAAGCAGCAGCTGCTGGCTGACGCCCAGAAGCAGGCCGACGCCATCCTGGCCGAGGGCAAAGCTGCCGCCGAGGCCGAGCGCCAGCACAAGCTGCGCCAGGCCGACGCCCAGACCACTGCACTGGCCCGCGCCATGTGCGAGAAGCTGCTGGTTCGCAACCTGAACGAGCAGGACGACGCCCGCCTGCTGGACGACCTGTTGGAGAAAGCGGGGGCTGAAAATGGCAAGTGAATTCAGCACCGAGTTCTTCTCGGCCAACCGCATCGTCAAAGCTGACCTCCGTGCCGCCCGCACCCCCCGTGAGGAGGACCTGGAGCGCATCAAGAAAGAGGTCGCGAAGCTGTACGACGCCACCGAGGTCATCCTGAACGTCACGGTGGACGACAGCCTCCTCTCCGGCTATGTGCTGCAGATCGGCGACCGCGTCTTCGATAACTCCGGCCGCCACGCCATCGACCAGATGATGGCCGACAAGCCCTCTCTGGCCACCCTCAAGACCCGCATCGAGGACTACAAGCCCGCCGCCACCAGCGAAGAGGGCGGCGTGGTCATCTCCTCCGCCGACGGCATCGTGGAAGTGGAAGGCATGGACCGCGCCGTCTACGGCGAGATCGTCACCTTCGAGAATGGCGCCAAGGGCATGGTGGAGAGCGTCGAGCCGGGCCGTCTGGGCATCATGCTCTTCGACGGCGCTGAGACCGTCGGCGTCGGCACCATGGTCACCCGCAGCGGCAAGCGTGCCGGCATCCCGGTGGGCGACGGCTTCCTTGGCCGTGTCATCGACCCGCTGGGCGAGCCCATCGACGGCAAAGGCCCCATCGAGGCTGTGGGCTACAACCCCATCGAGAAGCAGGCCCCCGGCATCCTCGAGCGCCAGAGCGTGGATACGCCGCTCCACACCGGCATCCTCGCCATCGACTCCATGTTCCCCATTGGCCGCGGCCAGCGTGAGCTGATCATCGGCGACCGCCAGACCGGCAAGACCTCTATCGCCACCGATGCCATCCTGAACCAGAAGGACACCGGCGTGCTCTGCATCTATGTCGCCATCGGCCAGAAGGCTTCTTCCATCGCCCGCGTGGCCGAGGATCTGAAGAAGCACGGCGCGATGAGCTATACCACCATCGTGGCGGCTACCGCTTCCGACAGCGCCCCGCTGCAGTACATCGCACCTTACGCCGGTACGGCTCTGGCCGAGTATTTCATGGCGCAGGGCAAGAGCGTCCTCATCGTTTACGATGACCTCTCCAAGCACGCGGTGGCCTACCGTGCCATCTCTCTGCTGCTCCGCCGCTCTCCGGGCCGTGAGGCTTACCCCGGCGACGTTTTCTATCTGCATTCCCGTCTGCTGGAGCGCTCCTGCCGCATGAGCGACGCACTGGGCGGCGGCTCCATCACCGCACTGCCCATCGTTGAGACTCAGGCCGGCGACGTGTCCGCTTACATCCCCACCAACGTCATCTCCATCACCGACGGTCAGATCTTCCTCGAAAGCGCTCTGTTCAACGCCGGTAACCGCCCGGCTGTCAACGTGGGCCTTTCCGTCTCCCGTGTTGGCGGCGCAGCCCAGACCAAGGCCATGAAGAAGGCCAACGCCAACCTGCGTATCGAGCTGGCTCAGTACAAGGATATGGAGTCCTTCGCGCAGTTCAGCTCCGATCTGGACGCCGAGACCCGCCATCAGCTCGAGCACGGCAAGGCTCTGACCGAGATGCTCAAGCAGCCGCTCTATCAGCCCAAGACCGACGCCGAGCAGGTGGTCATCCTTGTGCTGGCTTCCCACGGGATGCTGGACGAAGTGCCTCTCGCTGAGCAGCGGGCGCGCACCGCTGCCTTTGTTCGCCAGTTCCATGCAGATGTGTCCGGCACGATGGATGCCATCACGGCCACCGGCAAGCTCACTCCCGAGCAGACCGACACCATCCTGAACGCATGGAAGGCCTACGAGGGAGGCGAGAGTCATGGCGTCCAGTAAGTTGCTGAAAGAGCGCATCGAGAGCATTCAGGATACCCGCAAGATCACGAACGCGATGTATCTTATCTCTTCCTCCAAGCTGCGCAAGGCACGCAAGAACTACCAGAACGTCCTGCCCTACTTCACCCGCATGAGAGACACCATCTCCCGTGTCGTCCCCCATCTGCCCGATGAGCCGGTGCATCCGTTCTTCCACGAGCGGCAGAGAGAGGACGGCGATCCCCGCCGCGCCTATCTGGTGCTGACGGCAGACAAGGGCATGGCAGGCTCTTTCAACCAGAACGTGCTGAAACTCCTGCTGGAAAAGGCTGACAGGAACGACCGTTTCTATGTCATCGGTCAGGTGGGCTACCGCGCCCTCCGCAAAGACCCCCGCCTGGTGCAGGAGTTCCAGTACGGCGCGACTGCTCCGTCGCTGCAGCGCGCCCGTGACATCACGGTGGACGCCATCGACGACTTCAAGTCGGGCAAACTGGATGAGATCTATCTTATCTACACCAAGATCCAGAACGCGCTCACCAGTGAGCCGGTCATGGTGCGTCTGCTGCCGCTGGATCGCGAGCATCTGCAGCCCGCCCCCAAGGGTCTGGGCGACCCCCGCGGCGAAGTCGAGCTGGTGCCGGACGCATGGACCGTGTTCGAGCAGACCGCTCCTATCTATATGCACGGCATGATCTTCGGTGCCATGACCGAGAGCTTCTGCGCTGAGCAGAGCGCCCGCATGACCGCCATGGATTCGGCCACCAAGAGCGCCAACGATATGATACGCGACTTGCAGCTGGAATATAACCGCACCCGCCAGGGCTCCATCACTCAGGAGATCACCGAGATCATCGGCGGCGCGTCTGCGGTGAAATCACAAGAATAACCTCTCCGTCAGCGCTTGCGCGCTGCCACCTCTCCTATCGAGGAGAGGCTTTGGCATTCCGTAAAGCTTCATCTCTTCGCCAGAGGCTCCCCTCGGTAGGGGAGCTGTCGAGCGAATGCGAGACTGAGAGGTTGACACATCTAATAAACGAGGCAAATCTATGATACAGGGAAAAATTATTCGCGTGGCCGGCCCTGTGGTGGACGTGCAGTTCACCGCAGGCCGACTGCCTGCCCTGCAGGAAGCGCTGACCGTGACCGCAGAAGGCACCGAGCGCACGATGGAGGTGGCGCAGCACGTCAACGAATCGACGGTGCGCTGCATCATGCTCTCGGCCAGCGAAGGTCTGGGCAAGGGTATGGAAGTCACCGCCACCGGCCACGGCCTGACTGCCCCGGTGGGCGAGGCCACGCTGGGCCGTATGTTCGACCCGCTGGGCCGCCCCATCGACGGCAAGGGCTCTGTGGACGATGTGCCGCACTGGCCCATCCACCGCAAGGCTCCCAGCTTTGCAGAGCAGAAGCCCGCTACTGAGATTTTGGAAACGGGCATCAAGGTCATCGACCTGCTGGCCCCCTACGCCAAGGGCGGCAAGATCGGTTTGTTCGGCGGCGCAGGCGTCGGCAAGACCGTCCTGATCCAGGAACTTATCCACAACGTGGCCACCGAGCACGGCGGCTACTCCATCTTCACCGGTGTCGGCGAGCGCTCCCGTGAGGGCTGCGACCTCTGGGGCGAGATGAACGCCTCCGGCGTCCTGAACAAGACCGCGCTGGTCTTCGGTCAGATGAACGAGCCCCCAGGAGCCCGTATGCGGGTGGCGGAGACCGGCCTGACCATGGCTGAGTATTTCCGCGAGGAGACCCACAAGGACGTGCTGCTTTTCATCGACAACATCTTCCGTTTCGTGCAGGCCGGCTCTGAGGTCTCTGCTCTGATGGGCCGTATGCCCTCGGCTGTCGGCTATCAGCCTACGCTGGCCAACGAGCTGGGCGCTCTGCAGGAGCGTATCACCTCCACCCGCGACGGTTCCATCACCTCGGTGCAGGCCGTCTACGTCCCCGCTGACGACCTGACCGACCCCGCTCCCGCTACCACCTTCGCTCATCTGGACGCTACCACCGTCCTGAGCCGTAAAATCGTCGAGCAGGGCATCTATCCCGCCGTGGACCCGCTGGCTTCCACCTCCCGCATTCTGGAAGCCGACATCGTGGGCGAGGAGCACTACCGCGTGGCCCGCAAGGTGCAGGCAACGCTGCAGCGCTATCAGGAACTGCAGGACATCATCGCCATTCTGGGCATGGACGAGCTGGGCGAGGAAGACAAGCTCACCGTCACCCGTGCGCGTAAGCTGCAGAAGTTCCTGTCCCAGCCCTTCTCGGTGGCTGAGAACTTCACCGGCCTGCCCGGCAAATATGTGCCGCTGGCCGAGACGGTCAAGGGCTTTGCCGCCATCGTGGACGGCAAGTGCGACGACCTGCCCGAGTGGGCCTTCTTCAACGTAGGCACCCTCGACGACGCCCGCAAGAAGGCAGCGGACAAGCTGGCGGAGGAAAAAGGCGGTGAGGCCTGATGAACAGCTTCATCCTCAACATCACGGCTTCCAGCGGTGAGTTCTATCAGGGCAGCTGCGAGAGCATGGTGCTGCCCGTGAAGGACGGCGTCTACGGTGTTCAGGCCGGCCACAGCCCGGTGCTGGTGGCTATCCACATGGGGATGCTCAAGTTCACCGTAGACGGCGAGACCCGCGAGATTCTGGTCGGCGACGGCATCGCTGAGGTGACGCCCACCTTCGTACTTCTGCTGGTGGACAGTGCCGAGCGCCCCGAGGACATCGACAAGAATCGTGCCGAGGCTGCCCGCATCCGCGCCGAAGAGCGCCTGCAGCATAAGCAGAGCATGCACGAGTATTACCAGACCAAGATCGCTCTGGACCGCGCCATGCAGCGTCTGCAGACTGCTGCGAAGTATAAGCGTTAAAACTTCTCTCCTAAACGATATTTCTCCATTTTTCTCCATAAACAAAGGGCCTGCCTGTCCATTTTACGGATGGGCAGGTTCTTTTTTTGCGTCCCTCTCTTGACAGCGGTGCGGCAAAGTGATATGATTTTGGTATCAAAAAGAAACGCTTCCGACCCCATAAGGAGGGAACTGTTATGGAAGAGAAAATTTTGAACGCCCGCAAAAACGGCATGGCGGTACTGCTGCTCACCCTGCTGGGCTATGCGGCATCCATTGCCCTGTTCGTTTGCAGCGTCCTGCTGCTGGAGGATGACCGGCTGCTGCCGGGCATCCCGCTGCTGATTTTGTCCATTGGCTATTGGATCGCAGGCATTTTTCTGTTCTGCGGCCTGAAGGTACTCAAGCCCCAGGAGGCGCTGGTACTTACCCTCTTTGGCGATTATGTGGGCACTCTGAAGGGCCAGGGCTTTTACTGGGTAAACCCCTTCTGCGCCGCCGTCAACCCTGCCGCAGGCACCCGGCTGAGCCAGAGCGGGGACGTGACCAGCAAGGAGAGCGGCGCAGCCGCCCTGCTGAGCGTCAGCGGCCAGAACAGCCAGCTCGCCTCAAGCAGCGTAAGCAAAAAGATCTCCCTGAAGATGATGACCCTCAACAACTCCCGGCAGAAGATCAACGACTGTCTGGGCAACCCGGTGGAGATCGGCATCGCCGTGATCTGGCGGGTCACCGACACTGCCAAGGCGGTGTTCAATGTGGACAACTACAAGGAGTACCTCTCCCTCCAGTGTGACAGCGCCCTGCGGAACGTGGTGCGGGTGTACCCCTACGATGTGGCCCCCAACGTGGACACCACCGGAGACGGCGTGGCCGACGAGGGCAGCCTGCGGGGCTCCTCGGAGGTGGTGGCGGCCCGCATCCGGGACGAGATCCAGAAAAACGTGGCTGAGGCAGGCATCGAGGTGGTGGAGGCCCGGATCACCTATCTGGCCTATGCGCCGGAGATCGCCGCAGTGATGCTCCAGCGCCAGCAGGCCAGCGCCATCATCGACGCCCGCAAGATGATCGTGGACGGCGCCGTGGGCATGGTGGAGATGGCACTGGACCGGCTGAGCGAAAACAAAGTGGTGGAGTTGGATGACGAACGCAAAGCGGCCATGGTCTCCAACCTGCTGGTGGTGCTCTGCGGCAACCGGGACGCACAGCCCATCGTGAACAGCGGCAGCCTGTACTGATGGCAGAGCCCAAAAAGCAGATCCCCCTGCGCCTGAACGCAAAGCTCTACGAGGCCCTTGCCGCATGGGCTGAGGACGATTTCCGCTCGGTGAACGGGCAGATCGAGTATCTCCTCACCGAGTGTGTGCGTCAGCGCAAAAAGAACGGCCGGTACGTCTCCGATCAGATCGACCTGCCGCCGGAGCTGGATATTGAATGACCCTGCTCCCCTCCGGGGGCAGGCCTTACAAAAAAGCCGATGGTATATCGGCAGGGAGGATGACTATGACAACAAGTGTAGTACCCGGGGCAAGCATCGCAGGCATGGTGTTTTCCCTTGTCGTCTCCTTCGCGCTTCCCATAGGCCTCTTCGTTTACGCAAAGAAGAAGCTGGGCGCGAAGACTGCACCGTTCTTTATCGGGTGCAGCGTTTTCTTTGTGATGGTGCTGATGCTGGAAGCTGCCATCCATCGTATCGTGTTCCAGCTGGCCGGAGAAGCGCTGACCGGAAGTGTGATCCTATACGCAGTCTATGGCGGCCTGATGGCAGCTCTTTTTGAAGAGACTGGTCGTTACATCGCCATGAGGTTTCTGGTGAAGCCGCTGGATTTTCCGAATGCCTTTATGTATGGTGCCGGACACGGCGGCGTGGAGGCAATGCTTCTGTGCGGCGTGACATCTATCAACAACATCGCAAGTGCCGTGATGATAAATTCCGGCACCATGTCTGCACAGCTGGCGACTCTTGACGCAGAGAAGGCGGCAGACACGGCAGCGGCTCTTTCGGCGCTGTGGACGACACCGAGCTTGACGTTTTTTGCAGGCGGCGTAGAGCGGATCATTGCGGTGGTGCTCCATCTGAGCCTGTCGATTCTGGTGTTCCAGTCCATCCGCAAAAAGTCCCAGAAAGACCTGCTCAATGCGTATCTGTTCCACTTTGTCATCGACTCGCTGTCCGTTCTGCTCAGTGCAGTGGCATCTGTCTGGGTGGTGGAGCTTGTCACCGCACTCGTGACCGGCGGGGCTGTCCTAATGGCAAGGTATGCCTGCATGGAAGAGTGAACGCGCGGAAATATTCTTGATATGTAGTATATAAAAGTCCCCTCTTCGTCATTGGAGCAAGAACCGTGACGAAGAGGGGACTTTCGTTTTCTGTTATTTTTTCTCGTGGCCGGCCCATCCGCTGGACTGGATAACTTCGCCGTCCGGGGTACACCAGAGGGCTTCCACGCCGTCGAGGGACTCGATGAGCTTCTGGCCATCCTCAAGGGACATACAGAACAGGCCGGTGGTGAGGCAGTCGGCTGCGCCGGAGTCGGGGGAGAGGACGCTCACGCTGTCAAAGTAGCGGGCGGGCCAGAGGGTGTCCGGGTCGATGAGGTGATGGTAGCGCACGCCGTCCACGACGTAGTAGCGCTGGTAGTTGCCGCTGGTGACGAGGGCCATATCGCTCATGTTGACACCGGAGACGTAGGAAGAGCTGGCGGTGTAGACGTCCGAGGCGTTCCACGGGTCCTCCACGCCGCCCGACCACTGGGAGCCGTCGGGCTTTGTGCCGATGGCGCGGAGGTTGCCGCCCACGCTGATGAGGGCGCTTTTCAGGCCCCGGGCCTCAGCGGCCTGTGCCACCATCTCCACGGCGTAGCCCTTGCCCACGCTGCCCACATCGAGGGACATATCCGGGTCGGAGAGATAGACGGTCTTGGCGTTTTCGTCGATGACGAGGTTGGAGATGTCGCAGTGCCGGGCGGCGGCATCCAGCGCCTCCTGTTCGGGCAGCTTGTTGTCCGCCTCGTTCGTGTTGGCTTCGGCGGCCTCGCGGTAGTCGTGCCAGATGCGGAGGACGCTGCCCATGGCGATGTTCAGCTTGCCGTTTGTGGTGTCGTACATCTGCCGGGCCAGTTCCAGCATCCCGAGGATCTTATCGTCCACCTGAACGGGTGCGACGTCGGCGTTGTCGTTGACGGTCTTGACATTCACCACACCGTCATAATCGTTGTAAATATCGTAAAGGCGGTGGTATTCCAGCAAGTCGGCGTGGAGGGCGTCCATCTGACGGGAGAACTCCTCCTCGCTGTCGCAGTAGGCAATGACCTGCGTGACAGTGTCGAAGGCATCATAGAAGATGGTGCTGTACCGCTGGGCGTCGGCGCTCACGCCCGAAGAGGCAGGCTTCTGGGTCGAGCCGCAGGCGGTGAGGACGCCGAGACAGAGCGCCCCGGTCAGCAGAGCGGAAACGAAACGCTTGATGCTCATGCCTGCTCCTTTGCCGCAGCGGTGAAGGCGGTATGCTCTTCCGACAGGTGGGCCAGCAGGTCGCCGAAGACCCAGTTCTTGTTGGACGGGGTGACCACGGCCTTGAGGGGGATGTTCACCTGTGCCTGCTTCATGAGGTCCAGCAGGGTGTCGAGGTCTTTCTCCCTGAAGTTCGCCAGAACCAGTGCGGGAGGGTAAGCGCCCGGTTCCAGCACGAGGGTGCGGGAGACTTTCGTCTCTACCTCGCCCAGCAGCTGGGCGACGGTCTTGCCCGCGTCGGCAGGGGAGACGGGAAGCAGCTTCATGCCGAAGGCGGGAGCCATCCCCTCGAGGATGCCCCGGTCGGCGGCGGACAGATTCCAGCTCAGCGCCAGCGGAACGCCGGCGTTCTGGTTGCGTGCGATATGTGCTTTCATAGCGTGAACCTCTTTCTTTCAGAGTGAAGTTTTTTGTAAATACACTATAGTATAGCACAGATAACAGGAAAAGAAAACGCGGGGCAAAGAAAAAGCGTCCTCCGGTGAGGACGCTCAGGAAAGCGGGTCTCAGTTCATTTTCTTGCCGAAGAACTCCACTTCCTTACTGATGAAGCCCATCAGCTCATCGAACTGGTCGGGGGTCAGGCTCTGCGCACCGTCGCACTTGGCCTTGGCGGGGTCGTTGTGGACTTCGATCATCAGGCCGTCGGCACCGGCGGCGACAGCGGCCTTGGCCAGCTGAGGCACCATCCATGCGTGGCCGCAGGCGTGGCTGGGGTCTACGATGACGGGCAGGTGGGTCATCTTATGAAGCATGACTACGCCGGCGAGGTCGAGGGTGTTGCGCATACTGGTCTCAAAGGTGCGGATGCCGCGCTCGCAGAGGATGACGTTCTCGTTGCCCTCGGCCATGATGTACTCAGCGCTCATGACGAACTCCTCGAGGGTGTTGGCGAGGCCGCGCTTGAGCAGGACAGGCTTTTTCTGACGGCCTACAGCCTTGAGCAGTTCGAAGTTCTGCATATTGCGGGCACCCACTTGGATGAGGTCTACATTCTCGAAGAGGGGCAGATGTTCGGTGTTCATGATCTCGGTGACGATGGGAGAGCCGGTGGCACGGCGGGCCAGCTTGAGCAGGTCGAGACCCTCACTGCGCATCCCCTGGAAGGAGTAGGGGGAAGTGCGGGGCTTGAACGCACCGCCGCGCAGCAGGGAAGCGCCGGCTGCCTTGACGCGCTGGGCGCAGTAGGTGATCTGCTCCTCGCTCTCGATGCTGCAGGGGCCGGCGATGACGGCAAAGCTGCCGCCGCCGATCTTCACGCCTTCCACGTCGATGACGCTGTCATCCGGGTGGAACTTGCGGTTGGCCTTCTTGTAGGGCTCCGACACGCGGCGGCAGGTCTCGACCACGGGGTTTGCCAGCACCCAGCTCTCGGCGATGGCCTTGGTGTCGCCGATGAGGCCGAGGATGTGGGTGTCGCTGCCCTTGGAGTCGTTGATCTGCAGGCCCATGCCTTCCAGCTCGGTGCAGAATTCGTGGACTTTTTCTTTGGGGGCGTCCTGTTTGAGTACGATGATCATGGCGGGTTCTCCTTTTCCTGTTCTGGTACGGCAGGGGAGATGAGGCCGCCTTGCCGTTGATGTTTCAATATCGTAAACTTCAGTATCGTGAAGTGATTGGGCATGGACATAGCATAGCACTTCAGTTTCATGAAGTCAATAGCCTTTCCGAAATTTTTTGAATTTTGGGAGAGAAAGTGGTAGAATAAATCTGGACTCAACCTCTCAGTCTCGCTTCGCTCGACAGCTCCCCTACCGAGGGGAGCCTCTGGCGAAGAGGAGAAGTTTTCCGCTATGCCAAGGCCTCCCCTCGATAGGGGAGGTGGCACGCCGTCAGGCGTGACGGAGAGGTTAATACAACGATAGAGGTCTTACATATGGGCAAAGAAGCAAAAACCAACGCCATGCGCATTCTGGAGCGGGCCAAGGTGGCCTACACCGCGCATGAATATCCCCACGAAGAGGGCGTGGCCGTGGACGGCGTGACTGTCGCCGCCAGCATCGGTGAAGACCCTGCCTGCGTCTACAAGACGCTGGTGACGCAGGGGAATAGCAAGAACTACTTCGTCTTCGTCATCCCGGTGGCGGCAGAGCTGGATCTGAAAGCCGCCGCCCGCAGCGTGGGCGAAAAGAGCGTGGCGATGATACACGTCGCTGACATCAACAAAGTCACCGGCTATGTCCGGGGCGGCTGCAGCCCGGTGGGCATGAAAAAGCAGTACACCACCGTCTTCGATGAGAGCGTGCTGAGCCAGCCGAAGGTCTACGTTTCCGGCGGGCGCATCGGTACGCAGGTCTGCTGCGCTCCTGCCGACCTCATCAAGGCCGCACGGGCGACTACGGCAAAGATCATCTTCTGAAAGCCTCTCCCAAGGGGAGAGCCTTTAAGAGGATATTTATTATAAAAAGATTTTCTGATAAGTCGTACTTAAAAAGAAAAACAGTGTCGAAACTGCACAAAATTTTTGAAAGTTTTTTGACAGCAGGGAACACAAGGGAAAATTTGTCCGAACGCTCTTTGCAAAGGCGTTTTTTTGCCGTATACTGTAGTCAGACGGCGGACGGAAGAGCGCATGAACTCTTTTTCAGCCGGAGAAGAACAGCGTGGACAACGAGGTTTGCGGAGGATGAGCAGAATGCGAAATGAGCTGCTGGGTACCATGTGCCGTCCCGGTACGGGAATGCATCAGGGGCTCCGTGTAACCTGCTGTGGGTCCAGTCTGTCCAGAATGAAATAAAAGGCCGTGGTGTAAGTGCATCACAGCCTTTTTTGTTTTTCGTCGCGGGAGATAGAGAAAGAGAGGTTGGATACAGATGATTCGTAAAGTGGCAGTCATTATGGGTTCGGACAGTGATTGGCCGGTGGTGAAAGGTGCCTGCGCTCAGCTCAAGGCGCTGGACATCCCCTTTGAGGCGCACATCCTGTCGGCCCACCGCACCCCTGCCGAGGCAGCGGAGTTTGCAAAGAATGCCAGGGCCAACGGCTTCGGCGTCATCCTCTGTGCAGCAGGCATGGCGGCCCATCTGGCCGGTGCTTTTGCCGCAAACACCACCCTGCCGGTCATCGGCATCCCGATGAAGGGCGGCGCGATGGACGGCCTGGACGCCCTGCTGGCTACCGTCCAGATGCCCAGCGGCATCCCGGTGGCCACAGTGGCCCTGAACGGCGCGAAGAACGCCGCCTGGCTGGCTGCTGAGATCCTGGCCCTCGGCGATGAGGCACTGGCTGCGAAGCTGGATGCTGAGCGCGTCGCCATGGCCCGGCAGATCGCCGCCAAGGAAGAAAAACTGCAGAAAGAGATCGAGGAACTGTAATGTCTGATTTTGCATACCCGCTTCACGAAGAGTGCGGCGTTTTCGGCATCTATGACCGTGCCGGCACCGAGGACGTGGCCGCTGCCGCCTACTCGGCCCTGTACGCGCTGCAGCATCGCGGACAGGAGAGCTGCGGCATCGCCGTGAACGACGACGGTGTCATCAACGGCCACCGGGACCTCGGCCTTGTCAACGAAGTGTTCACCCCGGCGGTGCTGGGATCGCTGGCAAAGCCCACGGCCCATATGGCTACCGGCCATGTCCGCTACGCCACCTCCGGCAGCCGCGTCCGGGCCAACGCCCAGCCCATGATCGTCCGGCATGGCCGGGGTACCATGGCCCTCTGCCACAACGGCAATCTGACCAACGCTCTGGAGCTGCGCCGCCAGCTGGAAAACGAGGGTGCCATCTTCCATGGTTCCTCCGATACCGAGGTCATCTGCTACCTCGTCACCCGCAACCGCCTGCGGATGGGCAGCATCGAGATCGCCATCAGCAAGACGATGGATGTCCTCGAAGGTGCTTACAGCCTCGTGGTCATGTCGGCCACTAAGCTTATCGCGGCCCGCGACCCCCGCGGTTATCGCCCTCTCTGCATCGGCACCCTGCCGGGCGGCGGCTACGTCTTTGCCAGCGAGAGCTGCGCATTGGATGCCGTGGGCGCGACCCTGCTGCGGGACGTGGAACCCGGCGAGATCGTCATCACCGACACCAAGACCGGTGAGCTGCGCTCCATCAAAGACCACTGCGGCCGTCCCGACCGCCAGATGTGCGTCTTCGAGTTCATCTATTTCGCCCGCCCCGACAGCATCATCGAGGGCAGCTCGGTGCATGAGGCCCGCAAGCAGGCAGGCCGCTTCCTGGCTCAGGAGCACCCCGTGGAGGCCGATGTGGTCATCGGTGTGCCGGACTCCGGCCTCGACGCCGCCCTTGGCTACTCTCAGGAGAGCGGCATCCCCTACGGCATCGGCTTTATTAAAAATAAGTACATCGGCCGCACCTTCATCCAGGGCAGCCAGAAGCAGCGCGAGAACAGCGTCCGCATCAAGCTGAACGTCGTGACCAGCACCGTCAAGGGCAAGCGGGTCGTGCTGGTGGATGACTCCATCGTGCGCGGCACCACCTCTGCCCGCATCATCAAGCTGCTGCGGGACGCCGGAGCAAAGGAAGTCCACTTCCGCGTTTCGGCACCCCCCTTCAAATATCCCTGCTACTTTGGCACCGACATCCCCGACCAGAAGCTTCTGGTCGCTACCGGCCGCACGGTGGACCAGATCAACGAGATCATTGGCGCCGACACGCTGGGCTACCTCTCCACGGAGCACGTCGTCCAGCTGGCCCAGAACGCCAACTGCGGCTTCTGCACCGCCTGCTTCACCGGCAAATACGCTGTAAAGCCGGAAGAGGTGCTTTCCACCGATATTCATGAACGCCACCTGAATGACCGTCCCAAGGACGAGAAAAAGTTAGGAGAGTAACAATGGAAAAGAGCTATTCGGAAAGCTATGCAGCCGCAGGTGTGGACATCACCGCCGGCTATCGTTCGGTCGAACTCATGAAGCAGTATGTGGCCCGCACTATGAACGAGCACTGCATCGGTGGTCTGGGCGGCTTCGGCGGCCTGTTTGAGCTGGACTGCACCGGCTACAAGCACCCCGTCCTCATCTCCGGCACCGACGGCGTCGGCACCAAGCTGAAGATCGCCATGATCATGGACAAGCACGACACCATCGGCATCGACTGCGTGGCTATGTGCGTCAACGACGTCATCTGTGCCGGTGCAAAACCGCTGGTCTTCCTCGACTACATCGCCTGCGGCCGCAACATCCCCGAGAAGATCGCCGAGATCGTCAAGGGCGTGTCCGAGGGCTGCGTCCAGGCTGACTGTTCTCTGGTGGGCGGCGAGACCGCTGAGCACCCGGGCATGATGCCGGAGGACGAGTACGATCTGGCCGGTTTCACCGTGGGCGTTGTGGACAAGGAAAAGATCCTCAATAACGAGACCATGAAGCCCGGCGATGTCATCATCGCCCTGCCCTCCACCGGCGTCCATTCCAACGGTTTCTCGCTGGTGCGCAAAATTTTTGACATCGACGGCGACCCCGCCGTCCTGAAGACGGCCCCCGCAGAGCTGGGCGGCAAGACCCTCGGCGAGGCCCTGCTGGCCCCCACCAAGATTTACGTCAAGCCTGTGCTGAAAGTGCTGGAAGAAGTGGATGTCAAGGGCATCTCTCACATCACCGGCGGCGGCTTCTACGAGAATATCCCCCGCAGCCTGAAGAAGGGCTGCTGCGCCCGCATCAAGAAGGAGGATGTCCGCACTCCGGCCCTTTTCCATCTGATGCAGAAGACCGGCAGCATCTCTGAGCACGATATGTTCAACACCTTCAATATGGGCGTCGGCATGGTGCTGACCGTCCCCGCTGAGCAGGCCGACAAGGCACTGGAGATCCTCCATGCCAACGGCGAGCCGGAAGCTTACCGTCTGGGCGTCATCGCAGAAGGTGAGGGTGTCGAGCTGTGCTGAACATTGCAGTGTTAGTGTCCGGCGGCGGCACCAATTTGCAGGCGCTGCTGGACAGCGAGGCCCGGGGCGAGAACCCCAACGGCAAGATCAGGCTTGTCGTGGCCTCCAAACCCGGCGTCTACGCGCTGGAACGCGCCGCTAATGCGGGCGTCGAGGGTGTGGTGGTCCGCCGGAAGGATTACGCTTCCAGTGAGGATTTTGACGCCGCACTGCTGAAAACGCTGAAAGAACATAACATTGACCTTGTGGTCCTGGCGGGCTTTTTGTCCGTGTTAGGCCCCAGCGTCATCGAGGCCTATCCCCGCCGCATCCTGAATATCCACCCCGCCCTCATCCCGTCCTTCTGCGGGCCGGGAATGTACGGCCTGCGCCCCCACGAGGCCGCGCTGGCCCGGGGCTGCAAGGTGACGGGTGCTACCGTCCACTTCGTCAATGAGGAGTGCGACGGCGGGCCTATCCTGCTGCAGAAGGCCGTGGACATCCTGCCCGGCGACACCCCCGAGGTGCTGCAGAAGCGTGTAATGGAGCAGGCTGAATGGAAGCTGCTGCCGAAGGCTGTGGCAATGGTTTGCAGCGGAGAGATAAAGTAAAAACTCCTTCCGTCACGCCTGACGGCGTGCCACCTCCCTCAAGGAGGGAGGCTTGAGGCTCCCTCTCCGAGGGGGCTGTCGCCGCAGGCGACTGGGGGAGTTCCGTAATAGGAGAATAACAATGGAGAAAATCAACCTGAACGAATATCTGGCCGCGAACGAGTACCCCGGCCGCGGCATCGCGGTGGCAAAGGCCCCGGATGGCCGTCAGATGTTCATCGGCTATTTCATCATGGGCCGCAGCGAGAACAGCCGCAACCGCGTCTTCGACCCGGTGCCGGAGCGCGGCGGCATCTGCACCATGGCTGCCGACCCGGCCAAGCTCGAGGACCCCAGCCTCATCATCTATAACCCCGTGCTGACCCTCGGCAAGACCCATATCGTCACTAACGGTGACCAGACCGACACCATCTTTGACGAGATGAGCCGGGGCAAGAGCTTCGCCGACGCTCTGCGCACCCGCACCTTTGAGCCGGACGAGCCCAACTACACCCCCCGCATCTCCGCTGTGGTGTACGCAGACGGCAGCTACCAGATGAGCATCCTCAAGTCTGCCGACGGCAACGGTGAGAGCGTCCAGCGCTATTTCTTCGACTACCCCCAGCCCGTGGCCGGTGAAGGCCACTTCATCAGCACCTACAAGCACAACGGCAATCCCATCCCCAGCTTTGAGGGGGAGCCGCTCCGCTTCGCCTGCCCCCGCACCATCGGCGACTTCGCCCACGGCCTGTGGCAGAACCTGAACCCCGACAACAAAGTCAGCCTCTTCGCCCGGGTCATCGACCTGGAGACCGGCGAGAGCGGTGACATGATCTTCAACAAATACGACGCTGTGTGCAGCGACCTCGACGACCCCGAGGAGCCGGAGCTGCTGCCCGAAGAGCTGGAACTGCTCAAAAAGCTCGACGCTGAGGAAGAATAACCTAAGACACAAGGAGGATGCACCAATGAATGAACTCGCACTGAAGTACGGCTGCAACCCCAACCAGAAGCCCAGCCGCATCTATATGGAGGATGGCTCTGACCTGCCCGTCACCGTCCTGAACGGCAAGCCCGGCTACATCAATTTTCTGGATGCTCTGAACTCCATCCAGCTGGTGAAGGAGCTGAAGGAGGCTTGCGGCCTGCCCGCTGCCGCTTCTTTCAAGCACGTCTCCCCGGCCGGCGCAGCTCTCGGTCTGCCTCTGAGCGAGGTGGAGCGGAAGATGTACCACATCGCCCCGGACATGGAGCTTTCGCCGCTGGCCTGCGCTTATGCCCGCGCCCGCGGTGCGGACCGGATGTCCTCCTTCGGCGACTGGATCGCCCTCTCTGACGTCTGCGATGTGCCGACTGCAAAGCTCATCCAGCACGAAGTGTCTGACGGCATCATCGCCCCGGGCTATGAGCCGGAGGCACTGACCATCCTCGCCGGAAAGAAGAAGGGCAATTACAACGTGGTCGCCATCGACCCGGCCTACAAGCCGAACCCCGTGGAGCACAAGCAGGTCTACGGCATCACCTTCGAGCAGGGCCGCAACGAGCTGGCCATCAACGCCGACACCATGCTGACCAACTGGGTCACCGAGAACAAGACCGTGACCGAGGAGCAGAAGCGCGACCTCATCATTGCTCTCATCACCCTGAAATACACCCAGTCCAACAGCGTCTGCTACACCGCAGGCGGCCAGACCATCGGCGTGGGCGCCGGCCAGCAGAGCCGCATCCACTGCACCCGTCTGGCAGGCCAGAAGGCCGACAACTGGCAGCTGCGCCATATGCCGAAGGTGCTGGAGCTGCCTTTCCGTGACGATGTGGCAAAGCCCAACCGCGACAACGCCATTGATGTTTACATCGGCGACACCCCCGAGGACGTCATCGGCGACGACGTCTGGGCCGAGACCTTCACCCGTCAGCCCGAGCCGCTGACCGCTGAGGAAAAGAAAGAGTACCTGAGCCATGTCACCGGCGTCTGCCTCGGTTCGGATGCGTTCTTCCCCTTCGGCGACAACATCGAGCGCGCACGCCGTTCCGGCGTGACGGCCATCGTCCAGCCCGGCGGCTCCATCCGCGACCAGCAGGTCATCGACACCTGCAACAAGTACGGCATCGCAATGGCATTCTGCGGCATCCGGCTGTTCCATCACTAAAAAGAAAACCTCTCAGTCTCGCTTTGCTCGACAGCTCCCCTAGCGAGGGGAGCCTTTGGCGAAGAGATAAAGCTTTCCGAAATGCCAAAGCCTCCCCTCGGTAGGGGAGGTGGCACGGCGTCAGCCGTGACGGAGAGGTTGAGTTATGAGGTGCGTGAAAATGAGCAAGAAAATCTTAGTCGTTGGCGGCGGCGGACGCGAGCACGCCATCATCAAGGCATTGAAGAAGAGCCCCGACTGCGGCGAAGTCTGGTGTGCGCCCGGCAACGGCGGCATCGGCTATGACGCCCACTGCGTCAACATCAAGGCCACCGATGTGGAAACGATGGTCGGCTTTGCGGAGACGGAAAAGTTTGACTACGTCGTGGTGGCTCAGGACGACCCGCTGGCACTGGGCATGGTGGATGCGCTGGCGGCAGTCGGCATCCCGGCTTTCGGCCCGGACAAGGCCGCTGCCCGCATCGAGGCATCCAAGGTCTTTTCGAAAGACCTCATGAAGAAGTACGGCATCCCCACCGCAAAGTATGAGACCTTCGACGACCCCGCCAAGGTCATGGAGTATATCAAGGCTGAGGGCAAATACCCGGTGGTCATCAAGGCCGACGGCCTTGCGCTGGGCAAGGGCGTGCTCATCTGCGAGAACGAAGAGCAGGCCGCCGAGGGCGTCAAGGAGATCATGCTGGACAAAAAGTTCGGCGCTTCCGGCAACCATGTCGTGGTGGAAGAGTTCCTCACCGGCCCTGAGGTCAGTGTGCTGAGCTTCACCGACGGCAAGGTGGTCAAGCCTATGGTGTCCTCCATGGACCACAAGCGCGCCAATGACCACGACACCGGCCTGAACACCGGCGGCATGGGTACCGTCGCGCCGAACCCCTATTACACTCCGGCCATCGCTGCCGAGTGCATGGAGAAAATTTTCCTGCCCACCATCAAGGCCATGAACGCTGAGGGCTGCCCCTTCAAGGGCTGCCTCTACTTCGGCCTGATGCTCACCCCGGACGGCCCGAAGGTCATCGAGTACAACTGCCGCTTCGGCGACCCTGAGACTCAGGTGGTGCTGCCCCTGCTGGAAAGCGACCTGCTCAAGGTCATGACCGCCTGCACCGAGGGGACGCTGGCCGACACCGAGGTCAAGTTCTCTGACGGCGCTGCCGCCTGCGTCATCCTCGCTTCCGGCGGCTACCCGGTGGCCTACGAGAAGGGCAAGCCCATCACCGGTCTGGTGGACGGCCAGCTGCCCGATGAGCCGAACGTCACGGTCTACCACTCCGGCACGGCCATCACCGAGGACGGCCAGCTCGTCACCAACGGTGGCCGTGTGCTGGGTGTGACGGCCACTGCGCCCGGCCTGCCCCGCGCCATCTCCATCGCCTACGAGGCGGCGGAGCACATCCACTTCGACAAGCTGCACAAGCGCACCGACATCGGGATGCGGGCGCTGAAAGCGCTGGCAGAGAAAGAATAAACCTCTCAGTCTGCTTCGCAGACAGCTCCCCTACCGAGGGGAGCCTCTGGCGAAGAGATGAAGTTTTCCGGTATGCCAAGGCCTCCCCTCGCTAGGGCAACGACGACGACCGCCGCCGGTGGCGGAAGCAGGGAGGAGTTGTTGGGGCCGCGGTCAGCAATACGCAAGCAAAGCGAAGCGGATGCTGGGTACCGCAACCCGGACAATGGCACGGCGTTAGCCGTGACGGAGAGGTTTAGCCCGGAAGAAGAAATCGATACAGGAGGGAAATACCCAATGGTATATCGTATCTATGTTGAAAAGAAACCCGGCTTCGACGGCGAGGCCCAGAGCCTGCGCAATGAGCTCGTCTCCCTGCTGGGCATCAAGGAGCTGAACGGTCTGCGTCTGCTCAACCGCTACGACGTGGAGGGCATCGACGAGGCTCTGTTCGAGCAGTGCGTCCCCACCGTGTTCAGTGAGCCGCCGGTGGATAACACCTATGCAGAGCTGCCTGTCTCCGACGGCGTGTCTTTCGCCGTGGAGTATCTGCCCGGCCAGTTCGACCAGCGCGCCGACTCTGCCGCCGAGTGCATCCAGCTCATCAGCCAGGGCGACCGCCCGCTGGTGCGCTCTGCCCGCGTCTACCTGCTGGAAGGCACCCTGACCGATGAGCAGGTGGCTGAGATCAAGAAATATGTCATCAACCCGGTGGAGGCCCGCGAGGCTTCGCTGGACACCAGGGCTACCCTGAAGATGGAGTATCCCATCCCCACCGAAGTGGAGGTGCTGGACGGCTTCAACGAGCTGGATGAGGCAGGCCTGAAAAAGTTCATCGACGAGAAGGGCCTCGCCATGGACCTGGGCGACATCAAGTTCTGCCAGGAGTATTTCCGCTCGGAGAAGCGCGACCCGACCATCACCGAGATCAAGATGATCGACACCTACTGGTCGGACCACTGCCGCCACACCACCTTCGGAACCATTCTGGATGACGTCCAGATCGACGATGCCGTGGTGCAGGAGGCCTTTGACCGCTACATGGCCATGCGCGCCGACCTTGGCCGCGAGAACAAGCCCCGCTGCATGATGGACCTGGCCACCATCGGTGTCAAGGAACTGAAAAAGCAGGGCATCCTGAAGAACCTCGACGAGTCTGAGGAGATCAACGCCTGCACCGTGAAGATCAAGTGCGACGTCAACGGCAAGGACGAGGACTGGCTGTTCCTCTTCAAAAACGAGACCCACAACCACCCGACGGAGATCGAGCCTTTCGGCGGCGCTGCCACCTGCATCGGCGGTGCGATCCGCGACCCGCTGTCCGGCCGCAGCTACGTCTATCAGGCCATGCGCGTCACCGGCGCAGGCGATCCCCTCAAGCCCGTCAGTGAGACCCTGCCCGGCAAGCTGCCCCAGCGCAAACTGGTGACCACCGCTGCCGCCGGTTATTCCTCCTACGGCAATCAGATCGGCCTTGCTACCGGTCAGGTGGATGAGATCTATCACCCCGGCTATGTGGCAAAGCGCATGGAGATCGGCGCTGTTGTGGGCGCAACGCCCGCTTCCCACGTCCGCCGCGAATGCCCCGCTCCCGGCGACGTCATCGTCCTGCTGGGCGGCCGCACTGGCCGCGACGGCATCGGCGGTGCCACCGGTTCCTCCAAGGCCCACAAGCTGGACAGCCTCGAGCACTGCGGTGCTGAGGTCCAGAAGGGCAACGCCCCCATCGAGCGCAAGCTGCAGCGCCTGTTCCGCCGCGAGGACGCCTGCAAGATGATCAAGCGCTGCAACGACTTCGGCGCCGGCGGCGTCTCTGTCGCCATTGGCGAGCTGGCCGACGGCCTGTATATCGACCTGAACAAGGTCACCAAGAAGTATGACGGCCTCGACGGCACTGAGCTGGCCATCAGCGAGAGCCAGGAGCGTATGGCCGTGGCTCTGGCCCCTGAGGACGTGGACAAGTTCATCTCCATCGCCACCGAGGAGAACCTTGAGGCCACCCCCGTGGCAAAGGTCACCGAGGAAAAGCGCCTGAACATGGTGTGGAACGGCAAGTCCATCGTCAACATCAGCCGCGAGTTCCTGAACTCCAACGGCGCTGAGAAGCACCAGAACGTCCACATCGAGAAGGGGACTGTCTGGCAGCCCCAGTGGGCCGGCGTGACCTTCGAACAGAAGATGAAGAACATGGTGGGCGATTTGAACGTCTGCAGCAAGAAGGGCCTTTCTGAGCGATTCGACTCCACCATCGGCGCGGCCACCGTGCTGATGCCTTTCGGCGGCGCATGCCAGCTGACCCCCCAGAACGCCATGGTCGCAAAGCTGCCCGTGGACGGCGAGACCAACACCTGCTCCGGCATGGCATGGGGCTACAACCCCTACCTCATGAGCGCCAACCAGTATGTGGGCGCACGGATGGCCGTCGTCGAGAGTGTGACCAAGCTGGTGGCCTCCGGCTTCCGCTATGAGGACGCCTACCTGACCTTCCAGGAGTACTTCGAGCGCCTTGGCACTTCCCCGGAGCGCTGGGGCAAGCCGCTGGCCGCTCTGCTGGGCGCACTGGACGCACAGATCGGCCTCGGCATCGCCTCCATCGGCGGTAAGGACAGCATGTCCGGCTCCTTCGAGCAGCTGGATGTGCCTCCTACGCTGGTGTCCTTCGCTACCGCCATCGGCAAGGCCAGCCGCGTCGTCTCCACCGAGTTCAAGAAGCCTGAGAGCACCGTCGTCCTCATCCGGCCCATCCTGGACCCCGTCACCGGCTGCCCCAACTTCTTCTCCCTGAAGGCCAACTACAAGAAAGTTGAGCAGATGATGGAAGATGGCATGGTGGCCGCTGCTTCCTCTGTGGGCTATGGCGGTCTGGCCGAGGCTCTCTTCAAGATGGGTCTGGGCAACCGCATCGGCTTCAAGATGATGAACAACATGACCACCCACGATATGTTTAAGCCCATGTACGGCTCCATCGTGCTGGAGATGGTCTCTGACGCCCCGGCTGGTGAGCTGCTGGGCGAGACCACCGCAGACTACACCTTCGAGTGCTGCGGCGACAAGCTGGATATGGCTCAGCTGCAGGAGATCTGGGAGAGCAAGCTCGAGCCCGTCTATCCCTACCGCAAGGCCGGCCCTGTCGTCGAGAAGATCGACGGCAGCCTGACCGCCCCCGCTGCGCCCAAGATCGGCGTGGCAAAGCCGAAGGTCATCATCCCGGTCTTCCCGGGTACCAACTGCGAGTATGACACCGCCCACGCCTTTGCCCGCGCCGGTGCGGACCCCGAGGTGCTGGTCATCCGCAACCTGACCCCCGCTGACGTCACCGCCAGCTGCGAGGCACTGGTCAAGGCCATCAACGAGAGCCAGATCGTCATGCTGCCCGGCGGCTTCTCCGGCGGCGACGAGCCGGATGGAAGCGCAAAGTTCATCGCCTCCTTCTTCCGCAATCCTGCGGTCACTGAGGCAGTCCGCGACCTGCTGCAGCACCGTGATGGTCTGATGCTGGGCATCTGCAACGGCTTCCAGGCCCTCATCAAGCTGGGTCTGGCCGCTTACGGCGACATCCGCCCCATCACGGCCTGCGACCCGACCCTGACCTTCAACACCATCGGCCGCCACCAGAGTATGCTGGTGCGCACCCGCATCGCCTCCACCGGCAGCCCCTGGCTGTCCAAGTGCAGTGTGGGCGACCAGCACACCGTGGCCATCAGCCACGGTGAGGGCCGCTTCGTGGCACCTCAGAGCGTGCTGGACACCCTCATCGCCAACGGCCAGATCGCGACCCAGTACGTTGATCAGGACGGCAACCCCAGCATGGACATGAAGTACAACCCCAACGGCTCCGTCCTCGCCATCGAGGGCATCACCAGCCCGGATGGCCGTGTCTTCGGCAAGATGGGCCATTCGGAGCGCAGCGGCGAGTACCTGTACAAAAACGTCACCGGCGACAAGTATCAGCCTATTTTCGAGGGCGGCGTGGACTATTTCAAGATTTGATGGTAAAATAGGAGAAAACCTCTCCGTCATTGCTTCGCAATGCCACTGCCCGGGTTGCGGCACCCAGCATCCGCAGCGCTTTGCTTGCGTCTTGCTGGCCGCGGCCCCAACAGCGACTCCCTGTTTCCGCCACTGGCGGCGGTCGTCGTTGTTGCTCCTAACGAGGGGAGGCTTTGGCATTTCGTAAAGCTTTCTCTCTTCGCCAGAGGCTCCCCTCGGTAGGGAAGCTGTCGAGCGGAGCGAGACTGAGAGGTTGAGGTTTCGTAAAACTTACCCAAGGAGGACATCTTCATGTCTCAGCATGACCGTTATATCAGCCCCTTTTCCACCCGTTATGCCTCCGATGAGATGCAGTACATCTTCTCGGACGACAACAAGTTCCGCACCTGGCGCCGCCTGTGGGTGGCGCTGGCCCGGGCCGAGATGAAGCAGGGCCTGACCAATATCACCCCCGAGATGGTGGCCGAGCTGGAAGCTCATGTGGACGACATCAACTATGAAGTCGCCATCGAGCGGGAAAAGCTGGTGCGCCACGACGTCATGAGCCATGTCTACGCCTACGGCCAGCAGTGTCCCAAGGCGGCAGGCATCATCCATCTGGGTGCCACCAGCTGCTATGTCGGCGACAACACCGACATCATCGTGATGCGTCAGGGCCTCGAGCTGGTGCGCAAGAAGCTCATCGGCGTGCTGGCAAAGCTGGCAAAGTTCGCCGAGGAGTATAAGGATATGCCCTGCATGGCCTACACCCACTGCCAGCCCGCCCAGCCCACCACCGTGGGCAAGCGCGCTACCCTGTGGGCCAACGAGCTGGTGATGGACCTCAACGAGATCGACCACCGTCTGGCAACTCTGCAGCTGCGCGGCGTCAAGGGTACCACAGGCACCCAGGCTTCCTTTATGGAGCTGTTCAAGGGCGACGCCGACAAGATCCGCGCCGTGGATGCTTCCATCGCCGAGGAGATGGGCTTCGACAGCGAGGCCGTCATCCCGGTGTCCGGCCAGACCTACAGCCGCAAGGTGGACGCCTTCATCCTCAACGCACTGGCCGGCATCGGCCAGAGCTGCATGAAGTTCGCCACCGACCTGCGCCTGCTGGCCAACTTCAAGGAGATGGAAGAGCCGTTTGAGAAGAACCAGATCGGTTCCTCCGCTATGCCCTACAAGCGAAACCCCATGCGCTGCGAGCGCATCTGCGCTTTGAGCCGCTACCTGATGGTGGATGTGCTCAACCCCAGCTTCACTACCGGTACGCAGTGGTTCGAGCGCACGTTGGACGACAGCGCCAACAAGCGCGTTGCCATGGCTGAGGGCTTCCTCGCCACCGACGCCATCCTGAACATTATGCTCAACGTCACCGACGGCATCGTGGTCTACCCGAAGGTCGTGCGCAGCCGCCTGATGGCCGAGCTGCCCTTCATGGCCAGCGAGAACATCATGATGCAGGCCGTGGAGAAGGGCGGCAACCGTCAGGAGCTCCACGAGCGTCTGCGCCAGCACGCCATCGCCGCCGGCAAGCAGGTCAAGGAAGAGGGTCTGCCCAACGACATGGTGGACCGCATCGCCGCCGACCCGGCCTTTGGTCTGACCAAGGAAGAGATCGCGGCGGGCCTTGTGCCGGAGAACTTTGTGGGCCGCGCTCCCCAGCAGGTGGAGGAATTCATCGCTCACATCCTCAAGCCCATCTTTGACGCCAACCCGGATGCTGTGGAACAGCACGCAAACCTGAGCGTCTAAACGTGATTTTACAGGAAAAGAGGCTGTTGCCGCAGGCAACGGCCTCTTTTCTGCACACAGAAGGAGTTTTCATGAGACTCGATAAATATTTAGCCGAGACGGCCCAATGCACCCGGAGCGAGGCGAAGGCACTGCTGGCGAAAGGCCGCGTCACGGTCAACGGCGCGGTCTGCAAGAAAGGGGATACCCAGCTGAAAGAGGCTGACGCCGTGGCGGTGGACGGCAAGGCGCTGGTCTACCGGCAGTTCGTCTACCTTATGCTCAACAAGCCCGAGGGCGTCGTCAGCGCCTCCACCGACAAGCGGGACACAACAGTCGTGGATCTGGTGGGGGATGCCTATCCCCGGCGGGAGCTGTTCCCGGCCGGGCGGCTGGACAAGACCAGCACCGGTTTCGTCCTGCTGACGGACGACGGCGGCTTTGCCCACGACATCCTCGCGCCCAGGCGCCATGTCTCCAAGACCTACACCGTCGTCATCGACACCCCGCTGACAGAAGAGATGAAGGCCGGCTTTGCCGCAGGCGTTACCCTTGCCGACGGCACGGCCCTTTCGCCGGCGGAAGCGTCCGCCCTCACCCCCGACGGGCTGACGGTCCGCGTTCTGCTCAGGCAGGGCGTGTATCATCAGATCAAGCGGATGTTCGGTGTCTACGGTGCGGGCGTCAACGCCCTGCACCGGGACGCCATCGGCGGGCTTGCGCTGGACGAGAGCCTTGCCCCGGGCCAGTGGCGGGAGCTGACAGCTGACGAGGTGGCGAAAATTACCACGGGGTAAAGGACTGCTTTTCACCCGGTTTTCAAAAAAGTATCACATTTTACCGGTAAAATAGCCCTCAGAACCACGCAGAAAGGCCCTTTTTGGCCCGAAAATGACCCCGAAAGATAATTTCAACAAGAAAGAAGAATTTTTTTTGGTGAAATATGTTGCAAAAGTAAATTCTTTTGTGTAAAATATAAAATGTAATGCGGCGAAATTGTTAAAAATCACAATCCTGCCCACCTGCGGTTTGCACAAGAGAGGAAAAGGGGTATCCATTTATGGCCAATAGAGTATTTCAGAGCGTGATCTACCAGATGAAGGACGCGATCGACCGCGTGGTCGGCGTGGTGGATGAGACCGGCGCTGTCATCTCCTGCTCGGAGCTGAATCTGATCGGCGAGGTGCGCGAGGGCTTTATGGCAGAGCGTCTGACGGCCGGTGACCGCTTCGTGCGGGATGGCTACACCTACCAGCAGTTCTCCAGCGCAAAGCATAACGATTATGCCGTTTTTGTGGAAGGTGCGGACGAGACTGCAGGCCAGTTTGCCGCTGTGCTGTCCATCAGCCTGCAGAGCATCAAGCAGTATCACGACGAGAAGTTCGACAAAGCCAACTTTATCAAGAATGTGGTGCTGGACAATATCCTGCCCGGCGACATCTACGCCAAGGCCCGTGAGCTCCACTTTGCCACCGACGTCTCCCGCGTGGTGTTCATCGTCCGCGTCACCAGCGGCGGCGACATCTCCGCTTACGACGTGGTGAGCAGCCTGTTCCCCGACAAGCAGAAGGACTTCGTCTTCAACATCAGCGAGACGGACACCGTCCTGGTCAAGGAGATCCGCAAGGGCATCGACCGCACCGATATGGAGAAGCTGGCCGCCAGCATCGTGGACACCCTGTCCGGCGAGCATTACATCAAGGCTGTCGTGGGCATCGGCACCCCCATCGCCAACGTGAAGGACCTGGCTACTTCCTTTAAGGAAGCACAGATCGCCATGGAGGTCAGCAAGGTGTTCGACACCGAAAAGCAGATCATCCGCTACGACAATCTGGGCATCGCACGTCTTATTTACCAGCTGCCCACCACGGTCTGCGAGATGTTCCTGCGCGAAGTGTTCAAGCAGGGCAGCATCGAGAGCCTGGACCAGGAGACCCTGTTCACCATCCAGCGCTTCTTCGAGAACAACCTGAACGTCTCCGAGACCAGCCGCGGCCTGTTCGTCCACCGCAACACGCTGGTGTATCGTCTGGAAAAGATCAAAAAGCTGACCGGTCTGGATCTGCGTGAGTTCGACGACGCTATCGTGTTCAAGGTAGCGCTCATGGTCAAGAAGTACCTGTCCAACAACCCGGCCAAATATTGATATTTCGTCTCAGCCGCTCCGGCTGCGGACGCCGAAACCGGCCGCTCGACCCCGATGCTGGCCGGTTTCTTTTGTAATAGGGATAGCCTCTCAGTCTCGCATACGCTCGACAAGGCCGGGTTGCGTCACGGCGTCAGCCGTGACGGAGAGGTTTGGTCTGGAACTTCTGTGCCAAATAAACTTTTCAGGAGCAAGATACTCATGATAGATTTTGAACATGTCACCAAGATATACAAACGGAGTGATACTCCCGCTCTGGAGGACATCGACTTCCATGTAGACGACGGCGAGTTCGTCTTTCTGGTGGGCCACTCCGGCGCCGGCAAGTCCACTCTGCTCAAGCTCATCCTCCGCGAAGAGCTGCCCACCGAGGGCCGCGTCATGGTGGACGGCAAGGACGTCGCCCGGCTGCGCCGGGGCAAAGTGCCTTTCCTTCGCCGCCAGATGGGCATCATCTTCCAGGATTTCCGCCTCATCCCCACCATGACGGTCTACGAGAATGTGGCGTTTGCCATGCATGTCACCAACATCGGCAAAAAAGACATCAAAGAGCGCGTCAACTACATGCTGGAGCTGGTGCATCTGGAAGATAAGGCAAAGGTCTACCCCGAGTTCCTCTCCGGCGGTGAGCAGCAGCGCGTGGCCGTGGCCCGCGCTCTGGCCCACAGCCCCCGCCTCGTCATTGCGGACGAGCCCACCGGCAACATCGACCCCGAGATGAGCCTTGAGATGATGGAACTGCTGGAACGCGTCAGCGAGATGGGCATCACGGTGCTTGTCGTCACCCACGAGCATGAACTGGTGCGCCGCTTCAACCGCCGCACCATCACCCTGAAGCATGGCCGCATCATCTCCGATGTTCCGGCCAGTTTCGGCGAGGAGGTACACGTATGAAAATCTCTACGTTTGGGTTCCTCACCCGGCGCGGCGTGCGCAACCTCGGCAAGCACTGGGCCATGACCATCGCCTGCATCGCTTCCCTCAGCGTCTGCATGACCCTGAACATCTTCGCCAGCCTCATTGAAGTCAATGTGGACAGCATGGTGAGTTATCTGGGCAGCCAGAACGAGATGGTGGTCTACGTGGACCCCGAGGCTGATGACGCCACCATCCAGTCTGTGGGCAATGCCCTCAGCGGCACCGCAGGTGTGAGCCGGGTGCAGTATATGTCCAAAGAAGACGTCCTCAACCAGTACAAGGGGTATATGTCCGACTATGCCGCCCTGCTGAACGAGTTCGAGAACGACAACCCTTTCAAGGCCAATTACCGCGTCTCCCTGTCTGATTTGAGCCAGATGGAGACCATCAGCAAGCAGTTCGAGAACATCAGCGGCGTCTACAGCGTCACGGCTCCCATCGAGATGACCAAGACCTTTGTGGAGGTCCAGCAGGCTGTCACCAAGGTCGGGCGCGGTCTGGTGCTGGTGCTGATGGCTGTCAGCATCATCACGGTGGGTACCACCATCCGGCTGAGCGTCTTTGCCCGCCGCCGTGAAATCGAGATCATGAAGTATGTCGGCGCTACCAACGCCCTCGTCACCCTGCCTTTCGTCATCGAGGGCCTGACTATGGGCCTGCTCTCCGGCATCCTGACGGCAGCTGCCACCATCGGCGGCTATGCCTACATTGTTCAGCTGTCGCCCACGCTGGGCGGCCTGTGGCAGATGCTTATGGGTACGGCTCTGGTGCCGCTGGAAAATGTCTGGCCCACCATCCTGACCTACAGCCTCGCGGGCGGCGCTCTGGTGGGCGGTCTGGGCAGTATGTTCTCCATCCGCAAGCACCTGAACGTGTAAGGAGGGCCTACTGTGTACCACGACAAGCATTCCGCAGGCTTTGTCCTGCACCATCCGCCCCGCCACGCAAAGCCGTCGGGCCATTCGGCCATGATGCGTGCCGCCTGCGTTTTTGTGGCCGCCGCCTGCCTCGTGCTGAGCGTGACGGTCTACCCGGCCAGTGCGGCCACCAGCATGAGCTCGCTGCAGAACAAGCTGGACAAGATCTCTGCGTCCATCAAGCAGCATAAGACGGAGCTGAACGACGCCAAAAAGAAGGAAGCTGCTGCCAAGGCCCTCGAGTCTGCGCTGAAGGAAAAAGTCTCGGTGCTCCAGAGCCAGATCAGCGTCCTCAAGAGCCAGATCTCCGAGGTGCAGAACAGCATCGGCGTCAAAGAGCAGGAAATCACCGCCAAGCAGAATGAGATCGCCCGGAAAGAGCAGGAGATCGCCGACCAGTGGGACGATTTCAAGAGCCATATGGCCGCGATGCAGGAGCTGCGGGACGGCGGCAGCGTCGCCATGCTCCGGTCTGTGAACGATCTGTACGAGCTTCTGACCTTCAATGAGGTCATGCAGGACATTTCGGTGAAGGATACCGAGATACTCGACAACATGAAGGCTGCAAAGGAAGCCCTTGTGGCCGACCGCACCCAGCTCGTGGAGGAGCGCACCCAGCTGCAGAACAAAAAGGCTGAGCTGGACGCCCAGAACAAGCAGATGCAGTCCAAGCAGAACGAGCTCAACAACAGCGTCAAGGAGGCCCGTCTGAGCGCCGCTGAGGCCCAGCAGGCCCAGAAGAACGCCCAGGCGGCCATCGAGTCGGACGAGATGAACTACGAGGCCGTCAAGAAGGAGATCCAGAAGCTCATCGCAGCGGCAGCGGCCAGCAAGCCCCAGCTGAGCTTCAGCGGCTTTATCTGCCCGCTCAGGAGCTATACCCGCATCTCCAGCGAGTACGGCTGGCGCAAAAACCCGGTCTCCGGCGTCAACAAACTCCACGCCGGCATCGACTTTGCCGCCCCCGCAGGCACGCCCATCTACGCAGCCGCCAGCGGCTATGTGCAGGTGGCCGGCTGGTCCAGCGGCGGCTACGGCAACTATGTCATCATCTATCACGGCAAAATGACAGACGGCAACGCCTACTCCACCCTCTACGGCCATATGCGCTCGGTGGCAACGTCGGCGGGCAAGTATGTCAACCAGGGCGACCTCATCGGCTATGTGGGCTCCACCGGCAACTCTACCGGCAACCACCTCCATCTCGAGGTGTGGAAGGGCGGCTCCAAGGCCAATGCGGTCAACCCCCGCGGTTATATTCCGATAAGATAACACAACTGTAATTGAAGTCGAGGGGTCAAAGGAGGCCACAAGGCGAAATGAACGAGCAAAAACGCAAGCGTATCCTTCGGGTGGGCTGTCTGATTCTGGCAGGAGTGTTCCTGCTGTCGGTACTGGGCAGTGTCATCCTGATGTTTTTGGTCTGAACTGGGGAGGACACTGAATGAACCGCAAAATTTCCGTAGGGATGACCGTGACCATCGTCATTCTGGCAATGACGGTCACTTTTTCCATCACGATGCTGATGGCGATGCGGCTGTTTGACCACACCGTCACCAGCGTGAAGGAAAAGGAGAGCATGTACAACAAGGTGGCCGAGGTAGACCGCTATGTGCGCGCCAACGACTACTACGACATCGACGAGACCGTGCTGTACGACCGTCTGACTGCCGGTTATCTGCTGGGTACCGGCGACAAGTACGCCCGCTACTACACCGCCTCGGCCTACACCGACCTGCTCAACGCCCAGAGCGGAAAGCTGATGGGCATCGGCGTGGAGCTGGCCATCGACCAGTCCGGCTACGCCAAGGTCATCAAAGTGTATGACGAGTCTCCTGCCAAGGAGGCCGGCCTCCAGCGGGGCGATTACATCACCACCATCGACGGCGCAGACATCAAAAGTCTGGGCAGCGTGGAGGCTGTCCAGAACAAACTCCGGGGCGAGAGCGGCACGAGCGTCAATGTAGGCTGGCTGGACAGCGAGAACGCCCAGCACACCGCCGACCTGACCCACTCCGGCTTTACGGCCAACAGCGTCGATTCTGCGCTGGTGCAGGGCAATGTGGGCTACATCAAGATCTGGCAGTTCGACAACTCCACCCCCAGTGAGCTGGACTTTGCACTCCGCAGCCTGACCGCCAGCGGCGCCCAGAGCTTCATCTTCGACCTGCGCGACAACGGCGGCGGCATCCTTGATGACGCCATCAGCTGCATCGAACTCGTCGCGCCGGAAGGCGTGTTGGCCTACGCGGAGGATAAGGCAGGCAACCGCACCCTGCTGGGCAGCAGCACCGGCGACTCGGTCATCAGCCAGCCCACCGTCTGCCTCGTGAACGAGAACACCGCCAGTGCGGCAGAACTCTTTGCGTCCAGCCTGCGCACCCTGTGCGGCACCCGCCTCGTGGGCAGCACCACGATGGGCAAAGGCACCATCCAGAGCAGCCCCCAGCGCCTCTCGGACGGCAGTGCCGTCGTGGTCACGGTGGCAAAGCTCATTTGCGGCGACGGCTCCTGCTTCGATGGCACCGGCCTGACCGTGGACGTGGAGCGCCCGCTGACTGCCGACGAGCAGGCCAGCTACTATGACTACACCCTCGACACGGACCCGCAGATACAGCGCGCCGTCAGCACCGCACAGCAGCTCACCGGTGTCACCACCGTGGGCGGCGTGAACGACGCTGACATTGCCGCCGACTCCGCCGCAGCCTCTTCGGAGGCCGCAGCCGAGAGCACCGCTTCCAGCGAGGCCGCAGGGGAGGCAGAGGCTTCCTCCGAGGCCGGTGCAGAAGGGGAGCAGGAGGCTGCAAGTGCGCAGTAAACACTTCTTGAAAATAACTTTAGTCGTGTAAATAGCTCAACCTCTCAGTCTGCTTCGCAGACAGCTCCCCTACCGAGGGGAGCCTCTGGCGAAGAGAGTAAGCTTTGCGGAATGCCAAGGCCTCCCCTCGTTAGGGCAACGACGACGACCGCCGCCGGCGGCGGAAACAGGGAGGAGTTGTTGGGGCCGCGGTCAGCAATACGCAAGCAAAGCGAAGCGGATGCTGGGTACCGCAACCCGGAAAATGGCACGCTGCAGGCGTGACGGAGAGGTTTTGCTGTTTTAGCAAGAAACAGAAAGGAAAACCACTATGCCGGAGCTGACCGACCTCTCCGTTATCCGCACCCTGTGCGAAAAATACGATTTCGCGCTCTCCAAGGGCTTTGGACAGAACTTCATCATCAATCCCGGCCTGCCGCCCAAGATCGTGGACGCCAGCGGCGTCGATAAGAGCTGGGGCGTGCTGGAGATCGGCCCCGGCATCGGCGTGCTGACCAAAGAGCTGGCCCAGCGCGCCGCCAAGGTGGTGTCCATCGAGGTGGACGAGCGCCTGCCGCCCCTGCTGGCCGAGACCATGGCGGGCGTGGATAACTTCAAGCTGGTATTGCAGGATGTTCTGAAAGTAGACCTCCGCGCCCTCATCGAAGAGGAGTTCCCCGGGATGCCGGTGGCTGTCTGCGCCAACCTGCCCTACTACATCACCAGCCCCATCGTCATGAAGCTGCTGGGCGACCGCCTGCCCATCCAGAACCTCACCGTCATGGTGCAGAAGGAGGCCGCCGACCGTCTGGCCGCTGCCCCCGGCACCCGGGCGTCCAGCGCCATCAGCTGCGCCGTGAGCTACTACGCCACCTCAAAGCTGATGTTCACCGCCGCGCCGGGCAGCTTCTACCCGGCCCCGAAGGTCACCAGCGCCGTTGTGCGGATGGACATCCGCCCCACTCCCGCCGTACAGGTGGAGGACGAGGACGGCTACTTTGCCCTCATCCGTGCCGCTTTCGGCCAGCGCCGTAAGACCGCCGCCAACGCCATCGCCAGCGGCCTCGGCCTGCCGAAAGATAAGGTCATCGCGGCCATCGAGGCGGCGGGCTTCGACGCCCGCATCCGCCCCGAGGCCCTGACCCTCGAGGACTTCGCTGCCGTACAGCGGGAGCTGAAGTAAAATTTTATCATAATAAAACGCCAAGGCCCCTGCAGTTTGGAACAGAACTGCGGGGGCCTTGGTCGTTATGTGGAAGGAATAGAGAATGGCAATGTGCTTACCTCAGCAGTGCGGTGTGGTCTGCGCCGCCCACGGTGAAGGTGGCGGTGGAGCCGCTGTGGCTGAGGGTGAAAGGCGTATCGCCCGCACCGAGGGCTGCAACATCGGAGAGGGAGAGGGTGGAAGTGCAGCGTTCGGTGGAGAAGACAACGGTCTCGATGCGCTCAGAGCGGAGGCCGGTCAAATCGGAAAGGACGCCCTGCAGGGACGCCGTCTCATGGGTGACATCGATGTAGAGAACATCGCTGATCTGGTTCAGCCGGACCAGCTGGGCGTTCTGGAGGATGTCGGCCTGAGCCGGGTCAAGGACACGCAGGCCGGTGGAGATGGTGCTGCTGTCGCTGTCGCCGCCGCTGTGGGAGACACCGCGGTACTCCACCGCATTGCAGACCGCGCAGATGCGGTACTCGCGGCTGCTGTCGCCTTCGACAGGCGTCCAGTCGCTCCACTGATGGCCGAGGGCGGGCAGCTCCTGCGTCTCAGTGACGACACAGCCGCTGACCGTGCAGCTGCGCTGTTTCTCGCCCTTCTCGGTGCAGGTAGGCTCTTTGGTGATGACCCACTCGCCGAAGGTGTGGGTCTTGCTGACGGGGATGGCCTCGGTCTGGGTATCGTCGCCACGGATGCAGTCACGGTGCTTGGAGCCTTGCTCGACACAGGTAGCGTCCCTGTCGATGACCCACTCGCCGTACTCGTGGCCGAGGGCCTTAATGGCCTCAGTCCGGGTATCGCCGCAGGCAGAACAGGTGAAGGTGCGCACGCCGTCGGCAGTGCAGGTGGCCTCCTTCGTGACGACGCCTGCATCCCACTTGTGGGCGGTCTTATCCACCGGGATGCTCTCGGTGTAGCTGTCGCCGCAGACGACGCAGGTATAGGTCATGATGCCCGTCTCGGTGCAGGTCGCGGCCTTGGTCACGACGCCCGCGCCGTAGCTGTGCTGGCCGGTGGCGTTGAGCGTTTCGGTCTTCGTATCGCCGCAGACCTCGCACTGGTAGGTGACGGTGCCGTCCTGGCCGCAGGTAGCCGCTGTCGTGGAGAGGACTTTCCACTGATGCTGGCCGGTGGCGGGGATGCTCTCGGTCTGGGTAGCGTCGCTGCGGATGCAATCACGGTGTTTGGAGCCTTCCTCGATACAGGTGGCGTCCCGGTCAATGACCCACTCGCCGTACTCGTGGCCGGGGGCCTCAATGGCCTCAGTCCGGGTATTGTGGCAGACGGTACAGGTGAAGGTGCGCACGCCCAGCTCAGTGCAGGTGGGCTTCTTCGTGACGACACCCTCGTTCCAGGTGTGCTGGCCGGTGGCGGGGAGAGTGTGGCGGAACGTGGTGCCGCAGTGGTCCACCATGCAGATGTAATCGATGTAGCCGTCCTTGCCGCAGGTCGGCTCCTGATGGTCGCTGACTTTCCAGTTGTGGACAGAAGCGATGTCGCCGTACTTGGCCTTTTCTGCCTCACTCATCTCGGGCGTTACGCGGTCGGGGGAGTGAGAAGTGGAATGGCTGTCCGCGTAGACACCGTTGTGGAAGAGCCGCGAGATGCTGGTGGTGCCGCTCTTTACGAGCTTCACGAGGCCCTTCTTGCCGTTTTCCGCGAGCTGGATGACTTTGTCCAGCTTCTTGCCGTCGCTGCTTTGGATAGCATTGTCGGCGTCGGGGGCGGTTGCGGTGATGTCCAGCGGGGCGTCGGCATTGCTGATGGAGACGCTGCCGTTGCCAATGGCAGGGGCTTCGCTGGTGCCGGTGGCGGTGATGGTGCCGCCGGTTATCGTGATACTGCTGGAGTTGTTGTTGTCGCTGCCGCCGATGCCGGCGCCGGTGTCATAGCCGGTGGCTGTGATGGTGCCGCCGGTGATGTTGATGGTGACAGCGCCCTTCTTGCTGTCGTCTTTGGTGTCACTGCTGCCGCTGCCGATGCCTGCGCCGCCGTATTTGCCGCCAGTGACCTTGGTGATGGTGCCACCCTTGATATTGATCTCGGTCTCGCCGGAGACGTTGGAGCCGGAGCCGATGCCTGCGCCGCTGAGCCGCTCGTCGGAGTGATTGCGAGAGTCAAGGCTGACGCCGCCCGTGGCCGTGATTTCGCCGCCCTCAATGTTGATGGTGGTCTTATTAAGGGTGTTGCCGCCGGAGCCGATGCCGGCACCGGAAGCCCAGCAGGATCCGTTCTCATTGCTGCCGCCCTTGGCCTCAATGATGGGGATGACGCGGCCGTCGTCGCTGTTGCGGATGGTGATGGTGGTGCTGCCCACAGAGGGATCGTTGATGTCACCGACATAGTGGCCGGAGCCGATGCCCGCAGCGGTGGAGCCGCCGGTAGCGGTAACTTTTGCTGCACCCTCGATGAGGATGGTGGTGTTGCCATTGGCGTCGCTGCCGCTGCCGATGCCTGCGCCGCCGCCGCCGCCAAGGGAGGAATTACCGCCGCCGGTGGCCGTAACGGTCACGCCGTCGCGGAGAGTGATGCTGGTGTCGCCGGTGGAGTAGCTGCCCGAACCGATGCCCGCGCTGCCCTTGTAGCCGTCGCCGCTGCCCGTGGCCTTAACAGTGCCGCCAGAAATATCAATGGTAGTCTTTCCGGAAGAAGAGAGACCGGAACCGATGCCTGTGCCGTGGCTTACATACCTGACGTCGATAAAGCCCTTGGCTGTGACATTGCTGTTTTTGATCTTGATGTCGGTGTCGCCCTTGGCGCTATCGCCGCTGCCGATGCCGGAACCATCATAACTCGAAGCATTGATGGTGCCGCCGGTGATCTCGATGTCCGTGGCGTTGGTAGAATAGCTGCCGCTGCCGATGGCTGCACTGGAGTCGCTGGAGGCTGTGACGTTGCTGTCAGTGATATGGATAATGGTCTTGAGGGCGTTCGGCGTACCCGTAGGAGGACTGTAGAAGTCTCCTTCACTGCCGCTGCCGATGGCTGCGCCGTAGCCGCCGACGGCCTTTACCGTGCTGCCTTCTATCGTGATGTCGGTGTTGCCCTTGGCGCGTTTGCCGCTGCCGATGCCGGCGCCCGGGTTATTAGTGGAAGCAGTGGAGGACTCCAGAGAACTCACAGACGCGTTGCGGATGGTGATGTGAGTTTTGCCGGAGGCGTAATGACCGCTGCCGATGCCTGCACCGTTGTAGGCAAAAGCACTTTTGACACCCTTTTCGGCAGTTGTATCGTGGATGGTGATGGTCGTCTCGCCGGCGGAGGATTCGCCCGAACCGATGGCTGCGCCGTCGTTGCCATGCGCGTACACGAGCGCATTCCCGGAGATGTCGATCTTGGTCGCGCCGGAAGAGTTTTTACCGCCGCCGATGCCTGCACCGCCGCCGACGCCCTGCGCGTTGATGGTGCCGCCGGAGATGTTGATGGTGGTAGCCTGAGAGGAATTCGCGCCGCCGCCGATGCCTGCGCCGCCGCCCGTACCCTCGGCATTTTTAATGATACCGCCCAAAATATTCACAGCGCTATCGCCGCGGATGCCGCTGCCTCCGCTGCCTCCGCTGCCTCCGTTGCCGCCGGTAGCGTTCTGTATCTCGCCGCCGGAGATGAAGAGCCTACCGGCGCTGTAGATGCCAGTGCCGCCGGTGCCGTCGTCCGCCGTGCCGTCGCCGCCCTTCGCGGTTCCGATGGTGGCGTTGTCGGAGATGGTGAGCGTACCGCCGCTGCGGATGCCCATGCCGCCGGAGGCATTGCCTTTGCCGCCCTGCGCGGTTTCGATGGTGCCGCCGGAGATGGTGAGATTACTGCCGCTGAAGATGCCGCTGCCGCCGTTGCCATCGGTAGAAGCGCCGCCGGTGGCCTTCTGTATCTTGCCGCCGGAGATGGTGAGGTCGCCGTAACTGTAGATGCCGCTGCCGCCGCTCTTGCCTTTGCCTTTGCCGCCCTGCGCGTTTCCGATGGTGGCGCTGTCGGAGATGGTGAGCTTACTGCTGCTGTAGATGCCGCTGCCGCCGTACTTCTCGGAATCGCCGCCGGTGGCCTGCTCTATCTTGCCGCCCTTGATGGTGAGTGTACCGTTACCGTTGCTGCGGATGCCGCTGCCGCCGGTGCCGTTGCTGGCATTGCCGCCGATGGCTTTTTGAATGGTACCGGCAAGGATTTCCATGGTCTTGCCAAGGATGCCGCTGCCGCCGGAGGCATTGCCGTCGCCGCCCTGCGCGTTTCCGATGGTGGCGTTGCCGGAGATGGTGAGCGTACTGCTGTAGATGCCGCTGCCGCCGCTGCCGTTGGTAGAAGCGCCGCCGGTGGCCTGCTGTATCTTGCCGCCGGAGATGTTGAACTCACGGGCGCTGATGCCGTCGCCGCCGGTGTCGTTCTCGCCGGTGCCGGTGGAGTTGCCGCCGATGGCTTTTTGAATGGTACCGGCAAGGATTTCCATGGTATTGCCAAGGATGCCGCTGCCGCCGGAAATTGTGCCGTTGCCGCCCTGTGCGGTTCCGATGGTGCCGCCGGAGATGGTGAGCTTGCCGTCGCTGTGGATGCCGTCGCCGGCGTAGCCATCGGTAGAAGCGCCGCCGGTAGCGTTCGTGATGGTGGCGTTGTCGGAGATGTTGAGGTCGCCTTTGCTGTAGATGCCGTGGCCGGCGGTAGTTTTGCCTTTGCCGCCCTGCGCAGTCCCGATGTCGCCCTTGATGGTGAGCTTGCCGCCGCTGTAGATGCCGTGGCCGGCGTTACTGCTGCTGTTTCTGCTGTCGCCGTTGCCGCCGATGGAGCTGACAATGGTGGCTTTGTCAGGAATGGTGAGCTCGCCGTCGCTGTGGATGCCGTCGCCGGCGTCGTGGGAACCATAGCCGTCGCCGCCCTTCGCTTTTTCGATGGTGCCGCCCTCGATCTTGACGGTAATATTCTTGCTATCGCAACCTCCGCCGATGCCGTCGCCGGTGTTGCCACCGGTGGCGTTCTTGATGGTGCCGCTCTTGATGGTGACTGTGGTCTGGCCGGTGCTTCCGTCACCGCTGCCGATGCCGGCACCACCCTGATCGGTCCGCGCATTGATTTTGGCAGTGCCGCTGATGGTGATATTGGTTTCGCCGGTAGCCCATGTACCGCTGCCAATGCCGGCACCATCGGAGGCACCGATGGCGGTGATGTCGCCGCCTGTTATCTCAATGGTGCCGGCACCACTGTTGCTTACTTTGCCGGTGTTCCAGACGCTGCCGATGCCAGCAGAGGCACCGCTGCCTGTGGCGGTCAGGCTGCCGGTGTTGCGGCCATTTTCATTTCCGGATGTGATGGTCAGTTTGCCGGTGTCTTCTCTGCCATAATAGTCCTTTTCGTTGTGCTCGAGGCCGGCATGTTGGCCGTCGCTGGTGAGGGTATTGTCGCCCTTGAGCGTGATCGTCGTGTTGCCCGCGCCCTCGACGCTGAGGGCGGCGTCATTTTTGGCCTTAATGTTGACATTGTCCAGCGTCACGTTGAGGGTGTTGTCATTGCCTTTGGCCTTGTTGATGATGCGGATGACATAGTTGGTGACGTTTTCGGCTGTGCTCCTGAAGTTTTCCGCCGCGCGTTCCAAGACCGTAGTCGATTCGTTCCGGGTCTCTTCGTCGTCATTGGCGTCGGCGACCTTGAGGGATGCACCGGTGTACGTGAACTGGCTTTTGGGTGTAGAGAGGCTGCTCTCCGTGCTTTCCGTGCCTTCCGTGCCTTCGGCAGGGGTCTCGCTGCCGGTGGTGGGAGTGCCGCCCGCCGAGCCGGAGGTGCCGCTCTCAGAGCCTTTGCTCTCAGGGTCAGAGCTTCCCGCGCCGGTGTTCTTGCCGCCGGTCTGGTCCTTTTTCGTGGGATCAGTCTCGTTTTCCTCGCCGCCGGTAGTGTCGTCAGGCTGGTTCTTGCTTTCTTCGCCGCCGGTAGTGTCGTCAGGCTGGTTCTCGTTTTCCTCGCCGCTGCCGGTGGAAGACGTGCTGCCCTTGGTGTCGCCGAGGTAGACCTTGTCTTCGTTTTCGCTGTCTTCTGATGGGGGAGCGGTCAACTTGGGTTGGGCGGGAGAGGGTGCGGAGGTGATGCCGGTAGAAGAGCTGCCGCCGGAGGCGGTGGTACCCTCTGGGTTCTTGCCGCCCTTGATGATGATATTGCCGTCCGTGTCTGTTTTTGTGTTGTTGCCTTGCTTGACCTGGGTGCCGGTTTCGTCTTTGGTGATGGTGATGTCACCATCGCCTATGTAATAGGTATCCGCATACGCCGGTGCGGCCATGCCGGCCACCATTGCGGCTGTCAGCGCCAGCGCCGTCACCCGGTGGGACGCGGGCCGGGGGGACGGCACCCGCAGCGGATGCCCCAGAACGCGCATTGCAAGCTTGCGATAAGAGATCATAGAAACCTCCTCTGAAAAATGTGAGTTTTGCGCAGAAGTTCCAAACGAAGCGGCAGAAACTTGTGAAATAAGCATAAATGTTGAGCTTGTTTTATTCTATCACATTCCGGCCATAATGTGGCCGGATCTGCGTGAATCGCCTCGCGGATGTCTCGAAACGCCCTGAAACAGCGCTGCATGGGCCGACAGCGGGCCGGACAAAGATATTGACAAGCGGGGAGGTTTCTGGTATTCTACTAGAGTACCCTGTGCAAACGATACTCGCTGGTGTGGCGCAATGGCAGCGCAACTGATTTGTAATCAGTGGGTTGCAGGTTCAACTCCTGTCACCAGCTCCAAAAAGTCCTACGATATACCGCTGAAAAGCGGCGTGTGTCGTGGGGCTTTTGCTTTTTGGGAAAAGGTACGCAGGATTGTTAAATAAAGAAAAAAAGTGCTATAATACTTATAAGCCTGAAACTTTACACGAAAGGATGGGTGTGTTATGAGTATAAGAGAATTAGCAAGAACCCTGCTGGATGAGATGCCGGATAATGATTTGATCTATCTGGTGGCGTATATGCAGAGCTTAAAGGCTCTTAAGGATGCAGAGATACCCAATGCCAAGACACAAACGGCGATTGATGAAGTGGACAGCATGATTAGAACCGGCAAGGGAGAACACTTTGAGGGCTCTACTGCCGACTTCTTCGCTCAACTGGCGGCGGAGGACTAAACCGTGTTAAAACTGAACACTTCCACGCAGTTTAAGAAAGATTATAAAACCTGCATCAAGCGGCATTATAAAATGGATTTGCTGCAAGCGGTTGTTGATGTGCTGCGAGTGCCTGACGCATTACCACAAAAGAACCGAGACCACAGCTTAACAGGCAATTATACCGGTTGCCGTGAATGCCATATACAGCCGGACTGGCTGCTGATTTATCGGCAGACAGATACGGAGCTGTACTTGGTTGCTACCGGCACACACGCCGATTTGTTCGGCCTATAAAGGAAACAGAAAAGAGGCCAAGACCTGACAGAATGGGTCTTGGCCTCTTTTTCTGCAAGGTATGCAGAAAAATCATACCGCCCGGAGGGGCGCGGGTGTTGAAATTGGCTCATCACGACGCCGCTGTGGTGTTTGGTGGTGTAGCCCTCTCAGTCACCTTCGGTGACACTGCCCGGGTTGCGGCTCCCAGCGTCTGCTTCGCTGTCGCTCGCATCCTGCTGGCCGCGGCCCCAACAGCTCCTCCCTGTTTCCGCCACTGGCGGCGGTCGTCGCCGTTGCTCCCAGAGGGGGAGCCCTTGGCAGGCCGGGCAACTTCCTACTAGACGCCTGAGGCGTAATATGGCGTAAAAGAGCGGGCCTTGCTACAGAGGGCAGGCTCGTCTTTGTACAACCTCTCCGTCACGCCTGCGGCGTGCCACCTCTCCTTGTAGGAGAGGCTTTGGCAGGCCGGGTTACTTTCTACTGGACACCGGAAGCCTGATATAACGTAAAAAATAGTGCCCTGCTACAGAGATTAGCAGCAGCTTGACAAGGATATTGTTCCGAAGCTGCTGCCCTCTGTAGCAGGGCACTGCTGTTTTCAATATAAAGAAACTTTGCTCGTCCAGCGTGGGCCTGACCGTCACGCCAGAGGTGCTTCGCACCCGGGTTGCGGCACCCGGCATCCGCGGCGCTTCGCTTGCGTCTTGCTGGCCGCTGCCCCAACAACGACTCCCTGTTTCCGCCACTGGCGGCGGTCGTCGTTGTTGCCCCCTCTGGGGGAGCTGTCACGCCTGCGGCGTGACTGAGAGGGTTACATACCCCGCCTTCTCGATGCACCTGCGTCCCTCGTCGGTGTCCAGCCAGTCGTAGACCTTCCGCTGGGGGCTGTCGGGGGCGGCGTCCGCGTGGACGACTGCGTAGAACTCGTTGCAGAGCGGGTAGCTCTCATCGGCGATGGTGTCATTGCCGGGGGTCATGCCGTCCACGGCCAGCAGACGGAGGCCGGGCTTCGAGTACATCTGGTCGATATAGTAGTAGACCGAAAAGCCGATGGCGTTGGCGGAGTTGTTGTACTCGGCGATGCTGTCCACGAGGCCGCCCATGTCGGCGGGGGCAAGCTCGGTGGGCGCGGCCATCAGCTGGCCGTCGCCCTTGTCGATGAGCAGCTTTTTGAAGAGGGTCTGACTGCCCGAGTCCACACCCCGCTGGAACGCCACGATGGGGGAGTCCGCGCCGCCCACGTCTTTCCAGTTGGTGATGCGGCCCGCATAAATATCCCGCAGCTGCTGCTGGGTCAGGCTCTGGACGGGATTCTCTTCGTTGACGATGAAGACCAGCGCGTCCCGGCCGATGGCTTTCTGCTCAAGCTTTGCGTCGGCCTCGGCCAGCTCTTCCTTGACGTACTCGGGGGCCTCGTAGACGATGAGCAGCTGTGCGCCGTAGTCCTCGCTGTCGCTGCGGGACCAGAGGCCGAAGTTCTCCCAGGCATAGGCCGTGGTACTGACGGTGATGCCGGTCTGGGCCTCGAGAAGGTCCATGCCGGTGACATCGGCCTTCATCTGGGCCATCAGGGGGATGCAGGCCGTGGAGCCGTCGAGGCGGGGGAACTCGTCCTCGGTCAGGAAGGGGACGGGCGTGTCCGCATCGGGGACAGACGCTGCCGGAGAGTCGGCGGGGGAGTCCGCCGTGCCGGTATTGCAGGCGGTGAGCATCGCCGCCCCGAAGCTGAGGCCCATCACGCGCAGGAAGCTGCGGCGGGAGATCATCTCTTTCATATCAAAAACCTCCGTGTCAGTACAGGTAGCCCCCGCCAGCGTCGTCGCTGGGGGAGGAGAAGATGCTTTCGCGGTAGAGCCACTGGCCGGTGGAGTCCATCAGGCCGTAGTCGAAGCCCTGCCGCGCGATAAAGCAGTCGTCGGGCAGGTCGTCCGGGATGTAGCAGCTGCCGAGGCGGCGGAGAAGCACATTGCCCTCCATGTCCAGCACGTCGGAAAGGTTCGACGAGTCGCTGTTGTCCCGGTGGGCCGTGAGCAGAGGGCCGTTGGCGGTGTTGGTGAGGTAGGAAGCGTAGGTGTACTGCTCAGCCTCACCGGCGGACGACCAAAGCAGACCCTCTCCGCCATAGGTCTGGATGGCGAGGATGTCGTAGTTTTCGTCGTTGTACTGCAGCAGGGCGTAGCCGTCGGGCAGGGCCGTCACGCTGATGTACTGTGCTTCTTCAACGGGCGCTGCCTCCACGTCGGTCAGCAGCGCACCGGTGGTGCCGTCGTAGACTTTGAGGATGTTGTCCGTCGTCAGCACAGCGACGTTGCCGGAGCGGTAGTCGGTGTCGTACCGCTGGACGGCGGTCTTTTCGCCGCTGTCGAGATCGATGAGGGTGTAGGGGCTGTCCGGGTCATCGCTGCCGGAGAGGACGACGCAGCCGGGGGTGTAAGTGTTCACGGCCCGGTCGAAGCGGCCCAGCTCCACGGCCTCGCCACCGTTCAAATCGTAGAGGATGGAGCGGCTGTCCTGACGGCTCTGGAGGCAGGCGACGCCAACGCCGCAGGCAGAGACGGCGCTGTCGTCTTCGCCGGTGAGCAGTTCGCCGGTGGTGACGTTGTAGAGGGCTTCGCGAGCGATGCCCCAGTCTGCGCCGCGGAACCAGCTCAAATCGAGCCAGTCGGCAAAGCCGCCGCGGTACGATGCGAGGGAGCTGGCCGTGCAGCCGTCCTCCCGCATCAGCACATTGCCCTCCCGGTCGGTGATGAGGACGTACTGGTGGAGCGGCTGGTCGGGGTCGTCGTAGGCGTAAGTAAGGCCCTCGGGCAGGTCGTAGCAGTTGAAGACGAGGCGCTGGCCGCCCTCATCCACAACGATACAGTCAAGGGCCGTCTCAGGCACGGGCAGCTCAGCTCCGGTGGCGAGGTCGTACACCCGAGTGCCGCCGGTGGTGCCGTTCTCGAAAGCCCAGACGTCAGCGTCGTCCCGCAGGATGAGCAGCCCGCCCGAGAGGGTGGCGTTCACGGCATAGGGAAAGGTCATGACGGCATTGCCGTCGGCGTCGTAAAGGGTGGAAGTGCGGTCCTCCGTGCCGGGGGTGGAGTGGGCCACGAGGTAGTGGCCCGTCTCGCCGGTGAGGGTGTCCTTCAGCAGCTGGATGCTGTCGGAGCTGCTGGCTTTGTAGAGCACTCTGCCGCCCCGGAGGATGGTGCCGCCGCCGTTCCCGGCGTAAGAATAGAGGTAGTGGAGCGAGTCATCGCTGAGCCATGCGTCGCTGTAATACTGCGGTGCCTGCGAGGACGCCGTCCCCTCGTGCCGGGGCGACGCCGCAGGCAGCAGCGAACAGCTCGTCAGCAGCCCGCCCGCCAGCACGAGGCAGGCGGCGCGGCGGCTGAGTCGAAGCAGAGTGGTCTTCATAGAAACACCTCACAGTCTCCCAGAATTTGACTTTCCCATCTATAGTATATACGAAAGACCCGGACATTTCATTGCAGAAATGTGGCCGGGCCTGGTTACAGTTTTATGACAAGCTTATTCTTCGTCTCCCTGTTCCTTCAATTCCTTCAGGAAGGGCAGCAGAAAAGGCACCGAGATGCAGAAGGTGAGGCCATCGGCGATGGGCTGGCACAGCTCAATGCCGCTCAGGCCCCAGATGCGGGGCAGGGTGAGGATGAGCGGGATGAAGCAGACGCCCTGACGGCAGCAGGCGAGGAAGGTAGCCCGACCCGACTTGCCGATGGACTGGAACATCATATTCGTCACGATGATGACGGGCTGTAAGAACATGGCGACGCACTGATACCGCAGGGCGGGCAGAGCCACGGCGGTGACCTCGGGGTCATCGCGGAAGAGGCGGATGAGGGGCTCGGCGTTGAACCAGCAGAGGGAGTTGAGCACTGCCATAAAGACGAAAGCCGTCGAGATGGTGAAGATGGCCGCTTTCCGCACCCGGGCAAAGCGGCGGGCGCCGTAGTTGAAGGCCGCTACAGGCTGCAGGCCCTGTCCGACGCCGATAGCCACCGACAGCACGAACTGGAAGATGCGGGACACGATGCTCATGCCGGCCACGGCGGCGTCGCCGTAGTTGCGGGCGGCGACGTTCAGCAGCATGCTGCCGATGCTGTTCAGGCCCTGACGGCCGAAGCTGGGCGCACCGTTGAAGAAGATCTGCCCGAAGTCCCGGGCGCTGCGGGTGACCTGGGTGATGCGGAATCGGCTGACGGTCTTGCCGCGCAGGAACATGGAAAGCAGGATGCAGAAGCTGATGCTCTGGCTCAGGGCGGTGGCCGTGCCTGCGCCGCCGGTCCCCATGCCGAGGCCGAAGATGAAGATGGGGTCCAGCACGATGTTGAGCACACCGCCGGTGACGAGGCCGATCATGGCGAAGCTGGCCTTGCCCTCGTAGCGGAGGATGTTGTTCATCACGAGGCTCGACATCATGAGCGGGGCCGCGATGAGGATGGGCCGCGCGTAGGCGCAGGCGTGGGGCAGGATGGTGTCGGTGCTGCCCAGCAGCATCATGAAGTCGGGCAGGGCAGCGAGACCGAGAACGGTCAGCACTGCGCCGAAGGTCAGCGCAGTGAAGAAGCTGGTGGAGGCGAACTTTGTGGCCGCATGGGTGTCCTGACTGCCGAGGCTGCGGCTGATGATGCCGCCCGCGCCGTGGCCCAGCATGAAGCCGAGGGCCTGAATGATGGCCATCAGGCTCGACACGACGCCCACCGCGCCCGACGCGCTGGTGGACAGCTGGCCCACAAAGAAGGTGTCGGCCAGATTGTAGATGCTGGTGATGAGCATACTCAGGATGGTGGGGGCCGCGAGGCCGAGAATGAGCTTCGGCACGGGGGTCAGGGTCATTTTCTCGAACTGGAGCCTGCTGCGCTCCAGCTCGGCGGCGTCGGATGCGGTGCGGGGGGAAGACGGCATGAAGAGATACCTCACTTTCGGAAATCAAAGAAAATACCGCTCTTTGCGCAAAGAACGGGTAAAATGCAGATATATAATAAGTATAGCGCAGATCGGGGGAAATGTCGAGATGATGGCACTGCACCAGCGGCGGTCAGCTCCGTTGCAAAAAGTTAGGGTATTGAGTGCAAAAGCAGGAGAAAATGGAATGCCTTTTGGCAAATTTGCCAAAGAAAGGTCGAATTGCTTGTAGAAAATCACGTCAAGTGGTATAATTTACGGAAAGAAACAAAAGCGCGAAGACAAAAAACAGCGCAGAGAAGAGTTCCGGGGAGATCCTGCCCCGGGATACGGAGGGAAATCTTATGAAATCTGTGGCACAGACTATCATTGAAGCAGACCGCTTCTACACCATCGCCGCCAAGACCGGCAGCGTCATTCAGGCTGTGGAGAGCGTCAAGGACGGCGGCAACATCCGTCTGGGCAAGTACGAGCGCAAGCCCGAGCAGGAGTGGGCTTTCGTCCGCGAGGGCGACGGCGTTTACCGTATCCGCAACCGCGCTTCCGGCAAGCTCATCGACCTGATGATGACCGGCACCGCAAACGGCACTTGGCTCCACCTGTGGGAGGACGTGGGCGGCACTTCCCAGATGTGGAAGATGGAGCCCACCCCGGCCGGCACCGTCCGCCTGCGCTCCATGTGGGCTGCCGGCAAGTGCATCGACACTGTGGGCATGGGTACTGCAGACGGCGCTGTGCTCCAGATCTGGCAGGAGACTGCCGGCGAGGACCAGCTGTGGACCATCTCCGAGGTGAAGGACCGCGCAAAGCACGCCCCCAAGGCGGAGGAAAAGCCCGCTGAGGTCAAGGCTGAGGCCGCTGCTCCCGCCGAGGAAAAGCCAGTTGAGGAAAAGGCTGCACCTGCTGTGAAGAAGACCACCAGAAAGCCTGCGGCAAAGAAGACCGCCGCCAAGACTGCTGCGAAGTCCGCTGGGGCAAAGGCTGAAGCCGCACCCGCCAAGGCCGAGGAAAAGCCCGCCGAGGCCGCTCCTGCTGCAAAGCCTGCCCGTAAGACCGCCACTCGTAAGAAGACCACGAAGGCCAGCAAGTAAGCACGGCTACATAGCATCATAGCAAAAAGAGCACCCGCTCTCCACAGTGATGTGGAAAGCGGGTGCTCTTGGGTTTAGGGTCAGGTTTGCCTTCGTACAACCTCTCAGTGCCCCATCTTGCCCTTCTTGAACTTCAGCGCCGCTGCGATAAAGCCCTTGAACAGGGGATGTGCGCGGTTGGGGCGGCTCTTGAACTCGGGGTGGAACTGTGCGCCGAGGTGGAAGTCACGGCCCGGCAGCTCCACGGTCTCCACGAGGCGGCCATCGGGGCTGGTGCCGGAGATGACCAGACCGGCGTCCTGCATCTCCTGACGGTAGTCGTTGTTGAACTCGTAGCGGTGGCGGTGGCGCTCCCAGATCTCGCTCTGGCCGTAGCACTCGGCCATCTTGGTGCCGGGCAGGACGGTGCAGGGGTACTTGCCCAGGCGCATGGTGCCGCCCTTGGGGATGTTGCCCTGCTGGTCGGCCATCAGGTCGATGACGTTGTGATGGCCCTCGGGGGTGAACTCGCTGGAGTTGGCGTCGGCATAGCCAAGAACATGGCGGGCGAACTCCATGACCATGATCTGCATACCGAGGCAGATGCCGAAGTAGGGAACATTATTCTCGCGGGCGTACTGTGCAGCCTGTATCATGCCTTCGATGCCACGGTCGCCGAAGCCGCCGGGGACGATGATGCCGTCCACGTCCGCAAAGGCTTCCTTGCAGGCTGCCTGGTCGGGCAGGTCCTCGCTCTCGACCCACTTGATCTCCACCTGACTGTCGTTCTCGAAGCCGGCGTGGTAGAGGCTTTCCATGACGGACAGATAGGCGTCATGCAGCTTGACGTACTTGCCCACGAGGGCGATGGTGCAGGTCTTGCTGCGGGTGGCGATCCGGGCCAGCATCTCTTTCCACTCGGTGAGGTCGGCGGGGGGAACATCCAGATGCAGCTGCTTGACCACCACGTCGTCGAGGCCGCCGGTGTGGAGCATCAGCGGACACTGGTAGAGGCTGGGCATGGTCAGGTTCTCGATGACGCACTCCGGCTTGACGTTGCAGAAGGTGCTGATCTTCCGGCGGATGTCACTGCCCACGCTGCCGTCGGCGCGCAGGATGATGATGTCGGGGCTGACGCCCATGCCCTGCAGCTCCTTGACGGAGTGCTGTGCGGGCTTGGACTTGTACTCATCGGAGCCAGAGATGTAAGGCACCAGCACCACATGGATGAAGCAGCAGTTCTCCTTGCCCTGCTCGAGACCCACCTGACGGATGGCCTCGAGGAAGGGCTGGCTCTCGATGTCGCCGGTGGTGCCGCCGATTTCGGTAATGACCACATCGGCCTCGGTGGAAGAGGCCAGATTGTAGATATAGCTCTTGATCTCGTTGGTGATGTGGGGGATGATTTGAACGGTCTGGCCGAGGTAAGCGCCCTGACGCTCCTTGTTCAGCACGTTCCAGTAGACCTTGCCGGTGGTGAGGTTCGAATACTTATTCAGATTCTCGTCGATGAAGCGCTCGTAATGGCCCAGGTCCAGGTCGGTCTCGGTACCGTCGTCGGTGACGAAGACCTCGCCGTGCTGCAGGGGGCTCATGGTACCCGGGTCCACGTTCACGTAGGGGTCCAGCTTCTGGCTGGCCACCTTGAGGCCGCGGCACTTCAGCAGTCGGCCCAGAGAGGCGGCGGTAATGCCTTTGCCCAGACCGGAGACGACGCCGCCGGTCACGAAAATAAACTTTGCCATAATGGTTCTCCTCTAATTTACAGATATTCTTTTCCGTGAATATCACGATAAGCAAATATTTTCCCTCAGTGGGGGCGCAATACGTATTATTGCGCGGGGTCGTAGGAGTCCAGTATCTCCTGTGCGACCTCGGCGCGGTCGCGCCGGGTGTCCATCGCTTTTTTCTCGATGTAGCGGTGTGCCTCGGCCTCGGTCATGCGGCCCAGCTCGATGAGGCAGCACTTGGCGCGGCTCACCAGCCGCACCTGCGCCAGCTTTTCCTGCATCCGCTGATTCTCCTGCCGCAAAAGCAGGAGGCGGTGGTTGCTGGCGGCGGCCATGTGGATGGCCTGCAAAAAGAAGGTGTTGGAGAAGGGCTTTGTGACCAGCAGAACACCTTCTTCGCTCAGCGGGGTCAGAAGCTGCTCGGCGGCTGCGGCCTTGGCCAGAAATATCACACCGGCATCCGTTTTCTCCACGGCGTCGGCGCACAGCTCGTGGCCGAACTCATCCGGCAGCGGAGAGTTGACCACGATGAGCTCAAAGTCGGATTCCAGCATCCTCCGCCGCGCCTCCGCCGCACTTGGTACGATGATAGGCCGCGCATAGCCCAGCTCCGTCAGGCGTGCGGAGATATATTCGTTGGAGCTTGCGCCCGCGCTTACGATCAGGGCACGTCCCATTCGGCTCACTCCTTTCCTATGTCATTCTGCATCAGATGGCATTGAAGTAGTGGACGCGCTCATATTCGGCGGGGTCGGAGGCGTTCTTGAGCGCCTCGCAGCGGCGCAGAGCCTCGGCATAGTAGCGGCGGCTCAGCTCGTCGGGCAGGAATTTGTGAAGGAACTCGCTGTTCTTGGCCGCCTCGACGGCCTCTTCCAGCGAGGCGGGCAGGGTCTCGAGGCCGAGACCGGCGGCTTCGCCAGGGATGAAGAGGTTGCGGTTGACAGGGGCAGACAGCTCCATCCGGTTCTCGATGCCGTCGAGGCCTGCTGCCAGCACGAGGCCGATGGCGAGGTAGGGGTTGCAGGCGGGGTCGGGGCTGCGCAGCTCCATGCGGCAGTTGTCGCCCTTCACCTGCGGGATGCGGACCAGCTGGCTGCGGTTCTGGCGGCTCCAGCTCACGTAGCGGGGAGCCTCGTCGCAGCCGAAGCGGAGGTAGCTGTTGGGCAGGGGATTCGTGAAGGCCGTCAGCTCCCGGCTGTGGCGGAGGATGCCCGCCATGAAGCTGCCGGGGATGCTGTCGGGGGCGATGTCGCCCTCAAAGAGGTTCTTGCCGTCCATGGTCAGCGAGAGGTTGATGTGGAGGCCGCTGCCGGCCTGGTCGGGCAGCGGCTTCGGCAGGAAGCTGGAGTGGAAGCCGTTGCTGGCCGCCACGGCCCGGACGATCTGCTTGAACAGGAAGATGTTGTCGGCGGTCTTGAGGGGGCCGGCGTAGTGGAAGTCAATTTCATTCTGGCCGTGGCCGTTCTCGTGGTGGCTGTGCTGGGGGGCGAGGCCCATCTGCTCCATGGTCAGGCAGATGTCCCGGCGGATGTTCTCGCCGGCGTCCAGCGGCGCTACGTCGAAATAGCCGCCGGCGTCGATGGGGATGCGGGTGGGACGGCCCCGGTCGTCGTTCTCGAAGAGATAGAACTCGCACTCGGTGCCGACGTTGCAGCGCAGGCCCAGCTGCTTGAACCGGCGGTTGATGTCCCGCAGGAAGCCGCGGCAGTTGCCGCCGAAGGGGGTGTTGTCCGGCTTTTCCACGTCGCAGAAGAACTGCATCACCCGGCCCTCAGCCGTGCGCCAGGGCAGGATGGTCATGGTGGACAGGTCGGGCCGGAGGAGCAGGTCGCTCTCCTCCACGTGCATGAAGCCCGCGATGGCGCTGCCGTCGAAGCAGACGCCATCTTCCAGCGCCTTGGGAAGGTCGCTTGCCAGCACGGCGATGTTCTTCTGGAAGCCGAAGATGTCACAGAACGCGAAGCGGACAAATTTTACGTTGTTGTCCTCGACGAAATCGAGGATGTCCTGCTGTGTCGTATAACTCATAGGTGTGTGTCCTCTGAAAAGTATGTCTTCTTAAAAAACGCCCAAAGGCCTGCCTCTGTACAGAGGCAGGTCTTCAGGCTGGTGTAAGAAATAGGAAAAGGAGAATGGCTCAGATAAGCGCCTCAGCCTGTGGTGCTTTATTCTACGCTGGTATGTAAATATCAGACGTAGTAGAGCATCTTGCTGTAGCTGGGCAGAGGCCAGTAGTCCTCGCCGCAGATGGTCTCGGCGTCGTCAGCGGCGGCGCGGAGAGCGTCCATCTTGGGCAGAACGTCATCGTGGAAAGCGACGGCCTTTGCGCTCTCGTCGGAGAGAGCCTTTGCGGCATCGACGGCAGCCTGCAGCTCGTCCACAGCGTCGCTCATGGCGTCGGCGTCAGCGGACAGGCGGGTCAGTGCCTTCGTCTCACTGCGGACGCTCAGGCTCTCGCTGACGGCCAGCTTGGAGGCGGCGGTGTTGGCGACCTCACTCATGTAGGCGTTGACGGCGGGCAGCAGCTGCTTGCGGGCCATCTCCAGCATGGTCAGGGCCTCGATGTTGATGATCTTGGAGTAGTGCTCCATCTCAACTTCGTAGCGGCTCTCCATCTCGACCTTGGTCAGGACGCCGAAGTCCTCCATCAGGGCGATGTTCTTCGGCTCGATGAGGGCGGGCAGAGCGGCGGGGGTGTTCTTCTTGTTGGGCAGGCCGCGCTTTGCTGCTTCCTCTTCCCACTCGGCAGTGTAGCCGTTGCCGTTGAAGATGACGCGGCGATGGTCGCGGATGGTGCGCTTGACGAGGGCGATGGCGGCGCTGGTGAAGTCGTCGGCCTTCTCCAGCTCGTCAGCGTAGCCCTTCAGCTCCTTGGCGACGGCGGTGTTCAGGATGGTGTTGCAGTCGCTCAGGTTCTCGGCGGAGCCGGGCATACGGAACTCAAACTTGTTGCCGGTGAAGGCAAAGGGAGAAGTACGGTTGCGGTCGGTGGTGTCCTTGCTGAACTTGGGCAGGACATCGACGCCGAGGTCCATCTTCATCTTGACGGGGCCGGCGTAGGGAGAATCGGAAGCGATGGCGTCGATGACGGCTTCCAGCTCTTCGCCCACGAAGATGGAGATGATGGCCGGAGGTGCCTCGTTGGCGCCCAGACGGTGGTCGTTGCCGGGGGTGGCGACGGAGGTACGGAGCAGGTCGGCGTACTCATCGACAGCCTTGATGACGGCGGCGAGGAAGACCAGGAACTGCAGGTTCTCCATGGGGGTGTCGCCCGGGTCCAGCAGATTCTCGTGGGTGGTGGACATGGACCAGTTGTTGTGCTTGCCGCTGCCGTTGACGCCCTCGAAAGGCTTCTCGTGCTGCAGACAGACCAGACCGTACTTGGGGGCCAGCTTCTTCATCATCTCCATCGTCAGCAGGTTGTGGTCGATGGCGACGTTGGTGGTGTCAAAGATGGGGGCCAGCTCATGCTGGCAGGGAGCTACTTCGTTGTGCTTGGTCTTGGCGGGGATGCCCAGCTTCCACAGCTCTTCGTCCAGCTCCTTCATGAAAGCGGAGACCTCGGGGCGGATGACGCCGAAGTAGTGCTCTTCCAGCTCCTGACCCTTGGCGGACGGTGCGCCGAAGAGGGTGCGGCCGGTGAGGATGAGGTCCTGACGGGCCTCGTAGTCTTCCTTCTTAATAAGGAAGTACTCCTGCTCGGGGCCGACGGTGGTGGAGACGT
>OGFR01000137.1_pt1 | contig 78431 bp, 72 predicted proteins | sample 1571001 | NCBI WGS metagenome assembly OGFR01 (sample SAMEA2582064, study PRJEB24529) | metagenome | biome: Human gut stool | place: China | collected 2011 | reverse complement strand
GGCCGCTTTCGTATGCCGTGATAATGCGTTGCAGGATGAATTTGAAAAAAACTATAAAAAAATTGTAAAATATCGATTGTATGAGAAAAATTTTCATACGTACAGTTGCATTTGCAGGGATGTGCGTTATAATATTTTGTAATTGTTCCGTACCTTTGCAATTATACTATTTTACAATATACAGCAGGCGCCGGGCAGGATGGCGCAGGGGAGGCATTATGACAGAATCGATACCTGAGGAAATGAGCCCTTTATGGGACATATATAATGATGGTTTCCCGGATTTTCTGGCAGAGCTGCTTGAGGCAGAGGAACTGCAGCGGCTGAAAAAGGTGGGAATGCACTGCGGATGTGAATACAGTTCCTTCCCCCTGTTCCGGTTTTCCTCGCCCTATACGAGATGGATTCACAGCGTGGGAGCAGGGCTGATCGTATGGCATTTTACCTTTGATGTAAAGCAGAGTATTGCGGGACTGCTTCATGATATTGCCACACCGGTTTTTGCCCATGTGGTTGATTTTATGAAGGGGGATCACCTGAAACAGGAATCCACGGAAGAATATACCCGTAAACTGATAGAGGAATCGGAAGGTATCCAGAAGGTATTACATAAATACGGCCTGTCAACGGAGGATGTGGCGGATTACCATCGGTATCCCATTGCGGATAACGATTCTCCGGGGCTGTCCGCCGACAGGCTGGAATATACGCTGGGCAATTTTTACTGCCGGGAAAAGAAAAGTCCCGGGGAAATCCGCCGGATATACAGGAACCTCACAACCGTCCTGAATGAAGAGGGGATCCCCGAACTGGCTTTCACCTCTTCGGAAGAAGCGCTTACTTTTACTTTGGGGTCATTGGATAATTCCCGCATGTTCACCGCGGATGAGGATCGGTTCTGCATGCAGTATCTGGCAGATTTATTAAGAAAAGCCGTGGAATGGGGGATTTTATCGGAATCGGATCTGTATACCACAGAGGAGCAGGTGCTTGATAAGCTGCTTCAGGATGAAAGGGCGGCAGGCCTGTGGGAGGAGTATACCCGCTTTTCCCAAATCCGCAGCAGCGCAGAGCCGGTGGAGGGAATATACTGTGTTAACGTGCCGTCAAAGCTGAGGTATATTGATCCTCTTGTGGTACAGGAAGGGATTCCTGTAAGAATAAGTAAAATATGTACACAGGCGGCAGAGGCAGTCAGGGAGTATCTGCATACGGATTTTGACAGATGGATCAGCGTCAGCGGGGAACAGGAGTGTAAGCAGTGAGAATAAAAGCAAAACGGATGATACTGATAATTGTGGTATGCATTGTCGTATATCTGGTAGCGGGGGCCATAGGCCCTTTTATAAAGTATAAGGATGAGAGCAGCCAGACCGCGGAAGAGTTCCGTGCGGACAGCTTCCGCAGCAGCGAGGCGGGAACGGACAGGGCCATGCTTTTGGAAACAAGTGAAAGCGCCCTGGAACACCGCATACGGCTGATAAACGGGGCGAAAACCCGTATCATACTCAGCACCTTTGATATGAGGAACGGAGAGAGCACCAAAGATCTGCTGTCTGTCATCTGGCATAAGGCGGAAGAAGGGGTAAAGGTGCAGATACTGGTGGACGGAGTCAGCGGACTTATCCGAATGGAGCCGGATCCTCTTTTCCATGCGGTTGCCTCCCATCCGAATATCCAGATTAAAATTTATAATCCCGTCAATCCTCTGATGCCCTGGAAAACCCAGGGGAGAATGCATGATAAATACGTGATTGTGGATGACAGCGCTTATATCTTGGGAGGAAGGAATACCTTTGACTACTTTCTGGGGGATTATGATTCGAAAAATAAGAGCCTGGACAGAGAGGTGCTGATATACAATACCGCACAGGGAGAGGAAAACAGCGGGGAAAGCTCCCTGTTCCAGGTAGAGGCGTATTTCAACCGGGTCTGGAATCTGGATGTGTGCCGTCTGTTCCATGACGATGAAGGACAGCAGAAGAAAAAAAGGATTCAGAAGCAGATGGAACTTCTTGAAGCCCGTTACCAGGAGCTTCGGGAAAAGCAGGAAGGCTTTTTTGATACCGCCTATGATTATACAGCCCATACCTGTGCAGCCAACCGTATCCGCCTGGTATCCGGCCCCATCGGGATATACGGGAAAGAACCGGATATTTTCTATACCCTGACGGAGCTGATGAAACAGGCACAGGAGCGGGTGGTTATCCTTACGCCGTATGTTGTAACCAATGATTATATGAACGAAACCCTCGCGGAAATCGTGGATACGGTCCCCCAAGTGAAAATGGTAATTAATTCCGTGGAAAACGGGGACAATTTCGTGGCTTCCAGCGACTATCAATATCATAAAAAAGATGTGGTTGCCACCGGTATCAGCCTTTATGAATATGACGGAGGACTTTCCACCCATGGAAAATCCCTGGTAATTGACAATGATTTGTGCGCTGTAGGCTCCTATAATTTCGATCTTCGCAGCACCTATATGGATACGGAGCTCATGCTTGTGATCCAGAGTGAGGAGCTCACACAGCAGCTCATGGAATACATGGGAGATATCGAAAAGGACTGCCGGATGGTGGTGGATGAAAAGAACTATGTTGTTCCGGATCACGTAACTGTGGCCAAAGTACCATTCTTAAAGAGATTTGCATGGAAGGTAGTGGGACTCCTGCTTCAGCCATTCCGGGTGCTTGCTTAATATACGGGAACGATAAAGAAAGGATAAGGCAGAAATGGAAAATATCATGATACGGCCCGCCCGCCTTGAAGATGCCTCAGAAATACTGAAAATATATGAACCCTACATAAAAAAGACGACGATTACTTTTGAATACGAAGTGCCGTCCTTAGAAGAATTCCGAGGCCGCATGACAGGCATAATAGGAGCTTATCCCTATCTTGTTTGTGAAGCTGACGGAAAAATCCTGGCCTATGCCTGTGCACACCGTTTTCATGAAAGAGCCGCATATCAGTGGGATGCGGAGCTGTCCGTTTATGTTGAGGAAGAACATACGGGATTGGGGATGGGAAAGGCGCTGTACCATGCATTAATGGAACTGCTGAAGCTCCAGAATGTGAAAAATGCCTATGCGCTAGTTACCAGCCCTAACGAAAGAAGTGAAGCGCTTCATCTGGGAATGGGCTTCCGGCTGGAAGGCCTCAACCGCGAAACCGGTTATAAAATGGGAAAATGGCTTGATGTTTCCTGTTTTGTGAAGAATATAGGGACGCATGAGTGCGATCCGGAAGGCATTCTGCCGTTTGCCGGGATAGAGAAGGCCCGAGTTGAGCGGATATTAGAAGATAGTATGAAGTTAATGAAAGGAAATATTAAATAAAATGGATTATTGATTGATAAAATGATATGATAAAACGGAATGGAGGTTAAAATAGCGGGGCGGAATATGCGGAGGAATAATTTATGAAAAAGCTCATACTACTGATCATGATCGCCGTTATAGGGCTTTTGGCAGTTTCTTGCTCTCGAAAGGCAGAGCCTGTCGTTTTGCCTGCCCGGGATACCATAGATTCCATAGATGTGACAATAGGCGATGAAGCAGTGAATTATTCTGACGATGACTGGATAAGCCGGTTTGTTTCGGCGGTATTAGATGCGGAAGGAACCCGCAGGCAGAGCATACAGGATATGCCAAACGAAGAAGAGTATATTAAGATTGATATAAACTGCAGGGGTTCGGTAAATACCTTGTTTGTATACAAGGAAAAAGAAATATATTATATCGAACAGCCCTATCAGGGTATTTATCAGACAGATGCATCATTTTATGAAATGCTCATCGGTAAATGAATTCGAAAAAGGATCTTGACAGATAAAAAGAAAATAGTTAGAATAATCAATGTTGCAGATGGCAGTACCAAATTGCTGCAATGGGCCCAGATAGCTCAGTTGGTAGAGCAGAGGACTGAAAATCCTCGTGTCACTGGTTCGATTCCGGTCCAAGGCACTTGGATATGACAATTGTTCTTATTTATCGGCTTTTCATGAATTTCAAAAAACTTTAAAAAGTGCTTGCAATTTAGGAAAACCTGTGATAAGATATGAAATGTCCGAGAGACAACAATTTAATATGCGCGAGTGGCTCAGTTGGTGGAGTACGACCTTGCCAAGGTCGGGGTCGCGGGTTCGAGTCCCGTCTCGCGCTCTCAACAGTACAAGAAAGGGTATCCGAAATGGATACCCTTTCTTGTACTGTTCAAGCCCTGCCGGGCTCGAACGTTCGAGGTCTCCGCTCTGCTCCGGTCGTTGCAAAGCGAACGTCCACTGGACGTTCTGCAACGTCTCGCGCTCTTAAGAGTACGGGTTCCGAGTTATTCGGAATCCGTTATTTGTTTGTATAAATGAAATTACTGAAAGTTTTTATTTGAAAACCCCCAGAGGATGCAGCCTTTGGGGGTTTTGTTTTGCCATATGGAAATTCTCACATTCCTTAGTGGCCTACATCATATTCTATTTTTGCCATGTTGTCAATATGTCTTGAATGCATATAGTCAGCCCGGGGTAAATTCCAACCGGAACATCTTGATCAAAGCCGTAGATAACTGGTGCTACATCATTTTCATAGTGGTAAACGGTGACGTGCTCCCTGGCTGGATCTATGATCCAGTATTCCCGGACTCCGGCCTGTGCGTAGATGGTATTTTTTAAGGTGTAGTCCATTTTACGGCTAGCTGGAGAAACCACTTCAAAAACGAGATCCGGAGCTCCGGAACAACCGCGATCGGTCAGTTTGTCTGGGTCGCAGATTACGGAAACATCGGGTTCCACCCAGTTTTTATCATTTGCGTCAAGATTAACGGCAAATGGTGCAGGGTAAACTTCGCAAAGTCCGTGATGTGAATCGATATAATTTGCAATAATCTTATAAATTTGACCGGAAATCTTCTGATGAATCCGACTGGGAGGTGCCATATCATAGAATTTCCCGTCAATTAGCTCAGCACGTTCGCCTTCTGGCTGATTCCAATAGTCTTTTGAGGTATAATAATCAGATTTTAATAATGGCATAATGAACACTTCCTCTCTTATTTTCCATTATAAGAGGAATGGGGAAAAGAAACAAGGCTTTACTTTTGCTCTAAAGTTTTCTAATATAGTAAAGAACCGTGTGACTGCAAAGTGTAATGCAGTTATTACCGTTCATGCGTTGCGCAAACAGTAGGATTTGTTTGTTGTTTTTCAGCAACAAGTTAGAATATAGAGGCATTACGATGAAGTTTATTTATACCAGAAGCAACGATGAAATCCGTATAGATCAGATCGAAGACCCAGAGGCGGTGATCTATGTACCGGAGCGTTTTGAGGATTGTCCGGTGACAGAGCTTGGCTCCTATGTGCTGGCGCACAGTTCTGTGGAGGAGATTCATCTTCCACCGTATGTCAGAAAGATCGGTGCGTACGGATTTTATGAGTGTGAACAACTAAAAAGAATTTATTGTTACAGCCGGGTGCTGGATCTTGGTGCCGGGCTGTTTGCTGGTGTACCTGCAGTAGAGTATCTGGATATTACGGAGTTTCCGGGTGAGCGTTCCTGCTTAAAGGAGATGTTGACAGAACTCCGGCAGACTTTGCGGGTGCAGATCCATTGTTACTGCACACGCATGCGTGTGCAGCAACGGGATTTTGCCGATGCTTCGCATTCCAAATCGGCAAAATCCGCAGCCACAACTGTATCGTACGGAATTTTCAGTTCAGAAAATTCCTACCCGTGTACAGCTATGATTCAGCCGCTGCGGCAGGCGGGGCGAAAGGAAGCAGGGCAGGAAATCTTAAAACCGGAAGAAACAAAGCAGCGGGAAAGAGAACAGCAAAACTTGGATCTGTCTTCGGAGAAACTGCCGGAAGAATACGAGGCGAGACTGATCTTTCCGGAGTATTTCGAGGATTCGGTTGAGAATACACCAGCCCGCATTGTCTGCATCGAGACGCATGGCTGTGGGCATCGTTACCGGTACTGTTTTGCCGGGCGGGTGTTCCAGTACCGGGGCTACGATGAGCTTTTTCCACATGTACAGGTGCAGGAAAAAGAAGAACTGGTTACAGAGCTGGCATTGGGAAGGCTGCTCTATCCCAAAGAATTATCGGAGAAATTCCGGGAACAGTACCAGACTTATATCCGGGAGCACTGGGAGATGGCCGGACGGCTTTTGATTCAGGCAGATAACATGAAGAAGAACCACGTGAGCAACCTGGAACCAGGAAAACTGCCGTGGCTGGTAGAAGAGGTGCTTATGCCAAGGAAGGATCAATGCGAAACCCGGCAGCCAGAACTTGCGGCAGAACAACTCCGGAATACGGAACAAAATCAGCCGCTTCAGAATTTCTCTGCCCAGCTTTCCACATTTATTCAGATAGCTCAGGAATCCGGCGATACGGAAATGGTGAGCTGGCTGATGGAACGGCGGCATCAGCTTCGGGCTGCAGATTCGATGCAGTCTGCAGGTGCACTACATGATGCCGAAACAATACAGGATTTAACTGGTGACATGGAACATTCAGTGAAAACGCAGTCATCAAAGCGGAAACGCCGATTCGAATTTTGAAAACCGCCCTCGCAGTGTTTTTTGGCGATGGGCAGTTTATAGATAAGAAAGGGGAAATCGCTGTCGGACGCACATGGTTGTGTGTCTGGTAACGAGAATTACGGAACATGATCGATCCAACCAGGCACAGACAGCTGGAAGAACTGAATATGGTGGAACTTTGTACCCGGATCTTCCGGAATGCCAGGAATGAACTGTACCTGAATATGCGGTATCTGGACCTTTCGTTAAGTTCGCTTGGCTTTGAGGCAGACCCGTGCTGCCGTGGTGTGGGGACAGATGGATTTGTGATCTACTATCATCCGGATTACGTCTGCGATCTGTACCAGAGGGGGCGCGTGCATGTGAACCGGGCATATCTGCACATGGTCCTGCACTGCCTGTTCTGCCATATGGACACGCGCGGCAAACGGGAACCGGAACTTTGGAATCTGGCCTGCGATATTGCGGTGGAATCCATGCTGGACGACATGTATGTAAAATGCATTCGTGTGGCACCGACGCCGTTTCGCCGGGACTGGTACGGACGGCTGCATGCGAAGCTTACTGTGCTGAATGCAGAGGGCGTGTATCGTGTGCTGAAGGAAGAGCAGTTGGAGCCGAGGAGGCTGGAGCGTCTGGCAGCGGAATTTCTGGTGGATGACCACAGTTTCTGGGATCTCCCGGGGGATTCCCCGAAGACTCCCATGGTGCGCCAGACGCAGTGGAGCAATAACCGGGAAAAGGTGCAGACCGAGATGGAGACCATGGGAAACCAGCAGGACGAGGAAAATAAAAGTATGCTAGAGCAGATCCAGGTGGAGAACCGGGAACGGTATGATTACCGTCACTTTCTGCAGCGCTTTTCGGTGCTGCGGGAGGAGATGCAGGTCGATCCGGATTCCTTCGATGCGATCTTTTATACCTACGGGCTTTCGCTGTATGGCAACATGCCGCTCATCGAGCCGCTGGAATCCAAAGAAGTCAGCCGGATCGAGGATTTTGTTGTGGTGATCGACACCTCCATGTCCTGTTCCGGGGATCTGGTGCGGTGTTTTCTGGAGGAAACCTACGACGTGCTTTGTCAGTCGGACAGTTATTTTAAGAAGACCAACATCCACATCATCCAGTGCGATGAACAGGTGCAGCAGGACCGTCTCATTACGAATCAGGAAGAGATGGAAGCCTACATGCGGGATTTTACCATCATCGGGCAGGGCGGCACGGATTTCCGTCCGGCATTCGAGTATGTGAATGGACTGATCCGCCAGGGGGCTTTTCGCCGCCTGAAGGGACTGTTGTATTTTACAGACGGAGAGGGGATCTATCCGGTAAAACGGCCGGTGTATGATACCGCTTTCGTCTTTTTGAAGGATCAGTATACCGATATTTCTGTCCCGGCCTGGGCCATGAAGCTGATCCTGGAGCCGGAGCAGCTGCTGGAGAACAGCGGAGGACAATCTTCTGGCAGTAAGGCAGCGAAGGACGGTCTGCTTTAGGAGCAGCTGCTGGAGAACGATGTCACAGGCAGCGAACATGACGGACGGAACGTAACTGTGAAGGTACGGAACAGTTACGACAGAATTACATTGGAAAGGAAGAATAGGAATCATGAACATTAAGCGGGCAAAACAGGAAATCAAAGACACTGTGGCCGCGTATCTGGCAAAGGATGAGTTTGGGGCTTACGAGATTCCCTCCATCCGCCAGCGTCCGATGCTTCTGATCGGACCGCCGGGAATCGGCAAGACCCAGATTATGGAGCAAGTGGCGCAGGAATGTCAGATCGGTCTGGTGGCCTATACCATCACCCATCATACCCGACAGAGTGCGGTGGGACTGCCCTTTATCGAGCATAAACAGTACGGTGGAAAGGAGTATGCCGTTACCGAGTATACGATGAGTGAGATCGTGGCATCGGTCTACGAGCGCATGGAACGGAGTGGAATGCCGGAGGGCATTTTGTTTATCGATGAGATCAACTGTGTGTCGGAAACATTGGCACCGACCATGCTGCAGTTTCTGCAGGGTAAGTCATTTGGAAACCATAAGATCCCGGAGGGATGGATCATTGTGGCAGCAGGAAACCCGCCGGAATACAACAAGTCAGTGCGCGAGTTCGATATCGTCACCATGGACCGGATCCGCCGCATCGATGTGGAACCGGATCTGAACGTCTGGAAAGAGTATGCAAAGACAGCCGGGGTGCATCCGGCGATCCTTTCTTATCTGAGCGTGCGGCCGCAGAATTTCTGTCAGATCGAGACAACGGTGGACGGCAAGCGCTTTGTGACGCCGCGTGGCTGGGAAGATCTGTCCGAGCTGATCTGGATCTACGAAAAGCAGGGCCGCAAGATGGACCGGGAACTGGTGGGAGAATATCTGCAGTTTCCAAAGATTGCGAAGGACTTTGCAAATTATCTGGAGCTGTACTACAAATACCAGGATGATTACCAGGTGGAGCAGGTGCTTGCGGGTCATATTTCCGAGGCTGCGGTGGACAAGCTGCAGCGGGCATCCTTTGATGAGCGCATCAGTGTGGTGAGCCTGCTTCTGTCGGGGCTGAATGAAAAGTTCCGAAATCTTATTTATATGGAAGAGATGATGAGTCTGCGTATGGAACAGATGAAAAAGCTGCAGAGTGCCCAGACAGCAAACCGGGATGGTGTGCTGGCAAATGCCCTGGCAGCACTTGCCAATCAATTCCGCGCAGACTGGACCAACCGACTGGAAAATGCCCTGCTCTCCCGTACGCAGCTTCGTACCTGCCGTGCGGTGAGTGCCAAACTGGAAGAGGATTCCATGGCACTCTTAAAGAGCGGCATCACCGACTGGGACGAGGGCTTTGCGCTTTTGCGTGAGCGTTTTGGCGTGGACAGTGACCGTTATGAGGAACTGTTCGACGAGGCGGGCGCAGCGCTGGAGCATGCGTTTGACTTTATGGAAGCGGCTTTTGCAAACAGCCAGGAGCTGGTGCTGTTTGTGACAGAACTCAATACCGGGGCATACAGCGTTCATTTCCTGCAGGATTATGAATGCGAGCGCTATTACCAGTACAACCGGAATCTGCTGTTCTCCCAGGAGGAGCAGGAGATCGAAGCACTACTAAATAAGAGAGGGTAAGAACCACAATGATGTTTTTGACAAAGCTGATGCTGCTCACGGCAGCAGAAACGGATGCAGACCTTTCTACTGTTTTGGAGGAAACCAAGGCAGTGGCAGAAGAGGTGCATGAGGATCTGCAGAATTTAAAACCCAATGTAATTTTAGAAACCGTAAAGAGCTGGCTTCCGGGACTTATGAGCTTTGGTTACCGTCTGGTGATCGCCATTCTCATTCTGGTGATCGGAAACCGGATCGTGCATGCCGTGCGCAAGTTCTTATATAAGACCTTTACACGCATGAATCTGGATCCGAGTATCAGCCGTTTCCTGATCTCTGTGGCAGATGCCTGCATTTACGCGCTGGCGATCTTTATCGCGGCCGATAAGATCGGTATCCCGTCGGCTTCCATCATCGCGCTTTTGGGTTCTGCCGGACTGGCCGTTGGCCTTTCCCTGCAGGGCAGCCTGGCGAATGTGGCAGGCGGAATCCTGCTGCTGCTGCTGCGTCCGTTTGGCGTGCATGACTACATTGTGAGCGGCGGATACGAGGGAACGGTACAGAGTATCGGCCTGGCTTACACCACCATCATTACGGTCGATAACAAAAAGATTACGATCCCAAATGGCCAGATTTCCAACAGCACGGTTGTAAATGTTACTTCCCAGGAAAAGCGCCGGGTAGACCTGGTGATAGGAATCGGTTATGGCGCCGATATCAAAAAGGCAAAAGAGCTGATCCGTCAGGTGTACGAGAAGCATCCGTTGGTACTGGCAGAGGACGGCATCACCGTTTATGTGGATGAACTGGCCGACAGCGCGGTTATGCTCGGCTGCCGCGGCTGGACCAAAACGGAAAATTACTGGCAGGTCCGCTGGGATGTGCTGGAAAGCATTAAGGAAGTGTTCGATGCGAACGGCATTGAGATCCCGTTCAACCAGATGGATGTGAATATCAAACATCAGTGAGACATTGAAAATGCACCGCAGGCTTTTGGCTTGCGGTGCATTTTTGCAGAAACTCCATTACTCGAAAAATAATTTCAGATCCTCTTCAACTGTTCCAATGCCCGCGATGCCGAAGTTTTCCACCAGAACCTTCGCAACATTTGGGGATAAGAAGGCCGGAAGGGTCGGTCCTAAGTGGATATTCTTCACACCGAGGTATAAAAGCGCCAGCAGGACAATGACCGCTTTCTGCTCGTACCATGCGATGTTGTAGACGATCGGCAGGTCGTTGATGTCGTCCAGACCGAAAACTTCCTTTAATTTCAGTGCGATGACAGCCAGGGAGTAGGAGTCATTGCACTGTCCGGCATCCAGCACACGCGGAATCCCGTTGATATCGCCCAGGTCCAGCTTATTATATTTGTACTTTGCGCAGCCTGCGGTTAAGATCACGGCATCGTGCGGCAGTGCCTTTGCAAAATCGGTGTAGTAGTTTCTGGATTTGGCCCGTCCGTCACAGCCAGCCATAACTACGAACTTCCGGATCGCACCGGTTTTTACTGCGTCTACGATCTGGTCAGCCAGGGCCAGCACCTGGTTGTGGGCAAAGCCGCCCAGGATCTCACCCTGCTCAATTTCCGTCGGAGCGGCGCAGCGTTTTGCCTGTTCGATGATTTCAGAGAAATCTTTTTCTTCGCCAATCTCACCGCCGATGTGCTTACAGCCCGGATATCCGGCTGCCCCGGTGGTGTAGAGGCGGTCTTTATAGCTGTCCTTCGGCGGCACGATGCAGTTGGTCGTCATAAGGATCGGTCCGTTGAAGCTCTCAAACTCTTCTTTCTGTTTCCACCATGCATTTCCGTAGTTGCCGACGAAGTTCGGATACTTCTTGAAAGCCGGATAGTAGTGGGCCGGAAGCATCTCGGAATGGGTGTATACATCTACACCGGTTCCCTGTGTCTGGATCAGCAGCATCTCAAGGTCGCGCAGGTCGTGGCCGGAAACCAGAATGCCCGGGCGCTTGCCGACACCAATGTTTACACGGGTCATTTCCGGGTGACCGTAAGCGCCGGTATTGGCTGCATCCAACAGAGCCATACCCTCCACACCGTATTTTCCGGTCTCCAGGGTTAAGTTTACATAATCTTCAAGCCTCAGGGAGTCATCCAGCGTAGCGGCCAGGGCGCGCTGCAGGAAAGCATCCAGCTCCGCATTCTCTTTTAACAGGGCATTCGCGTGCTTGCTGTAGGCGGAAAGTCCTTTTAAACCATAAGTGATCATCTCGCGCAGGCTGCGGATATCCTCATCCTTGGTAGAGAGAACCCCTACCAGGGCCGCTTTGACTGCAAAGGTATGTTCCTCGCCGTTCCAGAGTGCGGCAGCCGGAAGCACGGAGGTATCCGGGCATTGCTTTAAGAGATTTTCCTTGGTGTCCAGCGTTTCGCGGATGCGGGCAACGATCATCTCTTTGTCAAAGTTCGCGTTGGTGATGGTGGTGAAGAGATTCACAGTGATGAGATGGTTGATCTCAGCGCTGATTTCGGTTCCCAGGCTGCGCAGATGCGTGGTGACAGCGGAAATCCCGCGGGTAACATATACTAAAAGGTCCTGCATGGCAGCGACCTCCGGAGTTTTTCCGCAGACACCGGAATTGGTGCATCCGGTACAGCCTGCAGTTTCCTGGCACTGATAGCAAAACATATTCTGACTCATAAATATTTCCTCCTTACAACACAAATAATATCAGTAACGTAACAACATGGTCAGAGTATAATAGATATGGCTGCATTTGAATGTTGTTTAAACAACAAAATTGCATTATAATGGTGTTAAAATGCTGGAAATATATGGAATGATAAAGAAGGAGGAACCGCGATGTGTACAGCAGCAGTCTATAAAACAAAAGACTTTTATTTTGGACGGAATCTGGATTACGAATTTCCGTACGGGGAGGAGGTTACAGTCACACCCCGGAATTATCCGTTCCATTTCCGTTTCCTTGGTGAGATGGAGCATCATTATGCCATGATCGGCATGGCACATATTGCGGATAACTATCCGCTTTATTACGATGCGGTAAATGAAAAAGGGCTCGGCATGGTCGGTCTGAACTTTGTGGGAAACGCTGTGTACGGAGAACCCGTAACCGATGGAACAAAAGAAAATGTTGCGCAGTTTGAACTGCCGCTGTGGCTGTTGGGACAGTGCGCAACTGTGAAAGAGGTGCGTGCGCTGCTTGCAAAAATCCAGATCACGAATACGCCATTCAATGAAAAATATCCGGTTTCCCAGCTCCACTGGATGATCGCGGACCGGGAAGAAACCATCGTAGTGGAAGCCGTGGCAGACGGACTTCATATTTATGATAATCCGGCCGGAGTCCTCACAAACAACCCGCCGTTTCCGCAGCAGATGTTCCGCTTAAATGATTACCGCGGTCTGTCTCCGAGGCAGCCGGAAAACACCTTCGCACCGGGACTTGACCTTACGGCCTACAGTCGCGGTATGGGTGCATTGGGGCTGCCGGGCGATCTATCTTCTGCTTCCCGCTTCGTCCGTGCTGCTTATGTGCGCGGAAATTCCTTATCGGGGGATTCTGAAAGCGCGAGCGTGAGCCAGTTCTTCCATATCCTGCACTCCGTAGAGCAGCAGAGAGGCTGTTGTGATGTAGGCGGCGAAAAGTACGAGATCACGATTTATACTTCCTGTTGCAATGCAGACAAGGGAATCTACTACTACACCACCTACGAAAATCACCAGATCACAGGCGTGGACATGCATGCGGAGAATCTGGACGGGGCAGAACTCGCGCGATATCCGCTTGTGCAGGGCGAGCAGATCTGCTGGCAGAACAAGGAAAAGTAACAACATCTTATATTTATAATAGGCCCGTGCGGGCTGCTGGTCTGATTTTATCAGTCAACTGCCTGCACAGGCCTTGGTATTATGCGCAACCTAATTACAGTTTTCTTTTACAAATTGTACGATATCTTCATTTACTTCCATGATTCGAGGATCGTTTTCCATCTCAGAAATACTCATCCAACAATAGGAAACGCCATCAATCTCAAATGAATTCGATCTCGCAGCATTCGGAAAAGAAGAAATATTTGCCAAATACAATTTGTGACTGTAAATACGTTCTTCTTTATGGCTTTCCGAGTATTTCTTACTGAGATTTTGGGCAATATACTGGAGCTTTATATCGTCTGCTTTTATTTTTAACTTGTTTGATATTCCAGATACAATAAAGTTTTCGTTATTCGTGTTATCTTTGAAGTTTAAGAATAAATAAGCATTCCAACGGGTATCGTAGTAGAGTAAAAATTTATTTGGAAATTCATCAAACGTGTTTTTGATTGCAATAATTGAATGATTGTGAGTTATTTCATTCAGCCTATTGATGTCCTGAAAAAGATCTTCGTATGTATAGGAGTTTTTGGAACAATGATAGATATCAAAAATACTTTTTCCGGTAAAAAATAAGCCTAATAGGACGAAAATAGTTTTTATGACAATGCCAGAAATTATGAAAAAATCGCTATAAGAAGCCCAAATTACAGATATCAAAAAAGAGACTGCTGATAATAAACTATCCCATACAACAGTCTTACCTATAAATTGTTTCTTTTGTTCGAGCAATAAATTCAACTTAACATCATCCAGTAATATTTTCATATGTATTGTTCCTTTGCAAAATGAAAAAACCATTATATAGCATTGCAATAAAAAACACAAGAACTTTTCTCTAGGATAACATAGGAAAATCGTAAGCGCAAGGCGATTCAATCGACAAAATTCGCGCGTATAAAATCTAAAAGCCGGTGGTAAGAAATCTTTCCCTCTGGAACCAGGCGGGCAAATACGACATAAATATGGAACATTCCCGGCTGGATCTCACAGGTGACCGGAACCTGACATGCTTTCAGCTTCTCTACGACCTGTAAAGTCTCGTCATACAGCATTTCATGGGTGCCAACAGAGAAAAACATGGGTGGAAAGTCGTGATAATCCCCGAAGATCGGTGAAACATACGGATCTGTCCGGTCTGCATTTCCCAGAAATGAAAAAATCTTTCCCTGCATGAGTGCCTGCAGGCGATCTTCGGTCAGAGTTTTTCCCTTGTTGCCGAACATGACATCCCTTCCGTAATTGTCACGGAAGCTCTGGGTGTTGCAGGTCATGTCGGTCCAGGCGGAGATGCAGAATGCGGCTCTCGGCATGGTTTTGTTTAGATCCCACAGCTTTAAGAGCAGAGCCAGGGCCAGATTGGCGCCTGCGGAGTCACCGCCCAGTATGATCTGGTCCGGCGCATAACCCTGCCGTTTGGTAAGATCATCCCAAAGATCCAGGGCTTCATTTAATTGTGTGGGGTATTGGTAGTCCGGAGCGCACCGGTAATCCAGGTAAATGGTCTCGCAGCCATTGGCTGCTTGAAAAAAGCCGGTGGAAAAATTGCGGTAGGATGGCACCAGGCCGTCCCGGTAGGCACCTCCATGAAAATATAGGAGTACACGTCCGGTACGTCCGGTGTCTGTACGGATGACACGTTGAAAGGCAGTGCCGCCTGGTGTGGTCTCTGCAGACCAGGTGTAGGCTTCTGGCAAGCGGTCTTTATTGAAAATAGCATTCTGCCAGCGGTGTCTTGCGGCAGAATGCTTTTTATGTGGCGCATTATGATTCATATTTTTCCAGATCATATGACTGATCAGGAGACCTCGGATGGATGTCATGTTTTTTTCCTCGCCTGTTTAAGGTTTTGTGTTTTTACGGTTCGTTGTCTCATGGAGACACCCATGACATCCATTATACTACAGTTGTTGCTATTATTGAACCACAGAACCCAGTCTTTTGCGGATCTCCGGACCGATACTCATGGCAAGCACCATCTTGATGAGGTCAGCCGGGATAAATGGGATAACACAGACTGCAAGGGCAGCCGATACCGTGTAGTTGGCCTGGAAGCAGAACCATACAGTTCCGAGTGCGTAACAGATCATGGTGCCGACGATCATGCCGACCAGCTGGACCCAGCGCTTTTTGCAGTGGTCAATCACAAATCCGGCAATGATCGCCATCGGGATAAAGCCTACAATGTAACCGCCGGTTGGTCCGGCGAGCTTGGCAACGCCGCCGGTAAAACCGGAAAAGACAGGAAGTCCGGCAAAGCCGAGCAGTAAATAAATGAAATAACTGATTGTCCCTTTTTTCCAGTCCAACAGGTAAAGAGATAGATAGATGGCGAAATTAGTAAGAGAGATCGGCACCGGCCCGATCGGGATGGACAGCGGTGCGAGAATACAGGTGACAGCGGTCATAAGCGCTGTCATAGTCATGGCATAAGTGTTGCTTCTCCGGAAAGATCCGGCGGTAGTCTGGTTTGTCATAGTGAACTCCTTTCGTTTTTTGTTAAGCGGATTCGATTTCGTAAGTGAAACCGGCTTCCTCAATGGCCCGGATGGTATCCTGGATTCCCTGCCCGCCCGCGGTCAGGTAACCGGAGGCAAAAATGGAATCCACCACGCGGAGCAGGTCTTTTTCTTTTCCCTTAAAATAAACTTCCCGTCCGGCAGCACAGCGGATATCAGATTTCGGGACCAGAAGTCTGGCAAGGCAGAGCACCTTCAGACAGTATTCCGTTGTGAGCCCAGAAATATCGGCGTGCTCTAACGGAGTGCCCGGGATCGGAAGCAGGAAATTGATCGGGAGTGCTTCCGGCTGGATCTCGCGGAGTTCCAGAAGCATGTCGACAACATCTTCTTTGGACTCGCCCATGCCGATGATCCCGCCGCTGCAGATCTCAAATCCCAGTCCCTGAAGCATTTTGATGTTGGCCACGCGCTGCTCAAAGGTATGGGTGGAGCAGATGTTGGGATAATAGGAACGGCTACTGTTTAAATTGTGGTTGATGCGGTCGAGCCCGGCTTCTTTTAAGATTTTCGCCTGATGCTCGGTCAGAAAGCCGATGGAACAGCACAGATGCGTACCGGTTTCTTTCATTTTACAGATCCGTTTCGCCAGATCTTCGATTTCCGCGTCGGTGAATTTCATTCCGCTTAAGCCGATACAGTGGCGGGACAGATGGTTCTCGTTGACAAAGTCATTGTCTTTATATAATTTCTCATCGTCTACCCATTTGTATTTATCAATCTCAGCTTTGGAGCGGCAGGACTGGGCACAGTAAGCGCAGTCCTGGGAACAGTTTCCGCTGCGGGCATTGGTCAGGATATGGATGCTTACATGGTTTCCTTTATACTTTCTGCGCAGGACTTCTGCACGGGCGATGAGTTCCGGAAGTTCTCCATCCGGAGTGTTTAAGATGGCAAGCGCTTCCTCGCGGGAAAGCTGTGGATCGGTGGAAATATCAGGCGTTGTGCTCATAAGATCGGATCTCCTTTGATATGGTAAATAAAAATTGGTTTTGAGAAATAAAATAGCACGAGGAGATATAATTGTCAACATATAATTGAAAATTGGTTAACAATTAGATGCAAGGAAATAGAAGACAGCCAGAGCATGTGGACAAGGGAGTCCATGTATTGCGATGAAATAAGAATATTAGACTGGATCCAGACTTTTCGGACACCGCTTGGGGATTCGCTGCCGTGTCGGCGCTCTTTTTTGCCGGGGAGAAGAAAATCTGGAAAGAAGCTTTTTTGGATTCCCGCAGACGAAAAACCAGCTCTTTTGCATTTGCAGAAGATGGCATTGTGAAAGACACAAATTCTTCACAAATAATTAGCACTCACCTCTTGACAGTGCTAACAACATGTGCTATAGTACAGCTAATGTTATAGAAGTAGTATAACAGATGAGATAAAAGATGACGTTGCACTAAAAGGAATGGAGGTGTGATTTATGAATATAAACAAATTTACCCAGAAATCAATGGAAGCCGTCCAGAACTGTGAAAAGCTTGCTTACGAATATGGCAATCAGCAGATCGAACAGGAGCATCTGTTCTACAGTCTGCTCACATTGGATGACAGCCTTATTTTAAAATTGTTAACCAAGATGGGCATCAGCAAAGAGCTGATCACCAATGAAGCACAGCAGAAGCTGGCAGGACTGCCGAAGGTAAGCGGTTCCAGTCAGGTTTACATCAGCAATGATTTAAATAAAGTCCTCATCAATGCGGAGGACGAATCCAAAGCCATGGGCGATGAATATGTCTCCGTTGAGCATATTTTCCTGTCCATGTTAAAGTATGCGGACCGTACCATGAAGGATCTGTTCCGCCAGTACGGCATTACCCGCGACACCTTTTTGCAGGCACTGTCTACGGTGCGCGGCAACCAGAGAGTTGTCAGCGACAATCCGGAAGCAACCTATGACACCCTGGAAAAATATGGCTACGACCTGGTAGAGCGTGCGAAGGACCAGAAGCTTGACCCGGTCATCGGTCGTGACAGCGAGATCCGTAATGTAATCCAGATTCTTTCCCGAAAGACCAAGAACAACCCGGTCCTGATCGGTGAGCCTGGTGTTGGTAAGACGGCGGTTGTCGAGGGACTGGCCCAGCGTATTGTCCGCGGCGATGTGCCGGAAGGCTTAAAGAACCGCAAGCTGTTTGCGCTGGATATGGGCGCGCTGGTTGCAGGCGCCAAGTACCGTGGCGAGTTTGAGGAGCGGTTAAAAGCCGTTCTGGAAGAAGTGAAAAAGAGTGAAGGACAGATCATTCTGTTCATCGATGAGCTGCATACCATTGTGGGAGCCGGCAAGACCGAGGGCTCCATGGATGCAGGCAACCTGTTAAAACCGATGCTTGCCAGAGGCGAGCTGCACTGTATCGGTGCGACCACACTGGATGAATACCGGAAATACATTGAGAAAGATGCGGCCCTGGAACGTCGTTTCCAGCCGGTGCTGGTAGACCAGCCGACCGTAGAAGATACCATTTCCATTCTGCGTGGTATCAAGGAGCGTTACGAAGTGTTCCACGGTGTCAAGATCACGGACTCTGCCCTGGTGGCAGCAGCTGTGCTTTCTGACCGTTACATCACCGACCGCTTCCTGCCGGATAAGGCGATCGACCTGGTTGATGAGGCCTGCGCCCTGATCAAGACCGAGCTTGACTCCATGCCGACCGAACTGGATGAACTTTCCAGAAAGATCATGCAGATGGAGATTGAGGAGACTGCATTAAAGAAAGAGACAGATCATTTGAGCCAGGAGCGTCTGGCGGATCTGCAGAAAAATCTGGCAGAGTTGCATGACGAGTTTGCCAGCAAGAAGGCACAGTGGGAGAATGAAAAGAATTCCGTTTCCCATCTGTCCGCATTGCGTGAGGAGATCGAGCAGGTAAACCGCGATATCGCGACTGCCCAGCAGCAGTATGATTTAAATAAAGCAGCAGAATTGCAGTACGGCAAGCTGCCACAGCTGCAGAAAGAACTGGAAGCCGAGGAGGAGAAGGTCAAGAATCAGGATCTGAGTCTGGTGCATGAGAGTGTCACCGAGGATGAGATCGCGCGGATCATCTCCCGCTGGACCGGCATTCCGGTAAATAAATTAAACGAGAGCGAGCGCAGCAAGATCCTGCATCTGGATACCGTGCTGCACAAACGGGTCGTAGGCCAGGATGAAGGCGTGGAAAAGGTAACTGAAGCCATCCTTCGTTCCAAAGCCGGGATCAAGGATCCGACCAAACCGATTGGTTCCTTCCTGTTCCTTGGACCGACCGGTGTCGGCAAGACTGAGCTTGCGAAAGCCCTGGCTGAGGCACTGTTCGACGATGAGAACAATATGGTCCGTATCGATATGAGTGAGTACATGGAGAAACATTCTGTAGCCCGCCTGATCGGAGCACCTCCGGGATATGTCGGCTACGATGAGGGTGGTCAGCTGACCGAGGCAGTCCGCAGAAAACCGTACTCTGTTGTTCTCTTCGATGAGGTGGAAAAGGCACATCCGGATGTATTCAATGTCCTGCTTCAGGTATTGGACGATGGACGTATCACCGATTCCACCGGCAAGACCGTGGACTTCAAGAACACCATTCTGATCATGACCTCCAACATCGGTTCCCAGTATCTGCTGGATGGCATCGATGAAAACGGCAATATCAAGCCGGAGGCTGAGGCTATGGTCATGCAAGATCTGCGTGCCCACTTCCGTCCGGAGTTCTTGAACCGTCTGGATGAGACGATCCTCTTCAAGCCGTTAACAAAGGATAACATCAGCCACATCGTGGATCTGATGGTAGCCGATGTCAACCGCCGTCTGGAAGACCGCGAACTGAAGGTAGAACTGACCGATAATGCCAAGACCTTTGTAACCGGCCACGGTTACGATCCGGCATACGGTGCACGTCCGCTGAGACGTTATCTGCAGAAGAATGTAGAGACGCTGGCAGCAAGGATCATTCTGGAAGGCAACATCAGTGAAGGCCAGACCATCGTGATCGATACCGATGAGAAGGGCGAGAAGCTGATCGCATACGTAGAATAACAATATTATCAGGCTTAACAGCCCCGTGTGAACTGCCGAATGGCAGTTCACACGGGGCTTATTTCTTTCGCGAATTTCTGGAAAGCTTTCGATGCCACGCTCTGCGGATATTCGGAGTCGGAGATCAGCAGGATGTTTCGTTCCGGAAACTGCTCCTGCACCTGGATCTGGAAGATGTTTCCGGCGGCGAGTTCGCTGTGGGCGAAGGCTTCCGGGATGAACCCGATCCCTAAGTTGTGGCGCACGGCGGGCAGAATCAGGTCGGTGGTGGCCAGCTCCATGTCAGGTGAGAAGGAGAGTCCGTACTGCGCAAAGTAAGTGTTTAAAAAAGTACGGCTGATAGATTCCGAGGTCAGGCTGATCCAGGGGTAGGAGGCCAGCTCGCGCAGGGAGACCGGATGACCTTTCAGTTCCGAGAAGCGTTTTCCACTGATGAGAATGTCGCGGTAGGTGTGCAGCTTTTTCATGCGCAGAGGTTCAGAAATATGGAGCGGGAGAGAAGAAACCACGGCAAAATCCACCTTGCCATCCCGCACAGCCTGGATGGAATCCTGGGTGCTGTGATTTAAGATCTGGAAGTGGACACCAGGATATTCCTCATGGAAATTTTCCATGGCTTCAAAAAGCCAGGAGTGGAGGGCGGTTTCTGTGGCGCTGATGGAGATGCTGCCATTCTCCAGCTGCAGCAGATCACTTAAGTGGCTTTCGGCGCGGAAAAACTGCAGGCATCCGGCGGAGACGTATTCAAAGAAGCGGCTTCCCTCGGCGGTCAGTTCCATTCCGGATTTGCTGCGGATAAAGAGACGGCAGCCAAGGTCTGCTTCCAGCTTGTGGATGACGCGGGTTACGGCAGGCTGGCTGGTGTTCAATGCAGCGGCGGCGCGGGTTAAGTTGCCGTATTTTGCGACATAGTAAAAGATTTTATAGTATTCGAAATTAGATGTCATGGTATATTCTCCAAGTTTATCAGTCTGTTTTTCTCAAAAGGTTGTCTCCATTATAGTACAGAAATCAAGGGAAATCCACGGTTTGCGGCATATCCATATCAAATTGATATGAATATAATGCAGAAATTGCATTTTACAGATTGGATTGTATGTGCGAAAATACAATGCGTAAACGTTAGAAAAATAACAAACCCAATTTTTGAGCAAGAAACGCAACGTTTCCCATGTTGCGCAGACAGCAGCAAAACGACGTAAGCAAAGAAAGAGGTAAGATCATGGAGAACAACACCTGTCTGGAAAAGCAGCCTCTGTGTGAGGAAATGCTGGAAAAGATGAACGCCTACTGGCGTGCGGCAAACTATCTGTCTGCCGGTCAGTTATATCTGTTAGATAATCCGCTTTTAAAGAAACCGCTGAGCATGGATCAGATCAAAAAGAAAATCGTAGGACACTGGGGAACCGTTCCTGGACAGAACTTTGTGTATGTGCACTGCAACCGTGCTATCAAGCGCTATGATCTGGATATGATCCTTCTTTCCGGTCCGGGACATGGCGGAAACTTCCTGATCGCCAACACCTATCTGGACGGAAGCTACAGCGAGGTATATCCGAATATCAGCCAGGATGAGGAAGGCATGAAGAAGATGTTCAAGCAGTTCTCCTTCCCGTGCGGTGTTCCGAGCCACTGCGCTCCGGAAACGCCTGGTTCCATCAACGAGGGCGGTGAGCTGGGTTACTCCATTGCGCATGCATTTGGCGCCGTTTTTGATAACCCGGACCTGATCGCAACGGTAGTTGTAGGCGATGGCGAGGCCGAGACCGGTCCGCTTGCAACTTCCTGGCAGTCCAATAAATTCTTAAACCCGGTTACCGATGGTGCAGTTCTTCCAATCCTGCACTTAAATGGTTACAAGATCAGCAACCCGACCATTTTCTCCCGTATCCCGCATGACGAGATCAAGTCCTTCTTCGAGGGCTGCGGCTGGAAGCCGTACTTTGTTGAGGGTGATGATCCGATGACCATGCACAAGAAGATGGCAGAGACCGTGGATACCGTCATCGAGGAGATCAAAGCCATTCAGAAGCATGCAAGAGAGGAGCAGGATCCGGAGCGTCCGAAGTGGCCAATGATCATCCTGCGCACTCCGAAGGGCTGGACTGGTCCAAAGGTAGTAGACGGACAGCAGATCGAGGGTTCTTTCCGTGCCCATCAGGTGCCGATCAGTATGGAAAAACCGGAACATTTACAGCTGTTAGAAGCGTGGTTAAAGAGCTACCACGCAGAAGAACTGTTTGATGAAACAGGACGTCTGATTCCGGAACTGGCTGAGCTGGCTCCAAAGGGCAATGCGCGTCTGGGTGCAAACCCGCATGCAAACGGCGGACTGCTGCTGAAAGATTTGCGTCTTCCGGATTTCCGCGAGTACGGTATTCCGGTGGAGCCGGGCAAGACCAAGGCCCAGGATATGATCGAGCTTGGCGGCTATATCCGTGATATTTTCAAGCTCAATGAGGACAGCAAGAACTTCCGCATCTTCGGACCGGATGAGAGCATGTCCAATCGTCTGTATAAAGTATTTGAGGAGCAGAACCGCGACTGGAACGGCGAGCTGCTTCCGACCGATGACAAGCTGGCAAGAAATGGCCGCATCATGGATGGCATGCTGAGCGAGCATATGTGCGAGGGCTGGCTGGAAGGTTATCTGCTGACTGGCCGTCACGGTTTCTTCGCAAGCTATGAGGCATTTATCCGTATCGTGGATTCCATGGCTGCGCAGCACGCAAAGTGGCTGAAAGTCTGCAACCAGCTGTCCTGGAGACGCCCGATCGCATCCTTAAACTTCATCCTGACTTCCAACGTATGGCAGCAGGACCACAACGGATTTACCCATCAGGATCCGGGATTCTTAGACCATATCGCTAACAAGAAAGCAGACGTTGTCCGCATGTATCTCCCGCCGGATACCAACTGCCTGCTGTCCTGCTTCGATCACTGCATCAAGAGTAAGAACTATGTGAATGCGATCGTTGCATCCAAGCATCCGAGCTGCCAGTGGCTATCCATGGAGCAGGCTGTAAAGCACTGCACCCAGGGTATCGGTATCTGGGAGTGGGCAAGCAATGATTGCGGCGAGGAGCCGGATGTTGTTATGGCATGCTGCGGCGATACTCCGACCCTGGAGACCATGGCTGCCGTTACCATTCTGAGAGATGAGCTTCCTGAGCTGAAGATCCGCGTTGTAAATGTGGTTGACCTGTTCAAGATGGAGTCCGACCATAAGCATCCGCACGGCTTAAGCGATGCAGAGTACGATGCAATCTTTACTCCGGATAAGCCGGTTATCTTCGCATTCCACGGTTATCCGACCCTGATTCATGAGCTGACCTACGAGCGCAACAACCACAATATGTCTGTTCATGGTTACCAGGAGGAAGGTACCATCACGACACCGTTCGACATGCGTGTCCAGAACCAGCTTGACCGCTTCAGCCTGGTGAAAGATGCCGTGATGCATCTGCCGCAGCTTGGCAATCGTGGTTCTTTCCTGATCCAGAAGATGAACGACAAACTGGTAGAGCACAAGCAGTACATTGCCGAGTACGGCCAGGACCTCGAAGAGATCCGCAACTGGGAGTGGCATGTACCGGTAGAAAAATAAGTACAGATGATAGTGAAACAGAAGTATTATATATAGAAGAAACGCCGTCCGCAAAATGGGTGGCGTTTCTTTGTTTAAAAAAATCAGCGGAGGTGCCGGTGGCACCTCCGCTGATCTGGCAGTTGTGGGTATACCGCAGGGCGGCACACCATGTTTAGAAGGATAATGAGGAAATGAATTACATCGCACGAACCGTCATTACTCCGGATCGTGCATGGACCATGCATTGTGGTCCGTGTGTAAGATCATGTGGGACTTGTGGGAAAGAGGATGTTCAAGGAAATCCTGGTACAGCTTTGCCACGTCCTGATTCTCATGGGAGAACCGGATCTTACTGTTCTTGTCGAGGAAGTGCAGGTTTTCACCGCGCACACCTGCAAGTTCTTTGCCGTCACAGATCGGCTGTCCGCCGCCGCCGACACAGCCGCCGGGGCAGGCCATGACTTCTACGAAGTCATAAGATACATCGCCGCGCCGGATCGCCTCGAGGAGTTTTCTTGTGTTGCCGAGGCCACTGACAATGGCGGTGCGGACCGTGGTTCCGTTAAAGTCGAGGTTTGCTTCTGTGAGTGCATAGTCCTCATTGACGGTACGGATGTCATCAAAGAAATCCGGGTCCGGATTTTTGCCGGACAGGGCATGGTAAGCGGTTCGAAGTGCCGCCTCCATGACACCGCCGGTTGCGCCGAAGATGACACCGGCACCGGTCCACTCCTGCATGAGGCTGTCTGGCTTTCGGTCAGTCAGCACTTCCGGCCGGATGTGGGTTTCGCGGAGCATGCGCGTGAACTCTCGTGTGGTCAGCACAATGTCCACGTCTTTCCCTGCGTATTCTTTATAGTAGAAATCCATGTCTGCCTCTGCCTTTTTGGCAACGCAGGGCATAACGGATACGGTCACAATATTTTCCGGGTCCACGCCGATGGACTGGGCGAAGTAGGTCTTCATGACAGCACCAAACATCTGCTGCGGGGATTTCGCGGTCGAAAGCTGCGAAACCATCTCCGGGAACTGGGTTTTTACAAAACGCAGCCAGCCCGGACAGCAGGAGGTGAACATCGGTCGGTTGTTTAAGGAACCGCTCTGGAACCGCTCCAGAAATTCGGTTGCTTCTTCCATGATCGTTAAGTCGGCGGAGAAGGACGTGTCGAATACGTAGTCCGCGCCCATGCGCTTCCAGGCATCTAAAATCTTGCCGACGGTAGCGTCTTCGCGTTTCATTCCCATGGCTTCGCCCCATGCAGTGCGGACTGCGGGAGCAATCTGGACTACAACGGTTTTCTTTTCATCTGCAATGGCATCCCATACTTTTTCGGTGTCATCGCGCTCGCGCAGGGCGCCCACCGGACAGTGGGTGATGCACTGGCCGCAGAGGGCACAGTCTGCATCGGTGATCTTGCGGTTGCCTTTGACATTGACGGTGGTTCTGGAACCGGTACTGGTCACATCCCAGATACCCAGTCCCTGCACTTTATCGCAGACCTGGATGCAGCGCATGCACTTGATGCACTTTTCCGTGTCGCGGATGAGCGGGAAATTCTTATCCCATGGAGCATGTTCTACACGCTCTTTAAACGGAAGGTCGATGATGTTTAAGTCGTTTGAAAGCGTCTGCAGGGTACAGTTGCCGCTGCGGACACAGGTTGCGCACTTAAAGTCGTGCTGGGAGAGAATGAGCTGTACATTCTGTTTTCTTGCCACACGGACCCTCGGACTGTTTGTCAGGATCTCCAGTCCCTCCTGCACTTTATTGTTGCAGGAGGTTACCAGCTGCTCTTTTCCGACAACCTCCACGAGACATACGCGGCAAGCCGCAATCTCGTTGATATTTTTTAAATAGCAGAGCTTTGGAATGTCGATTCCTGCAAGGGCAGCCGCTTCCATAATGGTGGTTCCCTCCGGAACCGAGATTTCGTTATGATCGATCTTTAAATTTACCATTTGTTTTCACGACCTCCTTTGAAGATTCCATAGCCGAAGTGATCGCAGCCGAGGCAGCGGCTTGCTTCCTGTCTTGCTTCTGCTTCGGTCATGCAGTTTTCCACGCCTTCGAAATCGCAGACGCGCTCACAGGCCTCGCGCTCGGTCATATTGACACGGCCACATGGAATGCGGTCACGCAGATCAGGCTCCGGAAGCACAACATCGCAGCTGATCGTGTGACGGAAACCAAGATATTCGTCGATGTTTGCCGCAACGACCTTGGCAGCGGCAATGGCTTTGATTACGGATGCCGGACCGGACGCGCAGTCGCCGCCTGCAAATACGCCAGGCATATTGTCGAAACCGCCGTAGCGCTCGGTCTGGATCTTGCCGCGGTTGACCGGAAGACCGGCTTCCTCGAAGTGCTGGAATTCGATATCCTGTCCGATTGCCACGATCAGGGTCTGGCACGGAACAAAGATATCCGGCTCGCCGGTCGCACGCACACTGGCTCTGCCGCCTTTAATCTTGCTGATCATCTGCGGGGTGACATAGACACCGCGCACATGGTTGTTTTCATCGACATCGATCCGGGCCGGAGCCATCAGGGTTTTTACTTCAATGCCCTCGGCAACAGCGCCTTCAATCTCACCCGGAAGTGCAGTCATATCAGCTACACGGCGCCGGTAGAGGATAGAAACCTTCTTTGCACCGAGACGTTTTGCTGTTCGGACTGCATCCATGGAAACGTTGCCGCCGCCAATGACAGCAACCTCCTGTCCGCTCAGATCCGGATTTAAGTTCTTTCCGACATCACGCAGGAAGCGGACTGCGGAGATGACACCTTCTGCAGATTCTCCTTCAATGCCAAGCTTTTTATCTGTGCTTGCGCCGATGGTGATGAGCACGGCATCGTATTCCTTGCGCAGTTCCTGAATTGTAATGTCAGTACCGATCCGTTTTCCGTACTCGACTTTCACACCAGTCTCCAGAATGGCGTTGATATCGTCATCAAGACGCTCCTTTGGCAGACGGTAGTTCGGGATGCCGTAGCGGAGCATGCCGCCCAGTTTCGGGAGCATTTCAAAAACGGTGGTCTGATGTCCCATGAGCTGCAGATAATAAGCTGCGCTTAAGCCGCCCGGGCCGCCGCCGATGATGGCGATCTTTTTGCCGGTGGAAGCAGCACAGGATGGCGGAGGAACTTTGCCAGCATAATCTGCTGCGAAGCGTTTCAATCCGCGGATGTTGACGGCATCGTCAATGATGTTTCTGCGGCAGCGGGCCTCACATGGATGCTCACAGATGAAGCCGCAGGTGGTCGGAAATGGATTGTCCTTGCGGATCAGACGGATGGCATCGGCGTAGCGGCCTTCGCGTACCAGGGAAACATAGCCTGGGATATCCACATGTGCTGGGCAAAGGGAAACGCACGGAACCGGCTGCGTGTAGTTGCAGGTACAGCGGCCCTGATGAACGTGTTCCTCATAGTCCTCACGGCATTCTTTTAAGCTTCGGTATACCGTATGGGCAGCTTCGTAGCCAATGGCACAGTCAGCACCGTTCATAATACTCTGGGACAGTTCCTCCATGAGCTTTAAGGTTTCCATGGTGGCTTCCCCGTTCATAACATCGGTGAGCAGGTTCTTTAACTGCCACAGGCCGACACGGCACGGGACACATTTGCCGCAGGTGTGGGTGTGGCACATCTCCACAAAGGCTCTGGTCATGTCAACCGGGCAGAGACCTGGCGGACTGGATTCGATTCGGCGTTCCAGGTCTTTGTACAGCTCCTCAATCATGAGCTGAGCCTGGTTGGGACTGGTGATTTCCAAACGACTCATAGTAGGTGTTCCTCCCTTTTTGTTAGGTGGCCATGCGCTTGATTGCCACGTTATTGTACAAAATGATGATGTTTCTCAAATACAACTGCCTCTAAGTATACAGAGTGCCAGAGAAAAAGGCAAGCAAAAACTAAAAATTTTTTAGGTTTTCTAAAAGTTTGTCAGAAATAAAACAAAGGAAGCCGCATTCCGGGTCTTTGGACCTTTCATGCGACTCCCTTCTGGGTATCTTATAAACTTAAAACTTTTTCTCATATTATCCGGCAAGACAGCCGCACTGCGCGGTCCTTGAAATGACCGCAGCTAAGACCAAGTATACAATAGGACCGCTTGTTTGGGCAAGTCTTGTTTTGTTTCCAGTTGAATCTTTTTTTCTCAACAACTAAAATACCACAACCAGCAGCATCTTAAACTGCTCCTGTCCATACACGGCATGCGGATGCTTTGCCGGCATAATGATGGATTCCCCTTCGTGCAGTTCATATGCCTTGCCGTCGATGGTGATGCGGCCAACGCCGTCTAAGCAGGTCACGAATGCGTCACCGCCGGATTCGTGGGTGCTGATCTCCTCGTCCTTGTCGAACGCGAAGAGGGTAACGCTTAAGGCATCGTTCTGGGCGAGAGTCTTGCTGACTACCTGGCCTTTCTGGTAGGAAACCTCATCCTTTAATGTGAGAACCTGGGACTTGTCGATATTTTTGATAAAGCTCATGATGATAAACCTCCTTGAATGTTGGATAAAATCTGCCCGTAACTGTTTTATGCTAGCAGTTACATATGACTCTATTATAAACGCAATAGCAAAGAAAATCCGTTGTCCAGGCAACAAAATGTTGAAATAGAAGCTATGCTGCAAAATTTGTTGTTTGTGCGATATATGAGCAGTGACGAAAACATTCCTTTCTGTCAGGTTGACGCCTTTTCTACTTTGCATTAGAATGAAACCAGCTGTAACGCATCAGAAAACCAGAATGGCAGATCTATTGGCACCGTTACGCGGTCAGGCGCATGCGGGACGGCAATGCCAGATTCTGACAGAAAGTTAACAGCCGTTTTGGAAAAATTGATGTGAATGTAGAAAATTTAACAAACACAGGAAGACAAACTGGTGGATAAGAAGCAGCTTGCAATTGAAAAACACAAAGAATGGAAGGGAAAAATTGAGGTCATTTCCCGTGCGAAGGTTACAACTCCGGAGGAGCTGTCCATCGCCTACACCCCGGGCGTGGCAGAGCCGTGCCTGCTGATCGCAGAGGATGAGGACAAGGCTTACGATTATACCCGTAAAGGCAATCTGGTTGCTGTCATCACAGACGGAACCGCAGTGCTGGGACTTGGCGATATCGGACCGTCTGCTGGTATGCCGGTTATGGAAGGAAAGTGCGCACTCTTTAAAACATTTGCAGATGTAGACGCATTTCCGCTGTGTGTGGATTCCAAGGATGTGGACACCATCGTCAATACCATTGCCCTGATCTCCAAGAGCTTTGGCGGCATCAACCTGGAGGATATTGCAGCTCCGCGTTGTTTTGAGATTGAGAAAAAGCTGAAAGAGCGCTGTGACATTCCGGTCTTCCACGATGACCAGCACGGTACTGCTATCGTAGTAGGTGCTGCACTTCTGAATGCAGTGAAAGTAACCGGCAAGAAGATGGGCGAGCTCCGTGTTGTCATCAATGGCGCTGGTGCTGCTGGTGTGGCAATTGGTAAGCAGCTGATTGCAATGGGCTTTGGAAATATTATCATGTGCGACATCCACGGCATTATCTGTGAGGGCGATGCAAACTTAAATTCTGGTCAGGAAGAAATCTCCCACATCAGCAACAAGAATAAAGAGCATGGAACACTTGCTGATGCCTTAAAAGGCGCTGATATTTTTGTTGGTGTGTCCAGACCGAACCTGGTAACCAGAGAAATGGTAGCAACCATGAACCACGGTATTGTATTTGCCATGGCAAACCCGGTTCCGGAGATCATGCCGGATGAGGCAAAAGCAGGCGGTGCAGCCGTAGTTGGTACCGGACGTTCTGATTATCCGAACCAGATCAACAATGTGTTGGTATTCCCGGGACTCTTCAAGGGCGTTCTTGCAGTACGTGCGAAAGACATTACCGAGAAGATGAAGATCGCGGCAGCGCATGCGATTGCTTCCGTCATTCCGGAGGAGGAACTGAATGCAGAATATGTTATTCCGTCTTCCTTTGACAAGAGAGTTGCCCTGGCAGTGACCAATGCCGTAGCGAAGGCGGCAGTGGAGGAGGGCATCAACCGTGTGCCGTATGAAGAAATTAAATAAAAAAGGATAGCCCAAAACTTATATTAAGATAAGAAGAAACTTATTTAGGCAGAAAATCGTTAAAACCGTCACATTTTTCGAGTGTGACGGTTTTTTTGGTATAAATGTGCATTAAACTGGCAAGTATGACAATTTTTCTCAGTTATTTCTGTGAAAATGTTCGATAAAAAAATGACATAAATATTTGCAATGTGCAAGATTCACTATTTTTCAACGAAACATCTATTCATAATGGACAAAGTTAAAAAATTTGGGTATAATAGATGTTACATGCAAAAATGCAGAAAGAGGTGGGAACAGTGCATTATAAGAGAAGCGTATTCCGAAGTCTTGCCATGGTGACGCAGCTTGGTTTCAGTGTGCTGACGCCGATCCTCCTCTGTGTTTACACAGGTTATCTGGTGGATTCCCATTTTGGGACGAAGCTCATGGTGCCGATGCTGATCCTGGGTGTTCTGGCAGGCGGACGCTGCGGCTGGGTCATGGCGAGAAATACTCTTTTGCAGGAGCAGAAAGAGGATGAGCGCTTACGGCAGCAGCAGAGTGCAGGGCAGGGACGAAGCGGAATCAGCAAACCAAAACAGCCAAGCCGCATTTTTCATGAAGACAGCAAAGGAGGCAGGTAACAATGGAGTGGCTGAGCAAGTCAACGAAAAGGCTGCTTGCGGAAATGTCAGCCGGAATCATTTTTTACAATGTGATTCTGGTCATCCTTGCAGTCCTGCTTCTTCCGAAGGTTTCCTATCCGGTGGTTCCGGTCATTATGGGACTGGTGGTGGGAGCCTCAGGAGCCATTTGTATGCTGGTTCATATGGCGGTTATGACCGAGCGGGTGCTGGACAGCGGAAGTGAGAGCTACGCCAACAAATTTACCGTAGCGCAGAGTATGCTGCGCAAGCTGGTATTTGTGGCGGTGCTTCTGATCTGCTGGAAAGTGCTTAAGATCGATCTTCTGGCAGCAGTGATCGGAGCCATGGGCATGAAAGCAGGCGCATACCTGCAGCCACTGGTTCACAGAATTTCCGGTGGAAAAGAACCGGAAGCTTCTGCTCAGGCAGATACTTCCGACAATGACCGGCCGGGGATATCATGAGAGAAAGGAGGAACCGTGAATGGGAATGCTGATTTCCAATGAGCCTGACTTTATGATACATGGGGTACTGAAGTATCAGTTATTTGGTCAGGACTTCTGGATCACAACAACGACCATAGGCATGTGGATCATCACAGCACTGATCCTGATCCTTGCGGTACTGGCGAACCGGACCCTCAAAAAGGCAACGGACCAGCCGGGAACATTTCAGAATGTGCTGGAGATGGCCTATGAGGCACTGCAGGGCATGACGGCAGGTATTCTGGGAGGCAATGCAAGACGTTTCATCAACTACATCGGAACGATCTTCGTATTTATCCTCTTCTGTAACCTGAGCGGACTGTTAGGCCTTCGTGCTCCGACAGCCGACTATGGCGTTACTTTCCTGCTTGGTATGTTTACCTTCTTCATTGTAAACTACCAGGGCATCAAGAACAGGGGCGTAAGACATTTTACCAGCCTGTTTGAGCCGACTCCGATCTTGTTCCCGATCAACCTGATCGGTGAGATCGCCAACCCGATTTCCATTTCCCTGCGTCTGTTCGCAAACCTGCTGTCAGGCGTTATCATTATGGGATTATGGTACGGCATGATGCCGATCTTTACCAATATCGGTATTCCGGCGGCACTTCATGTTTACTGTGATGTATTCTCCGGTGCGATCCAGACATACGTATTCTGTATGCTGACCATGGTATACATCAACGACAAAATGGAATAAAATTTATTTTTTAGGAGGACTTAACTATGAATGGTATCTCAGGACAGGACTTTATCTTTGGTTGTTCCGCAATCGGCGCTGGTCTGGCAATGATCGCCGGTATCGGACCTGGTGTAGGACAGGGTATCGCAGCTGGTCACGGTGCTGCAGCAGTAGGCCGTAACCCGGGCGCAAAATCCGACATCACTTCCACCATGCTTCTTGGTCAGGCAGTAGCAGAGACCACCGGTCTGTACGGTCTGGTTGTAGCGATCATCCTGATGTTCGTTAAGCCGTTCGGCGCATAAGAAGAACGGACATTGCGCAGGCACGCGGCGGACAGCAGTGTTTTGCTGCGGAGAGCGTAATGAATTATAACGAAAGGAGGCGTAAGACTTGGACAGACTGATAGGATTTGATCCGCAGCTTCTGCATGACGCAGTGCTGACCGGTATCAACATCTTCATTTTATTCTTTGCATTGTCCTATCTGCTTTTCAATCCGGTGCGTGATGTGCTGGAAAAGAGAAAACAGAAGATTGCCGGCGAGCTGGCATCTGCTGCGGAAGACAAATCTTCAGCAGAGGCTATGAAGGCTGAGTACGAGGCAAAATTAAGAGACGTGAACAAAGAAGCTGAGAGCATTCTGGAGACTGCACGGCGTAAAGCCAAAGCCCGTGAGGAGGAAATGCTCGATGAAGCCAAGGCCGAAGCAGCCAGAATCATTGAGCGGGCTAACCGTGAGGTTGAGCTGGAGAAGAAGAAAGCTCTCGATGACATGAAGCAGGAGATCGTAGACATCGCCGCATTCATGGCAGAGAAGGTTGTTGGAAACTCCATCGATGTTAAGATTCAGGATGCTTTGATTGATGAGACTTTGAAGGAAATGGGTGAACATACATGGCAAAGCTAGTTTCAAAGGTGTACGGTGATGCATTGTTTGAGACAGCCATGGAAAAAGCGCTTGTGGATACTTTCTACGAGGAAACATCTGCTTTGCTCCCCATTTTACAGGCCAACCCGGAGCTCTTTTCCGTTCTCGGAAACCCGCAGATCGTAAAAGAAGAGAAGGTTGCCTTATTACATCAGGTCTTTTCCGGAAAGATTGCGGAGGAGCTGATGGGCTTCTTGAGCATCATTGTTGAGAAAGACAGACAGAACGAGATGATCTTGATTCTGGAATATTTCATCCAGAGGGTGAAGGAATTCAAAAAGATCGGAGCTGCTTATGTGACCAGTGCAGTGGAGCTGGGCAGGGATCAGAAGGCCGCTTTGGAAAAAAGATTGCTTGAGACCACCGGTTACGTGCAGTTTGAAATGCACTACGATGTGGACGCGTCCCTCCTCGGGGGCATGGTCATCCGCATCGGAGACCGCGTAGTGGACAGCAGCATCAAGACAAGGCTTTACGAGCTGAAGAAGGAGTTATCCGCGCTTCAGCTGGCATAATAAGTCGGAAAGGAACAGACAATGAATTTGAGACCAGAAGAAATCAGTTCGGTAATCAAAGAACAGATTGCAAAGTATTCTACCAAACTGGAAGTCTCTGATGTCGGCACCGTTATCACGGTTGCGGACGGTATCGCTCGAGTTCATGGACTGGAGAAAGCCATGCAGGGTGAGCTTCTGGAATTCCCGGGAGAAGTATACGGCATGGTCCAGAACCTGGAGGAAGACAACGTAGGTGTCGTTCTCTTAGGTGATACCAGGAACATCAGTGAGGGAGATATCGTTAAGACAACCGGCCGCGTGGTTGAGGTCCCGGTAGGCGATGCCATGACCGGACGAGTTGTCAACGCGTTAGGTATGCCGATTGACGGCAAGGGCCCGATCGAGACTGACAAATTCCGCCGTGTTGAGCGTGTTGCTCACGGCGTAATCGAAAGAAAATCTGTAGACACCCCGTTACAGACCGGTATCAAGGCAATTGACGCCATGATCCCGATCGGCCGCGGACAGCGAGAGCTGATCATCGGTGACCGTCAGACCGGTAAGACCGCCATCGCGATCGATACCATCATCAATCAGAAGGGTCAGGGCGTTCACTGTATCTATGTTGCAATCGGTCAGAAAGCATCTACCGTTGCAAACATTGTTAGAACCTTAGAGGAGTTCGGCGCTATGGACTACACCACCATCGTAGTTTCCACAGCATCCGACCTGGCTCCGTTACAGTATATCGCACCATATTCCGGATGTGCGATCGGCGAGGAGTGGATGGAAAACGGAGAGGACGTACTGGTAGTCTATGATGACTTAACCAAGCACGCTGCCGCTTATCGTACCCTCTCCCTTCTTCTGAAGAGACCGCCGGGACGTGAGGCTTATCCGGGCGACGTATTCTACCTGCACTCCAGACTGCTGGAGCGCGCATCCCGTCTGTCGGATGACTTAGGCGGCGGTTCCTTAACTGCTCTGCCGATCATCGAGACTCAGGCGGGCGATGTATCCGCATACATCCCGACCAACGTAATTTCCATTACCGATGGTCAGATCTACCTTGAGACTGAGATGTTCAACTCCGGTTTTCGTCCGGCTATCAACGCGGGTCTGTCCGTATCCCGAGTAGGCGGCGCGGCACAGATCAAGGCAATCAAGAAGATTGCAGCGCCGATCCGTGTGGAACTGGCACAGTACCGCGAGCTGGCAAGCTTCGCCCAGTTCGGCTCCGAGCTGGATGCAGCAACCACCGAGCAGCTGGCACAGGGTGAGCGCATCCGTGAAGTCTTAAAACAGCCTCAGTACCAGCCGATGCCGGTTGAGTACCAGGTAATCATCATTTACGCAGCAACCAGAAAGCATCTTCTTGATATTCCGGTTGCAGATGTGCTGGCATTTGAGAAAGACTTATTCAAATACATTGACAGCAAGTACCCGGAGATCCCGGCAGCAATCCGCGATACCAAGGTTCTGTCCGAGGATACCGAGGCTCTGCTTGTAAAAGCAATCAAAGAGTGCAAAGAGCAGCGCTAGATAAGGCAGGTGAACGATCATGGCATCGATGAGAGATATTAAACGCAGAAAAGCAAGTATCCAGAGCACCGGCCAGATTACCAAAGCCATGAAGCTGGTTTCTACAGTCAAGCTGCAGAAATCCAGACAGAAAGCAGAAGGCTCCAAGCCTTATTTCGACTTGATGTATGAGACGATCTCTTCCATGCTGAAAAAGTCAGGAACCATCGACCACAAATACCTGCGGGCAGGCGCCACGGATGGAAAGGCGGTCATTGCGATCACTTCCAACCGCGGTCTTGCCGGTGGCTACAATAACAACATTGTCAAGCTCATCGCAGGAAATGAGGCGCTGACTCCGGAGAAGACCCGGGTTTACGCCATTGGCCGCAAGGGCCGTGACGGACTGGCTAAGAAGGGTTACGAGATTGCCGAGGATTATTCCGAGGTCATCGACGAGCCGGCCTACCAGGATGCGGCAGATCTCACAAAAGAGCTGCTGGCCGCATTCGGCCGTGGGGAGATCGGTGAGATCTATCTTGCATACACTTCCTTTAAGAACACCGTGGTTCATATTCCGAAGCTCATCAGGCTCCTTCCGTTTACCATGGAAGAGAGCGGCGAGAGCGAGGCTTTGAAAGCCGAAGCCCTCATGAACTACGAGCCGAGCGAAGAAGAAGTGCTGGATATGATCATCCCGAAATATATGAGCAGTCTGATCTTTGGTGCGCTGCAGGAAGCAGTTGCCAGTGAAAATGGTGCGCGTATGACCGCCATGGATTCGGCAACCAACAATGCAGAAGAAATGCTGGGCAAGTTAGAGCTGCAGTACAACCGTGCGCGTCAGGGTTCCATTACCCAGGAGCTTACGGAGATCATTGCAGGCGCAAATGCGATCAATTAATCCGTTTTGGCAGGGCCTGGTGCTCTGCTGAAGCGATCGCGCTCCAAGGAGTGCATTCGAGAAAGAATTATGAAGGAGAAGCAAGATGGCAGAACAAAATACTGGTAAGATCACACAGATCATCGGTGCGGTCATGGATATCAAGTTCTCCCAGGGCAAGATTCCGGAAATCAACGAGGCAATCCGAGTTCCGTTGGAAGACGGCGGCAGCCTGACCGTTGAGGTTGCACAGGATCTTGGTGACGATACCGTAAGATGTATCGCAATGGGAACCACCGATGGTCTGAGACGTGGTATGGACGCCATTGCAACCGGCGCGCCGATTTCCGTACCGGTTGGTGAGAATACGCTGGGCCGTATTTTCAATGTACTGGGCGAGCCAATTGACAATAAAGAAAGGCCACAGGTGGAAGAATACCTTCCAATCCACAGAAAAGCTCCTACCTTCGAGGAACAGTCTACCCAGACTGAGATCCTTGAGACCGGTATCAAAGTCGTAGACCTGCTCTGCCCTTATCAGAAGGGTGGTAAAATCGGTCTGTTCGGCGGTGCCGGTGTAGGTAAGACCGTCCTGATCCAGGAGCTGATTCGTAACATCGCTACCGAGCACGGCGGATATTCCGTATTCACCGGTGTAGGTGAGCGTACCCGTGAGGGTAATGACCTTTACTACGAGATGACCGAGTCTGGCGTTATCAATAAGACCACCATGGTATTCGGTCAGATGAACGAGCCGCCGGGAGCCCGTATGAGAGTCGGCCTGACTGGCCTTACCATGGCTGAGTACTTCCGTGATCAGGGTGGTAAGGATGTCCTGTTATTCATCGACAACATTTTCCGTTTCACCCAGGCAGGTTCCGAGGTATCCGCTCTGCTTGGACGTATGCCGTCCGCAGTAGGTTACCAGCCGACTCTGCAGACAGAGATGGGTGCTCTTCAGGAGCGTATCACCTCTACCAAGAACGGTTCCATCACTTCCGTACAGGCAGTTTACGTGCCGGCCGATGACTTAACCGACCCGGCTCCGGCAAACACCTTCGCACATCTGGATGCAACCACGGTATTAAGCCGTGCCATTGTAGAGCAGGGTATTTACCCGGCAGTAGACCCGCTGGAGTCCACCTCCCGTATCCTCGACCCGCGTGTCGTAGGTGAGGAGCACTACAAGGTAGCCCGCGGCGTGCAGGAGGTTCTGCAGAAGTACAAAGAGTTACAGGATATCATCGCCATGTTAGGTATGGATGAGCTTTCCGAGGAAGATAAGCTGACCGTATCCCGCGCACGTAAGATCCAGAGATTCTTATCTCAGCCGTTCTTCGTAGCAGGACAGTTTACCGGTCTGGAAGGCCGCTATGTACCGCTGAGCGAGACCATTCAGGGCTTCAAGGAGATCCTGGAAGGCAAGCATGATGACATTCCGGAGCAGTATTTCCTGAATGCAGGTAATATCGACGACGTTCTTGCCCGTGTGAAATAGGGGGTACGTCTATGGCTGATGGAATGAAATTAAAGGTTGTCACCCCGACCGGCGGTTTCTACGACGGAGAAGTCTCCATGGTAGAGCTGACCACCACCGAGGGTGAGATCGGTGTATACCCGAACCACATTCCGCTGACTGCTGTAGTAGCGCCGGGTGTCCTCAAAATCCATGAGGACGGCAGTGAAAAGGAAGCAGCGCTGATGTCCGGATTCATCACCATTCTGCCGGAGCAAGTGACTGTCATGGCAGAGGTTGTAGAGTGGCCGGATGAGATTGACTTTGCGCGTGCAGAGGAAGCACGTTCCCGTGCGGAGCGCCGCCTTGCAAGCCATGAAGCTGATCTGGATGCAGCGCGTGCGGAAGCAGCGCTGAAGCGCGCAATGGTGCGTTTGAAATTGAAACACTAAAGATAAAAGTCCCACAGAAAGCAGTATGCATGTGCTGTTTCTGTGGGACTTTTTAAATGTGATTGCCGGGGATAGAAACGATATGATGAAATATCTTTTTGCTGTAAAAATTCACGTTGAATTTTACGGCTTTTTGCGTATAATAGAAGTAGTAGAAACAATGAAAGTCAGTGGAAGGAGCTGAAAGAATATGGCAAATATTTTACCAGTGTCTGATTTGAGAAATTATAATGAAGTCCTGAAAAACTGTCACAAAGGAGAGCCGGTATATTTGACCAAGAATGGCAGAGGACGTTTTGTAGTTATGGATTTTGAAGATTACGAGCGTGACCGCGCGGAGAAAAAACTTCTGATGAAACTGCAGGAAGCCGAAGAAGCAGTGAAAGACGGTGAAGGCTGGCTGGATCTGGATGAATTGAAAGCACTTGTGGGGGAATAAGATGTTAAAACTGCGGATCAATCCGATTGTTGTAAAAGATCTGAAGAATATCCGGGATTATATTGCTGAAGATAACGAAGCATATGCGGCAAAGACCATAAAGGAAATTTACGGTAAATTTGAAAATATTCAGATATTTCCAGGAATAGGATCAGATCTTTCAAAACGAGTCAGCTTTCGGACAGATTATAAATATGCAATATGGGAAGATTATGTAATTATCTACAAGGTCGGAAACGAATATGTGGAAATTTATCGAGTAATCAACCGATATCAGGATATTACGAGAATCTTTGATTGAGAACACCGTTTAGTGCATAGTGAGAGACAAGCGTGTAAAAAACGGAGCGTTAGCAACTCGCTAACGCTCCGTTTTCCTATTCGTATAAAAATCCCGGCTCATTGTAGATCAGAGCCATGAACTCTACATCCTCATTGGAATTATTTTCAATGCTGTGGAACTGTCCGACCTCGATGATACAGCAGTCGCCAGGGCCAACCTTGGTGACGGACTTGTCGTTGTCGATGAAGTCAGCCTGTCCCTTTAACATGTAATACGGCTCGGTGTCATGGACGTGCTGGTGCCAGCCTACGCTTGCGCCCGGAGGAAGTACCACCCTCGCGTACATTCTGCCGTGACCTAAAAACTCTTCTTTGGAAATGATGTGATGAACGTAAGCAGTGCCCTTGCCGCCGCCTAAGTGTTCCACCGCAACTGTGTTTTCTTTGCGAACCATAATTTCAGCCTCCTTAGTCTGTGATGCCGTAACTGCCAGGTGTTTCACAGTTACGCGTTATCAAAAGTATATCCCAAATTGAAACAAAATGAAATATAAAATTATGGAAGATTACAGCCGCAGCATCCGGTATCCGACTCCGATATGGGTCTGGATCTGCTGGGGCGTGCCCGGAGCGGATTCCAGTTTTTTGCGGAGTGTTGCCATAAAGACCCGGAGAGAGGCTACATCGCTTTTAAAACTGCTCCCCCATACATGCTCGGTGATATAGGTGTGGGTCAGGACCTTTCCCACGTTGCGGGCCATCAGGCACAGAAGCTTGTATTCGGTGGGGGTCAGGGACAGCGGTTCCTCGTTTAAGCAGGCGCATCCGGCAGAAAAATCAATCTTCAGGGGGCCGTTGACAAACACGGAATCCTGGGCGGACATGGTTTCCTGCATGAAGCTTAAGCGGCGCTGGGTCACGCGCAGGCGGGCCAGAAGCTCATCAACAGAAAAGGGCTTGGTCAGGTAGTCATCTGCCCCATTATCTAGTGCCTCGATCTTGTCCGTATCTTCGCTGCGGGCGCTGATGACGATGATGGGCGTGATGCTCCAGCTGCGGATCTGCCGGATGATGTCGATTCCGTCCATATCCGGAAGTCCCAGGTCCAGCAGAATGATATCCGGATTGTGGGAAGATGCTTCGATCAGCGCAGTTTCTCCGTTTGCTGCGGTCAGAAAGCGGTAATCATGCAGCTTTAAAGTGGTGGTGATCAGATTGCGGACGGGTGCATCGTCCTCCACAACCAGAATCAGCGGTTTATTCATGGATAGTTACCTCCTCGCAGGGTAATGTAAAGGTAAAGATACAGCCAGAGGGCGTGTTGTCAGAGATGGAAATTTCTCCTCCATGGGCCCGGATGATGGAGCGGCATAAACAGAGTCCAAGTCCCAGACTGCGGCGGCTGTCCGCAATGCGGTTTGCACCGGTATAGCACATATCAAAGACAAACGGCTTTGCCTCATCCGGAATGCCCGGACCGTCATCCGTGACACGGATCCGCACGTCGGATTCCAGCTTATCCGTCAGAATCTGGATCCGGCTGCCCTTTTGTGTGTATTTGATGGCATTATCCACAAGGTTGATGATGACCTGCACAATGAGCCGGGCATCCATGCGGGCAAGCAGAAAATCATCGGTGCTTTCTGCTGTAATGCTATGTTCAACGCTTTGACGGCTGACATGACGGAGCGCTTCGGAAATGACCTCGCTGACCAGTTCGGTTTCCATGCGTAGGTTCATGCGGCCATCTTCAATACGGGTGACAGCCAGCAGATTTTCTACCAGATTGATCAGCCACATGGAATCGTCGTAGATGTCCGCGTAGATCTGCAGCCGGGTGGCGTCGTCGATGGCGGAATGATTGGAGAGCAGGTTGCTGGCATTGCCGGATATGGCAGTCAGCGGGGTGCGCAGATCATGGGAGATGGTACGCAGCAGATTAGCCCGGAGCCGTTCCTTTTCCATCAGAAGCGCTGCCTGCTCTTTTTCCCGGATATTCTGGCGGTTTTCCATGGCCAGGGCGCCCTCTCCCAGTATGGAAACCAGAACGCTGTATTCAAAGGAATCCATGGGATGCTCTCCGGCTTCCATGCCGGCAACTCCATAGACAGCGTTCTGTACCCGGATGGCCAGATAATGGCACAGAGCATCCGGAAAGGTGTCGGTATAGGCACCGGCCCGTTTATTGTGAGCCAGAACCCACAGGGCAACCTCCCGCTCCCCGGGGCAGGTCAGAAATTCGGATTTTTCTGCGGAAGCAGGATCCGGGGAGAGGATGGGAGTTCCTAATGTCCCATGCTGAACCGGATAAATGATAATGTGTTTTCCGAGTAATTTTTGGATCTGGGAAATCAGGGTATTCAGGATGGCTTTGTCGGTTTCTGCTTTTTGCAGAAGCTGGTTGGTGTCAAACAGGACCTTGGTGCGGTAGGCCAGCTTGGCGGACTGGCGGGCGTGATCCTTCAGGCGGGTGGTCAGGGCACTGCTTAACAGGGCCACGGCAAACATCACAATAAAGGTGACCGGATAATCCTTTCCGTACACATGAAAGGTGAAGCGTGGAGTGGTAAAAAAATAGTTAAAAACAATAACGCTGCAGGCAGAAGCCAGCAGACTGCAGCTCCATCCGGTCGTGGCGATAGAGGCCAGCAGGACTCCGAGGATATAAAGCGTGATGATGTTTGCCTCAGACAGTCCGGCCTGGTAGAAGAAGAGACCGGTCAGTGTCACGGAAATCAGAATGAAAATGGTATGCAGCAGATCTGTGGCCTGAATATGCCAGCCTGCGGACCGGAGATGCTTGTTGAGGTGGTAGCTGCTATGAACGGAGGCGGCATCCGGAATGATGTAGATATCCAGATTTGGCGCGATCTCAGTCAGCTTTTCTGTCAGGGACGGCTTGCTCCAGAGATGCTGCCGCCGGATATTGCTGCGGCCAAGGACAATTTTGGTAATATTGTTGAGGCGCGAAAATTCCGCGATCTGATAGGAAACATCGTCACCGTATACCGTTTCGATGGAGGCTCCAAGCTGCTCGGCCAGACGCATGTGTTCTTTCAGACGGCTCTGATCTTCTTCGGACATGGCAGAATGATCCGGTGTCTGGACATAGAGCGCAGTCAGGGTGCCATGAAAAGCCTCAGACATACGGGCACCCGTCTGCACGATCCTCAGGTTTGATGGCGCAGAAGAAAGACAGACGAGGATATGCTCCCTGGTCTGCCTTTCGGAATGATATGTTTCAGAAAAATTGTTATCCTGTATCATAATGCTGGATCCTTCCATATTCGGGCATGGTTTTTCTGATTTCCATCATAAAACGGATTCTTTTGCAAATCAATCGAAAGAATCATTTTCTTCCGGCATTTTCCGGTCAGGGTCCGGCCGCTGCTGTTCCATGCGCAGATTCCCTTTGCGCAGCCGGTCCAGAATCTGGTCAATCCGGCTCATAAGCAGATAGATGAAGGTAAAAAACAGGATGAGAAGGAGAATCAGAATCAGATTTTCCATAAGATCACCTCCGAAATCAGATCCGGAAACATTTCTGCAGATCGCGGTAGCGGCCAAGGACCAGGATGGAGTCTCCTGCGCAAAAACTGGTCTGCGGCGTAACCGAATACTCAATTTTGCCATTATGGCGCACTCCGATGATGTTGATGCCATACTGCTTCCGGATGTCGATCTGCGAGACACTCATGCCGATCCACTGGTCAGGAAGATCGACTTCAAACAGATCATGATCTCCGTCAAGATCAACAAAATCCCGGATGTGGTTAGAGCTGCAGCGAATGGCGGTCCACTTGGCCAGCTGTTTTTCTGGGTAGACGACTTCATCCGCGCCGTTGCGCAGCAGGAACTTGGCATGGACATCTCTGGCAGCCCGGGAGACAACCAGTCTGGCACCAAGCTCCTTTAAGAGCGATGTAGTTTCCAGAGAGCTTTGAAAGTCAGTTCCGATGGCAACAATGCAGACATCGAAATTGCGTACGCCCAGGGAAGAAAGAAAATCCTCCGAGGTGCTGTCACCAATCTGAGCGCTGGTCAGGAAAGGAAGAGCTTCGTTGACACGCACCTCATTATGATCGACTGCCATCACCTGGTGCCCCAGGGAATGCAGCTCCATGGCAATATGTTTTCCAAAACGGCCGAGGCCAATCAGTAAAATTGATTTCATAATCTTGCTCCTTTACGTGTTATCCTACAGTGATTTTTTCCAGCGGATATTTGCCAAACCGGATCCGGTGTCCGGACAATGCGGCGTAGATTAAAGTCAGTCCTCCGACTCTTCCCAGATACATCAGAATGATCAGGATGATCCGGGAGATACTTCCGAGTCCGGGAGTAATGCCGAAGCTGAGACCGACCGTGCCTACCGCTGAGGCTGTTTCAAACATACATGCCATCATGGGAAGCTCCTCTATGCGGCTGATGAGAAATGCGCCGGTCAGACAGAGACTGAGATACATCATCAGGATGGAGGCAGCATTTGCTACAGTTTCCGGGGCAATCCGGCGCTTAAACAGCTCCGGGTTTTCGTTCCGCCGAAAGACAGATACGGCAGTGGCGGTAAGAACTGCGAGGGTAGTGGTTTTCATGCCTCCTGCTGTAGAACCGGGACTTCCGCCGATGAGCATCAGAATAATGGTCAGCATCTGGCCGGATTCAGTGAGTTTACTGAAGTCTGCTGTGTTAAAACCGGCAGTTCGTGGAGTTACCGACTGAAACAAGGATAAAAGGATCCTGGTTCCAAAGCCTCCCTGTCGGAATTCTCCGAAATAAAAATAGAGGGCCGGCAACAGGATCAGGATAGCCGTGGTGGTTAAGATGACCTTGCTCTGCATCCGGTAACGGCTGAAATGCAGATGGTTACTGCGGATATCTTCCCAGGTCAGAAAGCCGATGCCGCCGATGATGATAAGTGCCATGATGACCAGGTTGACCAGTGGGTTTGCGGCATAAAGTGTGAGGGAAGAAAAGGGAATACGGATCCCCATCAGGTCGATCCCTGCGTTGCAGAAGGCGGAAATGGAATGGAACACGGCCATCCAGAGTCCGCGGATGGGGCCAAAATCTCTGCAAAATACAGGGGCCAGCAGAGCGGCACCGGACAGCTCGATCAGGAGCGTAGCCCGGATGATAAAGCCGGTCAGGCGCACAATGCCGCTCATCTTTGGTGCGGCCACGGCTTCCTGCATGGTACTGCGCTGCATCAGACCGATCTTGCGTCCGGAAACAATGGTGACTGCCGCAGCGACAGTTACGACTCCCATGCCGCCAATCTGGATCAGCACCAGGATCACAGCCTGACCGAAAACGGACCAGTAGGTACCGGTATCCACCACGATCAGACCCGTCACGCAGACGGAGGTGGTGGAGGTGAATAATGCACTTAAAAACGGAGTAACGCAGTGGGTGGCGGAGGAAACCGGCAGCATTAAAAGAAGTGCACCGGCCAGAATGACTCCGGCAAATCCCAGGACAATGATCTGAAAAGAATTTAATGGTTTTATGGAAAATGGTTTCATGGATACAGCTCCAATCTTCTGTCGGGTAGTGATACCGCTGTTTTTGTTAGTTCTATTATAGAAAAAAAGAGTTAAAGAGGGCACAAAGGTATTTTGCCCGGTATTAAGATGGTACAAAGATTCTGGCTCCTGCTTTTCTGTATTGTATGGAAAATAGTGAAAATATATAGTAAACTATAGTAAAAAACATGCCGTTATTGGACAATATTTGAGGTACACATTTCAGGAGAGATTCATGAAAAAGAATAAGCGATATGGCAGTCAATATCTTGTAGCAGCAGGAATCTCCCTGCTGCTTCTGACAGCAGTATTTCAGCTTTCTGCCCGGACACTTCCGGGCTTTGGCACCTGGTATGCCCACCATATTTACCCGTGGATTGTGGGCAGTGTGGGGCGGGTGACCGGACTGTTCCCGTTTTCTATGGTTGAGATGGGGCTTTACGGGTTGATCTTGTTGCTGGTACTGGATGCGGGATGGCTGTTTGCGGCGTCTATCCATGCGTTTCGGAGAAGAACGGCAGCAGCGGCGTTGCCGGGTGATCCAGGGGCGGACGGCGGGCCGGGAACGGCAAAAATTCTGGCACCGATTGGCAGCAGATGGCTTTTTATAGTGGGACTTCTTTTGTTTTTATACACCGTCAACTGTGGCATCAATTATTACGCGTCCTCCTTCTCCTCCTACGCCGGCCTGGAAGATGGCACTTACACGGTGGAAGAACTGGATGCCCTGTGCAGTGACCTGGTGGACCTGGTGAATGAATCCGCGAAAACCGGACGGCAGGTTTACCGGGAAAAACGCAGCGCGTGGCGGGCGGAGAGTGTGAAGGCCATGCAGGCTGCCGGGGAGGCATTTCCATGTCTGTCTGGATTTTATCCGAAACCGAAAGAAGTTCTGATATCCCGGATTCTTTCGGTGCAGCAGCTTTGCGGCGTCTATTCGCCGTTTACGCTCGAGGCCAATTTTAATGGGGATATGCCGGATTACAACGTGCCCCATACCCTCTGCCATGAGCTTTCCCATTTAAAAGGCTTTATGCGGGAGGATGAGGCAAATTTTATCGGGTATCTGGCCTGCGTGTCATCGGAGAATGAAGCCTTCCGCTACAGCGGTTATCTGACCGGCTGGGTCTATGCAGGAAATGCCCTGGCGCGGGCAGACATGAAGCGTTACATAGAACTGACGAACCAGCTTTGCGAAGAAGCAAGGCAGGACCTGGATGAAAATTCGGATTTCTGGAACCGGTACGAAAGTAAAGTGTCGGAGGCGGCAACCCGGATGAATGACACTTATCTGAAAATGAACTCCCAGGCCGACGGCGTGAAAAGCTACGGAAGGATGGTGGACCTGATGTTATCCTACCGAAGAATACAGCAACGATTTCTTAACGAAAACTTGATAAATTTGGATTAAACCAGTGGAAAACGCGAGAAAAATCGGCTATAATAAATTTCAGAATTAATGATCGGAAAATTTGAAAAGTCGCAATTTTTGTCGAATTTCCGACTCTATATTTTGGGAGGGCTATCAATGGATCAGGTATTATATGATTTAATGGACTGGGCTGGAATTGAGGAAATCGTGTATTCCGAGGCGGCAAATCCGGAACGCCTTCTGGGAGCGCATGAGGTGGAAGAGGGACTGCTGATCCAGGTGTTCATGCCGCACGCGGTAGCTGTGGCAGCGAAGGTTGGAAATGAGAGCTATCCCATGGAGCTGCAGGACGAGGCCGGATACTATGCGGTGCTCCTGCATGGGAAGAAGATGAGCAAATATCTTCTGGAGATTACTTACGATAACGGGACAACGGAGGAATTGCAGGATCCATACGCATTCCCGTCTCAGTTTACAGACGCAGAGCTGAAAAAGTTTGACGCAGGAATCTATTATGATGTATACCGCAAAATGGGTGCGCATCCAATGACCATTGACGGTGTAAGCGGTGTTTATTTTGCCGTATGGGCACCGTGTGCCATGCGTGTCAGTGTGGTCGGTGATTTTAACATGTGGGACGGTCGCCGCAATCAGATGAAACGTCTTGGGGATTCGGGGGTCTTTGAACTGTTTATGCCGGGGCTGAAGGCCGGGACACTTTACAAATATGAGATCAAGAATCATCGCGGGGAGCCGATGCTGAAATCAGATCCCTACGGAAACTACTCAGAGCTGCGTCCGGATAATGCTTCCATTGTCTGGGACCTGGAGCAGTTCACCTGGAGTGATGAGGTCTGGATGAAGAACCGGGAGCTGGAGGCGGCCAAGGACAAGCCGCTTTCCATCTATGAACTGCATCTGGGCTCCTGGATGCGCCATGAATTAAAGCTGGACGAAGACGGGGAGCCGGTAACCGGTTCGGAGTTTTACAACTACCGGGAGATCGCCCCGAAGCTGGCAGAGTATGTGAAGAAGCTGGGCTATACCCATGTGGAGCTGATGCCGGTGATGGAGCATCCGTTAGATGAATCCTGGGGCTATCAGGTAACCGGCTACTATGCGCCGACAAGCAGGTATGGCACGCCGGATGATTTTATGTATTTCATGAATTACATGCATGAACAGGGCATCGGCGTGATCCTGGACTGGGTACCGGCTCATTTTCCGCGTGATGCCCACGGTCTGGCATGCTTCGACGGAAGCTGTGTTTACGAGCATCAGGATCCGAGGCAGGGAGCGCATCCGCACTGGGGTACCCTGATCTATAATTACGGACGGCCGCAGGTTACAAACTTCCTGATCGCAAATGCATTGTTCTGGGCAAAGCAGTACCACGCAGACGGTATCCGTATGGATGCGGTGGCGTCCATGCTGTATCTGGATTACGGCAAGAATGATGGCGAGTGGGTGGCCAATATCTACGGCGGCCATGAGAATCTGGAGGCCGTGGACTTTCTGAAGCATTTAAACAGTATCTTCAAAAAGGAGATCAGGGGCGGCCTTCTGATCGCGGAGGAATCTACCGCATGGCCGCAGATCACCGGCTCTGTGAAGGAGAACGGCCTGGGCTTTGATTATAAGTGGAATATGGGCTGGATGAACGATTTTACCGGATACATGCAATGCGATCCGTATTTCCGCAACCAGCATTACGGGGAGCTGACCTTCAGCATGCTTTACGCCTACAGTGAGGATTTTGTGCTGGTATTCTCCCACGATGAAGTCGTACATGGAAAGTCTTCCATGCTCTGCAAGATGCCGGGTGAGACCTATGAGGAAAAGGCGGCAAATCTGCGTACCGCATATGGATTTATGTATGGCCATCCGGGCAAGAAGCTGCTGTTCATGGGTCAGGAGTTTGCACAGATCTCTGAGTGGAATGAGAATGAGGAGCTTCCGTGGAATATTCTGGAGTACCCGCTTCATAAGAGCATGCAGGATTATGTGACTGCGTTAAATGAGCTTTACCGCACGAATCCTGCCATGTATCAGAAGGATTTTGATGAGGAGGGCTTCGAATGGATCAACTGTACCTCTGCGGCAGATAATATCGTTGTCTTTACAAGAAAGACAGACAAGCCGGAAGAAACACTGCTCTTTGTCTGCAACTTTGCGCCGGTGCTTCATGAGAAATATCAGATCGGCCTTCCGTTTGCGGGCAGATATAAGGAAATCTTCAACAGTGACGCAAAGCAGTTTGGAGGAAGCGGCAAGGGCAATCCGCGCGTGAGGGCTGCAAAGAAGGAAGAGTATGATGGTCGTGAGCATTCCATGCAGATCACCGTGCCGCCTATGTCCATGATCGTGTTCTCCTGTGAACCGGCGGCACCAAAGAAAACAGTGGCAAAGAAGAGCGCTGCAGCGAAAACGACAACGGCCCGGAAGGAAACCGCAACAAAGACCAAGACTGCAGCAAAGACGAAAGCCGCAACGAAGACAAAAACCGCAGCAAAGACAAAAACCGCAGCAAAGACGAAAACCGCAGCAAAGACGAAAACTGCAGATAAAAAAGCATAAAGGAAATCTGGAGAAACTGTCAGGTGAAGGCCTGGCAGTTTTTCTGTTTGAACTTTACAGAGACCCGTGTTATGATGAACGCAGTATCTGACAGGAGGAGGAAGAATCATCATGAAGAAAATTGTGGTGGTAGGCAGTATCAACATGGATTATGTGACCCATGTACAGCAGCAGCCGGGGGTCGGCGAGACTGTTTCCGGACAGGGACTGGATTTAAAACCGGGTGGAAAGGGGGCAAATCAGGCTTATGCGGCAGCATATCTGGGGGCAGATGTCACAATGCTTGGAGCAGTTGGCAATGACGCGGCAGGCCGTATGAGCCTGGAAAGTTTACAGCATGCGGGAGTTCACACAGAATATATCAGAACTGTGGAGGGTGTCAGCACCGGAACTGCCCTGATTGCAGTGAATGCAGAGGGAGACAACAGCATTATTGTCATTCCGGGGGCCAACGACAAGGTAGACAGGGACTATGTGGATTCTGTTATGGATATTATCCTGGCAAGCGATATCGTGATCCTGCAGCTGGAAATTCCGTTTGATACGGTATGCTATGTGGCAGAAAAGGCAAAAGAGGTCGGAAAATGCGTGATCCTGGATCCGGCACCGGCGAGAGAGCTTCCGGAAGAGCTGATCCGCGGACTCACTATCGTAAAGCCGAACCAGACCGAGATCATGAAGGTGCTGGGACGGGCAGATGAGGCCTGTCAGCCGGAGCGGGAGCTGAATACCTTAAAGGCAATGGGCGTAGCACATCCGATCATTACCCTCGGCTCAAAGGGCTGCTGTACCCTGGATGCAGAGGGAAAGCTGGAGAATGTGTCTGCGGTGAAGGCATCAGCAGTTGATACCACCGGGGCAGGTGACTGCTTTACCGGAGCTATGGCATGCAGTCTGGCAGAGGGAAATCCGCTGGAGAAAGCACTCGGATTTGCGGCAAAGGCAAGTGCGATCGCGGTAACTAGAGAGGGTGCACAGCCATCATTTCCGGCAAGAAAAGAAATTTTGTAAGCCTGACATAAAATTTTTTAGGCAATTTTAAGAAAAAAACGGAGGAAAAAACAGAAAATCCGTCAAAAATCACAAAAATTCGTGGCTATCATGTTGACAAACATGGTAGCCATGTTTTATTATAAGCATACAAGATAAAAAGGAGCGGATTTATAAATGAAAAACATTATCATTGATGCGGATACCGGAGTAGATGACTCCCTGGCGATTCTTTACGCACTGCGTTCCCCGAACTTTCATGTAGAGGGAATCACCACCTGTTTTGGCAACAACAATGCGGAGCAATCAGCAGACAATTGCCTCCGCCTGATCAAACTTTCCAACTGCGGCTATGAGGTTCCGGTAGCAGTTGGCGCAAATGAATCCTTAGAGGGCGTATTTGAATCTGCTCCGGCTTATATCCACGGTGACAACGGCATCGGCAATGTGATCCTGCCGGAGAGCAGCCAGAAGCCGGTCGCGGAGTCTGCGGAAGATTTCATCATCCGGAAAGCTGACGAACTGGATGGAGAGCTCATTGTGATCACGACCGGCCGTATGACCAACCTGGCTAAAGCTTATCTGAAGGATAAGACCCTGCCGAAAAAACTGAAAAAGGTTGTGTCCATGGGAGGCTGTATTGATGTTCCGGGCAATATCAACAACTACGCGGAGGCAAATATCCACGGAGATGCCAGGGCAGCGGATATTGTCATGGGAGCAGGCTTCCATATGACGCTGGTTGGTCTGGATGTGACCATGAAGACCTTTATCACCGACCGTGATGTGAAAAATCTCTGTGAATATGCGTCTGAGGAGTGCAGACCGATCGCAGAGTATATCCGGGATGTCCTGAAGTTCTATTTTGAGTTCCACCGCGTATCCATGGGCATGGCAAATGCCTGCGTGGTACACGATCCGCTGGCTATGCTGATCGCAGAGGATCCGAGCCTGGGTCTCTACAAGATGATCCGCGCCAGTGTGGAATATGAGCATGAGCCGTTTAAAGGCATGATCAAGAAGGATATGGGCTTTGTTCCGAACCTGGACCGGGAAGAGATCGCAGCGTGTGTGTCGGTCAACTCTGAGGTTGCAGTGAGAAGACTGTTTGCAGTATATCAGGACATGACACCGGGAAGATACAACTGGTAATGGAGTTATGGCAGTGACAGCGCTGCAGAATGCAGATGCTTCAAAAAAAGGAGGAATCCGTATGGGAAAGAAAATGATGCACATTGGACTGGAACCGGGCGCGGTTGGCCGCTATGTATTTCTTCCGGGAAGCCCGGAGCGCACGGAGAAGATCGCGGCATACTTTGATGATCCGAAGGAGATTGCTTATAACCGTGAATTCCGTACCTTTGTGGGTGAGCTGGATGGTGTAAAGGTGGCTGTGACCAGTACCGGAATCGGCGGTCCATCCACAGCAATTGCGGTCGAAGAGCTGTACCAGTGCGGAGCAGACACCATGCTTCGTGTGGGAACCTGCGCATCCACATCGAGAAAGGTTTCGCTGGGAGATGTCGTGATCCCAAACGGCGCGGTGAGAATGGAGGGTGTGAGCACTCACTATCTTCCGATCGAATTTCCGGCTGTTCCGGATTTTCAGGTAGTCAAGGCGGCACAGCAGGCAGCGCAGAAGCTGGGGCTTCCGTACAATATCGGAGTTACCATTACCAAAGCATCGTTTTACACCCAGACTGCACCGGAGACCAAGCCGGTTGGACCAGAGCTGATCTACCGGTGGGAGGCTTATGAGAAAGGCGGCGCAACATCTACCAGCATGGAATGCTCCGTTCTTTTCACGGTAGGAGCATCTCTGGGAATTCGAACCGGCTGCGTGATGGCCAGTGCTACCAACTGTAAAGATTATTCTGAAAATGGAAGAAAATCAGATATCGATATTGAAGACAGAGCGATCCGTACCGCAATCGAGACCATGAGAGTGTTGATCGCGAAGGATAAGGAGAATGCCTGATTTATGGATGATTGCAGAACACTGCCTTTGCTGAGGAAGCTAAACATTCCCTGTTACATTCAGATCTATGACATTGTGTATGAGATGATCAGCAACGGGATTCTGAAAGAGGGCGACACCATTCCGGGGGAAAATGCAATGGCAGCCTACTGGAATGTGAGCCGCAGCACCATTCGTCTGGCCGTTCGAAAGCTTGAGGAGGATGGCCTGATCTACAAAATGCAGGGCAAAAAAACAACCGTGACCGGAAAGATGGAGCGCAGCCGCAGGGGGATCACCCAGATCGTACATCCCTGTCTGGCAGGATGCCTGCAGCCGGTTACCGGGACAACATCAAAGATTACCTTCCAGAATGGAGGAAAGCTGGTCAGCGATCTTCTCGGGCTTGACCGGGAATCCTTTATTGCCCTGGTAGTTAATACCAGCTATTATGTCGGCGAAGAGCACGTTGCCTCATCTGTCGCGGCAATTCCGGTAACGGAGGTGGAAAAAATGGGGATTTCTGTGGATGATCAGCCCGCGGTTGAACATTTTGTGCTGGAGGAGCTTTACAAAAAGGCCAGGCGCTCGGAGCTTGTCATGAGTGCCATGGAATGGGGAGAGGAAGAGGACGATAAGCCGAAAACACCTATTCTTCTTGTCATGGATGAGGTCCTTTCGGATACAGACCGGGCCATTTCCTATCATAAATACTGGATGGACAGCAACTGGTACCGCTTTTCTCTGGAACGCGGTCGTTAAGCAGGAATACAGCTGCCGGTGGGCAGTTTGTACATAAACAACTTTTATTTCCAATAAGGAGGAGTATCATGAAAAAGAAAGTAGTAAGCGTAGCACTGGCAGCAGCAATGACAGCGGGCGTCCTGGCAGGATGCGGCGGCGGTTCTTCCAAAGAAACCACAAAAGCACCGGAAGCAGACAAGACCGAAACCAAAGCAGAGGCTGAGGAGAGCACCGAGGCAGCAGCAGAGGGAAGCGACAAGCCGTTAAAGGTTGTATACCTGTGCAACGGAAGCCTGGGTGATAAGGGCTTTAACGATTCTGCTGAGCGTGGCATGCAGATGTTAAAGGACAAGCTGGGTGCCGAGGTTAAGACCGTAGAGATGGGACGTGACGAGACCAGCTACGAGGGCAACTATCTGGATGTATCCGAGCAGGATTGGGACATGATCGTATCCGGTACCTGGTCTGTAAAAGAGCTGGCTCAGGACATTGCTTCCCAGTTCCCGGAGAAGCATTATCTGCTTTTCGATTCTGGTGTAGACCGTGATGTAGTTGTTGACGGCAACATGATGGGTGTTAATTACTACTCCAATCAGGCAGCTTATCTTGCAGGTGTTCTGGGAGCAAAGATGCTGGAGTCCGGCGATGCAAAGATCGATCCGTCCAAGAAGGTACTTGGCTTTGTCGGTTCCATGGATACCGCAAACATCAACGATTTCCTGGTAGGCTATCTGGAAGGTGTCAAATATGTAGATCCGGAGATCAAGGTCATGACCTCTTATGTAGGCTCCTTTGAGGATGTTTCCAAATGTATGGAGATGACCACCCAGCTGTACAATCAGGGTGCACAGGTGGTATATGCACCGGCTTCCCAGTCTATCCTTGGTGCGGCAACTGCAGCACAGAATGCAGATAAGTACCTGATCGCATGTGACCAGGATCTGTACTCTGAGTTAGCTGAGTCTGATAAGGACCTGGCTGCGAACATCCTTTCTTCCAGCTTAAAGAATGTCGGCGAGTCTATCTTTACCGCAGTGGAAGGATGGCAGAAGGGCGAGATGAGCCTGGATCAGGACTATACTCTTGGTCTTGACAGCGGAGCAGTTGGTCTTGCAAAGAACGAGAACTATAAGGCGATCGTTCCGGAGGATATCCAGAAATTCATCGATGAGACCGAGCAGAAGGTTATCGATGGTGAGATCACGGTAGGTACTGCATTTGATATGAGCACAGACGAGGTAGCAGCACTGCGTGACAGCATGAAACCGTGATATAACAGATAACGGCAATCAAATTTACCGCCGGAGGGGCCGGCTCCCCTCCGGTTTTTTGCTACTTAAAAACAAATTTATAAACTGAAAATCAGGGAAACTGTTTACAGATGAGGTGTTGAAGATGGCGGAAGAAGCTTTAAAAATGTCTCATATCGTCAAGGTCTACTCCAACGGAGTAATGGCAAATAAAGATGTGACATTGTCAGTAAACCGTGGTGAGATCCATGCTCTTTCCGGCGAGAACGGAGCTGGCAAATCCACACTCATGAAAATCCTGTTTGGGGAAGAACAGCCTACATCAGGAGAAATTTATATCAATGGAAACCAGGTACATATGACCTCCCCGCAGATGGCGATCAAGCTGGGTGTGGGCATGGTGCATCAGCATTTCATGCTGGTGCCGTCTTTGACAGTAACGGAAAATATCATTATGGGCATGGAACCGGTGAAGGGTATTCGTGTGGATCTGGCTTATGCGAGACAGCAGGTAGAGGAGATGGGTAAAAAATTTAACCTCTATGTGGATCCCGATAAGCGGGTGGAGGATCTGACGGTAGGCCAGAAGCAGCGAGTGGAGATCTTAAAAGCGCTGTTTCGCGGTGCGAAGATCCTGATCCTGGATGAGCCGACAGCAGTGCTGACTCCCCAGGAGACGCAGGAATTGTTTGATGAACTTCTTCATTTAAAAGAGAATGGCTATACCATCATTTTTATTTCCCACAAGCTGCAGGAGATCAAGCAGATCTGCGACCGGATCACCATCATCCGCCGCGGTGTGACCATGGGCGTGCATGAGGTAGCCACCGTTACCGAGCAGGATATTTCCCGCCTGATGGTGGGACGTGATGTTATCCTGAACACCGAGAAGAGTCCCTGCAAGCCGGGTGAGGCGCTTGTAAAGATCAGGGATCTTGTGATCCTGGATGAAAACGGAAAGCGTGCGGTAGACGGAATCTCCTTTACCTTAAGAAAAGGGGAAATCCTTGGAATTGCCGGTGTAGAAGGAAATGGTCAGACAGAGCTGGTAGAGGCCATGACCGGAATGGGAGGTTATACATCCGGCAGCATTGAAATCGGCGGAAAAGACATCCAGGGAAGCTCTGTCGCAGCTATTCGCGCATTGAAGGTGGCTCACATTCCGGAAGATCGTATGACCATGGGAATTGCCCCGAAGCTTTCCCTGACAGAAAATATGATCGCGGACAAATTAAACTGGAAAAAGTTTTTCAAAAACGGTATCATCAACCGCAAGGCTGTCCGTTCCTATGGCGATGAGATGGTAGATCAGTATCAGGTGCTCTGTAAATCCCAGGATGTTTCTATTGACAGCCTGTCAGGCGGAAATATTCAGAAGGTTGTTCTGGCCAGAGAACTGTCGGGTGACCCGCAGGTGATCATTGCCGATCAGCCGACCCGTGGTGTGGATGTCGGTGCAACGGAATTTATCCGCAAGCGCCTGGTAGAAGCCCGTGATGCGGGAAACGGTGTCATTCTGGTAACCTCAGATCTGAATGAGGTACTGGGACTGTCTGACAGTCTGCTGGTATTTTATGAGGGCAGGATCGCGGCGTACATCAAGGATACGACCAGCATGACGGAGGAAGAGCTTGGAACCTATATGCTGGGTATCCAGAAACAGACAGAAGAAGAAATTCGGGAGGCGTGCCATGAACAGTAATAAAAAAATCAATCTGTTGGTAGATGCGGTAAAACTGGCACTGATCATCTTCATTGCCTGTGCGCTGGTTTCTCTGATCGTGCTGCTCGTCAGCGATGATCCGATGACAGCCATCACCAGCTTCTTTATCGGACCGTTTACCTCTCTGCGAAGAATCGGAAATATCATTGAGGCAGCAGCACCGCTTATGTTCACAGCTCTGGCTGTTATCATCATTTTCGGTTCCGGACAGTTTTCCATGATCGCGGAGGGTTCTTTCTTTATCGGAACCTCCGGAGCCATGATCATTGCGATCGCCTGCAAGCTTCCGGGCGGCGTTCATCCGGCTGTGGCTATTTTATTTGCCGGTTTCTGCGGCGCACTGGTATCCCTGGTACCGGCTGTGCTGAAGATGAAATGGAATGTCAGTGAGCTGGTTACTTCTATTATGTTTAACTATGTTGTGCAGTTTTTTGCGATTTATCTGGTCAGCTATCACTTCCGTGAGGTCAGCAGCTCCAGTCTGGCTTCTCTGAAATTTGAAGAGACGGCAGGCCTTCCAGTGGTGATTCCGGGGACCAGGATCCATGCCGGAATTGTACTGGGTATTGTGTTATGTATCCTGGTGTGGTTTTTCCTGTACCGGACTTCCTTTGGCACCAGGCTTCGTATCACCGGTGAAAACCCACTGTTTGCAAAGTATTCAGGATTAAAGGTAACGAGCCTGATGCTTGTTGCCCAGATCATCGCAGGCGCAATTGCCGGAATGGGCGGAGGCGCTGAGATCCTCGGTATGTATAACCGTTTTAAATGGACCACATCTCCGGGCTATGGCTGGACCGGTATCGTGGTTGCGCTGCTTGCAAGAAGCAACCCGCTTCTGGTTCCGCTTGCGGCAGCATTTATCGGCTATCTGAATGTAGGTGCGGATATTATGGCGCGCAGCTCCGATGTGGGACGTGAGGTTGTGGACATCATTCAGGGTGTGATGATGTTCCTGATCGCAGCAGACGCATTGTTGAGGGGCTGGAGACAGAATCTGATCGTAAAAGCAGCAAAAGCAGAGGAAATGGAGGCGGCGCAGAAATGAAAGTACTGAGTTATATCATCAGCCCGGAATTTGTGTATATGTGGATTCGTGTGGCAACTCCGATCATCTTTTCTTCTCTGGGCGGCGTGATCTGTTCCCGCGCCGGAGTTGTAAACTTAGGCCTGGAAGGAATCATGCTGATTTCCGCCCTGGCCGGAGTGCTTGGCAGTGCCTTTGGAGGCAGCCTGCTCTGGGGTATGGTGGCTGGTCTGGCGGCAGCCCTGGCAGTCAGTGCGCTGTTTGCGTATTTCCATCTGGTATTAAAGGCTAACAACGTGCTTTGCGGTACGGCAGTTAACACCATGGCTTCCGGTCTGACTGTATTTGTGCTCCAGCTGGCAACCGGTGAGAAGGGCAATTCCTCTTCCCTGAAGAGCTTTGCTTTTCCGCAGGTAAACATTCCGGTGATCAAAGATATCCCGGTGCTGGGCAGCATTATTTCCGGACACAACGCGCTGACCTACTTCGCCCTGCTTATGGTGTTTGTGATCTGGTTTTTCCTGTATAAGACCCCGATGGGACTTCGCATGCGTGCGGTAGGTGAGAATCCGGATGCGGCTTCCAGTGTAGGACAGAATGTAACGGGAATCCGTTTCCTGGCGATCCTGCTCTGTGGTGTCCTGACCGGTCTTGGCGGTATGTATCTTTCCATGGGCTATCTGACCATGTTTGTACGCGACATGACAGCAGGCCGCGGCTTTATCGCCCTGGCGGCATGCTCCATGGGACAGGCAACCCCGGTGGGCGCACTGTTATCTTCCATGATCTTTGCGTTCTTCGACGGACTGTCCAATATCCTGCAGGTACTGAAGATCCCGTCAGAGTTTATTCAGATGCTTCCGTATCTGGCAACGATTGCAGGTCTGACTGTTTATTCCATTCAGAAGGCTGCGGCAGCTGAGAAAAAAATGAAAAATTTAAAGGAGGCAAACTAAATGGCTCTTGATAAAGAAAGTAAGACTTTGGGTAAAAAACAGTATCATATTCACTTAAAACCGGGTGATATCGGAAAATATGTTCTTCTTCCGGGAGATCCGGCACGCTCTGACCGCGTGGCAAAATATCTGGACAATGCAGAGCTCGTTGCAAATAACCGCGAGCACAGAACCTTTACCGGTTATTATAAGGGAGTCAAGGTTTCTGTAACCTCTACCGGAATGGGATGTCCGTCTGCAGCGATCGCAGCAGAGGAGCTGATGAACATTGGTGCAGAGTGTCTGATCCGAATCGGAAGCAGTGCAGCACTGCAGGATGGAATCAGCATCGGAGATCTGATGATTTCCACAGGCTCCATGAAAAATGAGGGAACCAGCCGCTTTTATGTGCCGGATTGCTTCCCGTCTGTACCGGATTTCGATTTGACTCGTACCATCATCGATACGGCAAGAGAGATGCAGCCGGAGTTAAAGGGAAAGGTTTTCTACGGGATCAATGCATCGGATGACGCATTCTACGGAGAAACTCAGGAGTGGATCGAAAAGCTGTCCTCCTATGGCTGCCTGAACGTAGAGATGGAAAGCTCTGCGCTGTATACCGTATGTACCAGAAGAAAAAAACGCGCAGCAATGATCAGTGCAGTTTCCGGAAACCTGATCACCGGAGAGGTTATCTACGAGACCGCAAACGAAGGTCTGGCTACCGGCTGGGATGAAGAGATCCGTGTGGTTCTGGAAGCCATTTACCGTTTCGAAAAAGAGCAGGGAGGGGAAAAAGAAGCTTAATCCGGCTTCGTGAAATGACAGACTGCGGATTGAAAACAACAATATGCAGCAGAAAGTGTGGAGGGTGTAATATGGCAGAAGCAAAAACTATGCATTTGGGGGTAACATCGGATCAGGTTGGAAAATATGTGTTCCTGCCCGGCAGCGTAGAGCGCGCGAGTCTGATCGCGAAGCATTTTGACAATCCGGTGAAGATCGCCCATAACCGGGAATATCTGACTTATACCGGTACCCTGGAGGGCGTTCCGGTCACAGTGACCAGTACCGGTATCGGCGGCCCATCTGCCGGAATTGCCATTGAGGAATTGTATTCCTGCGGAGCCCATACCATGATGCGGATCGGTTCCGCGGCATCTACATCACCGAAGGTAAAGCTCGGCGATGTGGTGATCCCAAACGGAGCAGTGAGGATGGAGGGCACAGGAAATCATTACCTGCCCTTTGAATTTCCTGCAGTGCCGGATTTTGAGATGTTAAGGGCGCTGGAAGAGGCAGCAGAGAAGCTTGGCTATCCGTACAACATCGGCGTGACCATCACAAAAGATTCCTATTATACCGAAGCAGAGCCGGAAACGAAGCCGGTTTACCATGAACTGAAAGAAAAGTGGGATTCTTACTTAAAAGGCGGCGCCACGAATACCAGCATGGAATGCTCCATCCTGTTTTTGATCGGGGCATCCTTAGGCATCCGTACTTCCAGCGTCATGATCAGCGCTACCAATTTTGGAGAGTACTCCAATGACGCCGATGATTATCCAAGCGGCTGGGAAGAGCGCGCCATTGAGGTAGGGATTGAGGCGATGAAGATCATGATCCGGAAAGACAGACAGGCCACTGCTTCTGTATAGCTTCCGTATAGAAAGTTTCCCTGAGGGAGCGTTCTATCGGTGAACCGAAGGGTCTATGCCGATCCGGACCATGGCCGTGAAAGTATCATCATTAAAGTAAACATCAAATTCGTCTTCGGGGCGGTTCAGGATGCGCTGGATACTCAGCATCCCGAGCCCCCCGTCTTTTTTACTGGAAAGAATCTTTCCGTTCTTCTCATGAATGGTGCCATGATAGGCATTTTCCACCAGCATGAGCAGGTGCTCGCCGTCCATGCGAGCCTGAATGCGGATGAACGGACCCTGAGTCACCTTTTTCGAAGCTTCAATGGCATTTTCAAGCAGGTTTCCGATGACGATGCATAAGGTCAGGTCATCAATGGGGATGTGGGCGGATAAATCCAGGCGGGCAGCGAAGGCGATTCCGGCTTTTTCGGCCCGTGCCGCATATTCCCGGATCAGGCCGTTTACCGCCTGATTTTCGCAGAAAATCTTCTGTTCGGAGGTCTCAAGCTCTTTCTGAAGATTCTTTAAATATTTTATCTGCTGCTCTCTGTCCATATAGAGCAATGCATGGATGTGATGCCGGAAATCATGCCGGATGATACGGACCTGTTCCATGTAGTCCAGCGTCTGGTTGTAGTGCTCCCGCTGTTTGCTGATCATCTGGCGGGCAAAGGTCAGCTCTTCCTCAGTCTGTTTGCGTTTCACGATCTGTGCGGTGCTGTTTAAGGTCAGCATATAGAGCAGCAGCAGGCTGACACAGAGAATGAGAAAGAAAAGAAGGAGACTCCGGCTCTGACCGGATGGAATGCCGTAAGGAAACAGGGCGCGCTCGCCGGTCAGCTGGATGAAGAGAAACAGCGCCGGATAGGCAGCTAACAGCAGGGAAAAGCGGGCTGAGAGACTCCCGAAGATTTCCCTTGCCCGCTTTTTCATCCAGAAATGCACGAACAGGCAGCAGAGCGAGGCATTGAGCAGAGAGATGAGCGTGCAGAGCTGTTCTTCGGACAATGGAAGCAATGTGTGGAAGCACCAGGCTGTAAAGCGGTTCAGGAACGAAGAAAGATTGGAAAGCATCCAGGCTGACAGGTAGAAAAACAGCTTTTCCACCGCAGAGCCCCGGAAAAAGATCAGGAGCAGCAGAAAAAACAGGCACGAAAAAATGCCCTGGAAGATCCAGAAGGTGCGGTCCGGGATGTGGAACAGGGACTGGGTAAAGATCATGATGACCCACAGATAAACGGAGCAGGCCGCGATGGTTTCCCTGTTTTTCTGTTTTGGCTCCAGGCAGAGAAAGATGGGCATCATGCGCACGGACAGATTGATCAGATCCTGGAAAACACTGCAGGCAGCATCGTTCATAAGTAAGATTCTCCTTTAACGCAGGCGGTAATGATAGTAGGCATTTTTAGCTTCCTTATAGAAGGCGCGGGAAATGGGAACGGAGGTGCCGTCTTCCATCCGGAAGAAGGTATCCTCCAGTGTGCGGACATGTGCCAGATTGACAATGTAGCTCTGGTGGCAGCGCAGAAAGATTTCCTGTTCCGCTACAGATTCCAGGATCGAGGAAAGCTTCTGGCTTAAAGGAACAACACTGCCATCGGTCAGGGTCGCATATGCTTTGTGAAGCCGGTTCTCAAAATGGGAGATGCGCTCCAGCGAAAGCTCTACAGGAACCCGGTTTACGATGACAGAGAGACTGGCCTGGGGCAGGAAAAGACGCTGCCTGCAAACACGGTCCATGGTTTCTTCAAAGTCCACCCAGCGCACGGGCTTTAACAGAAATCCGGAGGCGCAGACACGGTAGCTGTCTACCGCGGATTCCAGGGAGGAGGTGATAAAGATGATGACCGGATCCGCATATAATTTCAAAAGATCGGCTGCTCCCTGAATGCCGCTTTTTCCGGGCATCAGGACATCGAGAAGGTATAGATCGCAGGCTCTGCCGGTGTCCAGGACATCCTGCATGGAATGAAAAATCTCAAATTTGGCCGGCTGTTTCCGGGCGTCAAAATAGCGCTTTGCGTATTGCTCCACCAGCTCCCGCTCTTCTCTTGTATCGTCACATATGGCAATTTTCAGCATGGCATTATCTCCTGGTTGCATATTTGGTCCTGTTTTTGCAGAATTGGAAGTTTTGCATACATCAAACCTGTGGTAAACTAAAAACATAAACAATTTATACAACTTTTTGTCAGGGTTGTCAAATATTACAGGAGGGTATGTGTATGGGAACAAATTTATTGGTCACGGCAATTGTTATCGTGTATCTGCTGTTCATGCTGTGGATCGGCTGGTATTCTTCCACTAAGATCACGAGCAACACAGATTTTATGGTAGCCGGAAGAAGACTGGGACCGTTTTTAATGGCTGGAACGCTGGCCGCAACTGAGATCGGCGGCGGAAGTTCTCTGGGTGTTGTTCAAAATGGTATGTCAGGTTTTGGTCTGAGCGCATCCTGGTATATTACCACCATGGGTATCGCGTTCATCATTTTAAGCTTTGTTGCTCCGAGGTTCCGTGCGGCAACCGTCAAGACTGTTCCGGAGTATTTCCGCAGACGATATGGCAAGGAGTGCGGACTGATCACCGCTGTGATCATGCTGCTTCCGCTGGTAGGACTGACCGCAGGACAGTTTATTGCATCCGCAGTGATTCTTTCTACCATGTTAAACATTGACTATCAGGTAGCAGTTATTATCGTAGCAGTGGTAGTTACCGTTTACTCCATCATGGGCGGTCTGTGGAGCGTTACCCTGACCGACTTTGTACAGGTTTTCCTGATCGTCATCGGCATGATCATTGCAGTTCCGTTTGCCATGAACTATGCAGGCGGCTGGAGCAGCATTTCCGCAAATATTCCGGAAGGAACCATGAACCTGTTTGAGGGTTATGATTTATTTGGCATCATTTCCCTGGTGATCATGTATACCGCAACCTTCTCTGTAGGACAGGAGGCAGTATCCCGTTTCTATGCGGCAAAAGACGAGAAAGCAGCAAAGGGCGGCGCATGGCTGGCAGCGCTGATCAACTTTATCTACGCATTCATCCCGACCATCCTGGGTATCATCACCCTGGCGCTGATCAATATGGGCAAGTTCAGCTCTGAGCAGTTTGCTTCTGTAGGCGCTCGTTATGCGCTTCCGGTCCTGGCTATCAATACGATGCCGGCCCTGATCTGCGGACTTCTGTTTGCAGGTATCATTTCCGCGACTATGTCCAGCTCCGACTCTGATCTGCTTGGCGCAGGTTCCATTTTCGCGAATGATATTTACAAAGCCGTATTAAAACCGGATGCGTCCAGTGAAGCTGTCATGAAGGTTACCAAGATCGTAATGTGCCTGGTAGGTGTGGCATCCATGTTCATTGCGCTGTTTAACACCCAGAGTATTGTTTCCATCTTAATGTTCTGCTTTACCTTACGTGCAGCAGGCTCTTTCTTCCCGTATGTTATGGGACATTACTGGAAGAAGGCATCCACTGCGGGAACCATTGCCTCCCTGCTTGCAGGAACCGTTGTGGTCGTATATCTGGAACATATTTCCAAGGGTATGCTGTTTGGCATTAAGTTCAGCCAGCCGATCATCCCGGGTCTGGTTGCAGCATTCATTGGATTTGTAGTATTCTCCAAGTTGATGCCGCCGAAGGTAGAGACTACCGAGCTGGCACCGGAAGAGGATGATTAAAAGCATATAAAACCTGCATAATAGAACTCGGCGGACCGTGATGGCCCGCCGGGTTTTGCTATGCAGGTTTATTTTATCTGTTTCCATTTCCCTGTCCGGTAATATCCGTAGGAGATCAGGAAGTTTGCGAGCCATCCCAGCGGCACGGCGTACCATATCATGGCAATGCCGTAGACAGGAGCTCCGAGCTTGGCAATGAGCACACGCAGCCCCAGGTTTACCAGATTGGCGATGGTAAAAACTTTTACGGCTCCGGCACCGCGCAGAATGCCGTCGACCGCCATTTTAAAGCCGATCATGCAGAAAAAGAAGCCGATGAATCGCAGGTATCCTTCTCCGGTGGCAACAGTCTGGGCCGAGGGAGCACCGTCCAGGAATAGCGCGATCAAAGGACGGTGGAGAAGCTCCAGGAACAGACACAGGATGATGGCGGTGATGGCAACCATGATATTGGCAGTCCGATATCCCAGGGAGATCCGTTCGTGTTTTTCTGCGCCGATGTTCTGTGCCGTATAGGAGGAAAGGGCGTTTCCGATGGCGGCCATGGGAACCACGCAGAGGGATTCAATCCGCATGCCGGCTGAAAACCCGGCCAGGATCTGTGTGCCAAAGCCGTTTACCACCGACTGGACCAGCATCATTCCGATAGAAACTGTGGACTGCTGGAGAATGGATGGCAATGCGATGCGGGACATGGAGGAAAACTCTACCTTACTGAACCAGGTTTCTGCTTTCCCGTCTAACCGGCGGAGTGTGTGCAGGAAGATCAGGAAGGAGCAGACCGCCGAGATACCCTGGGCAATAAAGGTCGCGTAAGCGGCACCGGCAACACCGAGATGCAGGGTGGCCACCATGTACAGATCCAGAAAGATATTCAGCACCGAGGAGAAGATCAGCAGATACAGCGGAATCCGCGATTCACCGAGGGCATTGAACATGGAGGAAAGGATGTTGTACATAAACAAAAATGGCAGACCGTAAAAGTAAATGTTTAAGTAGATTACAGCAATGTCCATGGCATCGGCCGGGGTGTTTAAGGCTTCCATGATCTGTCTGCTGAAGCACAGGCCAATGCCGCCAAGCAGCAGACTGATGAGCAGAAAGGAAAGCATGGCGGTGCGGATACTGGTTTTCATGCGGCTGTAGGCATGTCCACCGAAATGCTGGCTGATGATGACCGACGCGCCGATACCGCCGCCGATGGCAACACAGATAAAAATGCTGGTCAGCGCATAGGACGCGCCGACTGCGGCCAGTGCGGTTTCTCCTACATAATGTCCCACAATAGCGGAGTCTACAATGGTGTATGCCTGCTGGAACAGATTTCCGATGATCATGGGAAGCGCAAAGGCAAACAGTGCCCGGGATGGCTTTTCTGTGATCAGATAGTCTTTATTCTTGTTCATGATTTTCTGGAATCTCCTCTCCTGCTGCAGGACGCAGCAAATTCACAGTCACAGTTTTCCTGATCCCAGTGTGTTTTTTCTGTTTCTGACAGCGCCTGGCAAAGGGCATTGACAGCCCGGAGCATCAGGTCTTTGTTCACCTGGTAATGCATCTGGTAATCGATTCGCAGACCGGTGACCAGGCCACAGTTTTTTAACACCTGCAGGTGCTGGGATACCGCCGATTCACTGATGCCCAGTTTTGCGGAAAGTGCCTTTCCACAGTAATGATGATTTAACAAAAGCATAAGAATCTGGTAGCGTGTAGGCATGGTAATGATATGAAGCAACTCAAGATCAGTCATGAATGCCTCCTTTAAAATGAAGTATTTGCTTAATAAAGTTATTACTTAATTATAGGGAGAAAAAAATAAAAGTCAAGTATCTGTAATTATAGATGGGAAAAATGTGCTGGTGAAAGAAAATGCCCAGGCACACTGAATATGCCTGGGTATCAGCCTGAGGATAAGCGATTTACAGCTTTCCGTATGCAATGAGCGGATCTCCGCTTCTTACTCCAAGACTTAGAGTGTAGTAAAGCACCACTCCCTCAAACGGGGCAGTATAGCGGGCAATTTCATTTCCATAAGAATCCCTCAGGGTGCCAAGCAGGGCACCCTGTTTTAATTTCTGACCGGCTTCAGACATTGCGGGATACCAGAAGCCATCCGCGGGCGCTTCCTCGTAGACGGCTTTGCGGATTTCGGTCTGCGGAAAGCAGGAAGATACCATGTCCACATGCAGGATTCCCAGATGCCGCATCAGCTCATACACATTTTCCCGGCATGCAGAAACCTCTTCTCCACTCCACAGCCCCCGTTCTCCGCGCTCTACTAAAAGGGCGGGGATGCCGCACTGGGCTGCCCAGCTGTAAAGTCCGTTTCTGGAGGTGGAGGCAACCCGGTAAGGAACGGAGAGGTTTTCAGCGGCTGCACAAGCTGCGGCAGACAAGGATTCCGGAACGGCTGTTGGAAAGAAGAGCAGCGGTGTCAGTGCTTCGTTGACATCGCCACCGTGCAGGTCCATCAGGAAATCCGCTTCAGGGTACAGGGTTTCTTCCAGCACTCTGGCAAGCTGGCTGGAAAAGGTGCCATCGGATTTGCCGGGAAACATCCGGTTTAAGTTTTGTCCGTCGGTCGGGATGGTCTGTTTGCTGCCATGGTAGAAGCCTTCCGGGTTTACCAGGGGAAGAAGGATTACGCGGCCGGAGAGAGCGGCAGGCTCCAGTTCTCTTTTCAGCCGGTTCAGTGCTTCGATGCCGACATATTCACAGCCGTGAACACCGGCTGTCACCACCAGGGTTTTTCCGGGGCGGCAGCCGCAGATCACGGTCATTTCTACAGGATAGGGGCTGGTGACAGGCAGCAGGAGGGTCTGTTTTTCTCCGCTGCCGGCTTTTAAGTCAGACAGTCTCATAAATTTCAAAAATTCTCCTTTAGTCAAATTCGATCATGGAAGCCAGGAGCTTCTTTGCGTATTCGTCTTTGGTCTCCGCAATGTGTGACACCGGGATGTGTTCGGTAATGCGGCCGTGGTAGAGAAAGAGCACGTCATCGCAGATGTAGGTGACAGAGGTCAGGTCATGGGTGATGAAAATATAGGTCAGTCCCAGCTTTTCCTTCAGTTCACGCAGAAGGTCCATGATCTGGACCTGGGTGTGGGCATCCAGGGAGGAGATGGCTTCGTCAAAGAGGATGATCTCAGGCTGGCATGCCACGGCCCGGGCAATGCAGACGCGCTGCAGCTGTCCGCCGGATAACTCGTGTGGATACCGGTCTGCGTAGGAAGCGTTTAAGCCGACCAGCTCTAAGAGGCGGCTGGTTTCTTCTGCCTGGTTTAACCGGATTTTCTGGTTACGCTCTCTTGCGGCCAGTCCTTCCGCAATGATCTCCTTTACCCGGAAGCGTGGATTTGCGGAGGTGGTATAATCCTGGAATACAACACTTAAGCGCTTCTGCAGGTTTTTCCGGCCGCTTCTGGATGCGTAGACGGAAGTACCGTGAATCTTCAGTTCGCCGCTGTCAGGTTTTAACAGACCGCAGATCACGCGGCCCAGGGTGGACTTTCCACTTCCGGATTCGCCCAGGATTCCAAGGCAGGTTCCCTGGGGCACCTTTAAGGAAACATCAAAGAGAACCTGATCTCTGGTGGTGCCGAACAGTTTTTCCTGGCGTTCGCTGCGGAAACTGACATTGATGTTACTTATTTCAAGCATTGGAACTCTCCTTTCCATGTAAAATCTGGCGGTAGCGGTGCATGACGGCAGAACGTTTCTCCACCAGCATGCGGGTGTACGGGTCATCGGCATGTTTGAGAATGTGGTCGAAGCTTCCGCTGTCGACTACATGTCCGCTGTTCATGACCAGGATGCGGTCGGCAACCTTGGAGATGGCTCCCAGGTCATGGGTAATGAACAGCATGGCGGTGTTTTTCTGCTTTTTGATACGGATAAATTCTTCCAGAATCTCATACTGTGTGATGGCATCGATGGCGGTGGTCGGCTCATCGGCGATCAGAAGCTCCGGCTGCAGGGCCATGGCAATGCCGATCATAATGCGCTGGAGCATGCCGCCGGAAAGCTGGTGCGGGTATTTTTCCAGAACCTCTTCGCCGTTCCGGATCCGCATCTGATCGAGAATTTCCAGACACCGGCTGCGAATCTCCTGGGCGTTCCAGGAGGTGTGGGTGGCAAAGGTTTCAGCCATCTGGTTTCCAATGCGGTAGAGCGGGTCAAAACAGGTCATGGGATTTTGCAGGACCATGGTGATCCGGCTTCCGCGGAGGCGGCGCAGCTCCTCTTTGGTTTCTTTTAACAGGTCCTGGCCGTCAAAGATGGCGCTTCCGGAAACCTGGAAATTCTTATCCAGCAGGCCGAGAACAGATTTTACGGTCATGCTCTTGCCACTTCCGGACTCGCCGAGAATGCCGAGACATTCACCGGGACGGACCTCAAAGCTGACATCTTCCACCAGCTTTTTGGAGACTCTGCGGTGCTGCAGAGTGACATTTAAGTTTTCTACTTTTAAAATGGCAGACATTACAGCACCTCCTTCGGGTCAAGAACATCGCGGATGGCGTCGCCCATTAAGTTAAAAGCAGAAACCAGAACAACGATGGCGATACCCGGTACCAGCATCTGGGCCGGGTTGCTGGTCAGGACATTTTTTGCTTCGCTGAGCATGGCCCCCCATTCCGGCGTCGGAGCCTGTACACCGAGTCCCAGGAAGGACAGGGTGGAAATGTTGATGATGGCCCAGCCTACATCCAGGGAAGAGAGCACGGCCAGGTCTGCCGCAATGGAAGGAACCAGGTGACGGAAGAGGATGAAACGCTCCGGAGTGCCAACACAGCGGGAAAACTGGACAAAGTTCCGGTCGCGGTACTGCATGACGCCGGTGCGGATCATGCGGGCATACCAGGCCCATTTGATGAAGACGTTCGCCAGAATGACGTTCTGGACGTTGATGCCGAGCAGCGCAACGACTGCAAATACCATGATCTGGCTGGGGAAGGAAAGCATCACATCCACCACACGCATGATCAGCTCTTCGGTGATACCGCGGAAATAACCGGCCAGAAGTCCCATCAGGGCGCCCAGTCCAATGGTGCCAAGCATGGTTAAAACAGCAAGCCCAAGGGTTGGGCGGATGCCGTAGACCATGCGGGAAAGAATGCAGCGGCCCAGGTTATCGGTGCCCAGCGGATATTCCTTGCTGAAGTGGGCAAATTTGTTGAGAATGTCGGTAGCGTAAGGGTCATGCGGGGCAATGACCGGGGCAAAGATGCCCATCAGAGCTACGATCAGCACCAGAGAGACGGTACCGACAGCAGTTTTATTATGAAGAAAACGGTGTAACATTAGTTGCCCTCCTTTCGCATACGCGGATCAGACACCGTCTGAAGAATATCAAACAGCAGGTTAAATACGACAAACAGAACGCCGATCAGAAGCACATAGGTCTGGATCACCGGATAGTCCCGGTTGAAAATGGAACTGATGCACAGAGTTCCGAGTCCCGGCCACGCAAATACATTTTCCACGACGATGGTTCCGGAGATCAGCTGCGGAATACTCATACCGATGGCAACGATGCAGGTGTGCATGGAGTTTTTCAGGATATGTTTTACCAGAATGGATTTCTGCGGCAGGCCGCGGACGTTGGCGTAGAGCACATAGTCCTGTTTCATGTTTTCCAGCATATTGTTGCGGATCAGGCGGATATAGGTGGAAATGTAGCTTAAGGATACGGTAAAGGCCGGTAAGATCAGGTGTTTGATGGTTCCGTTTCCACTGGTAGGAAGAAGATCCAGTTTAATGGAAATCAGCCACATCATCAGAAGGCCGACCCAGTAAGCCGGCATGGCGGTGGTCATGAAGACAATGCCGCGCATGATCCGGTCAAACCAGCCATCCTTGTATACCGCGCACAGAAAGCCGATCGGCAGGCTTAACAGGATTACCATGACGAGGGAAGCACCCGCCAGCTGAAGGGTAGCCGGCATGCAGCGCAGCAGCTCACCTGCCACGGTACGGGTCGGGTTCACATAGCTGATGCCGAAGTCACCGCGCAGACAGTCCAGTACCCAGGTGAAATAGCGGACCAGATATGGCTTGTCCAGTCCAAGCTCCGCCCGGACCTCGGCAATGGCTTCTTCGGTAATGATGGGAACCTGGCGTACGCGCAAGGCTACCTCAGCCGGGTCGGATGGGATCAGGTTGATAAAAACAAAGCACACAAAGGAAATAATGAGAAGCAGCGGGATCGCGGAAAGGATCCGCTTGATGATATATGGTTTCAAAACAGTACCTCCGGTAAAAATCAACAAACGTGTGAACCGTAACAATACAAAGCCGCCTCGCGGGAGACGGCTTCGTACACATTTCAGGTTGAATTACTCCTCAGAACTTAGAAAGAGAAATCCTGGAATGGAACTTCATACTGAGTCTGGGTAAAGTGGAAGCCCTTCATATCGGAACGATAAATGGCTTTATTGCACTCATAGGTCAGCGGAATGTAAACCGCGTCCTCATGCAGATGGGTCAGAACATAGGTGTAAAGCTCCTGACGTCTGTCCTCGTCGGTGGTGATGAGGATCTCAGTGATGGCTTCGTCAATCTCGGCTTTATCATCCAGGCCAAGCTGGGCTGCGTAGTCACCGTATACCGGCGCACGCATCGCTGCCAGAGAGGACTGTGGATCATACGGGGTACCCCAGCAGATGTTGAATACCATATCGAAATTACCAGCCTTCATGTTGTCGCGGTAGGACTGCTCCTCCTCACCGTGGATGTTTAAGGAAACACCGATGGACTGGTATTCGCTCTGCAGATACTCGGCGATGGATTTCTCGGTAACACTGTCGCTGTTGTAGAGCAGGTCGATGTTTAACTGCTTGCCGTCTTTCTCACGGACATTGCCGGAACCCATCTTCCAGCCTGCGTCATCCAGGATCTGGCCAGCCAGCTCTAAGTCGTAGGCATACGGCTCCAGGTCAATGTTGCAGTACGGGATGGTTTTTGCAAACAGGGTGTCAGCCGGTTTCTCCAGTCCGTAGAAGATACCGTCAGAGATATTCTGCTTGTTGGTAGCGTGCTGAAGCGCAATGCGCACATCCTTCTCGGAGAGAATATCGGAGGAGGTATTCAGGACAATCTGTCTGGTAGAGGTCGGGTCAGAAAGCTCTACGGTGAACTTATCGCTGTTTAAGTACTGGTTGATGGCATCGGCATCGATCATGTTCTTTCCGAAGATCATATCAATCTCGCCCTTTTCCAGAGCCAGGATACGGGTCTGGTTATCCGGGATGACCTTAACGGTAATGGTTTTGATAGCCGGCTGCTCACCCCAGTAGTTCGGGTTTGCTTTGAAGATGGCATACTCGTCGGTGACAAATTCATCCAGTACATACGGGCCGGTTCCGATATAAGCCTCTACACCATCCTTGGTGCTGCCGTCTTTCATGGCTTTCGGGGAGATCATGGCAAACGGTCTGGTAACACCAAGCTCGGTTAAGAGCGGGTAGTACGGCTCAGACAGCTCGATGACAAAGGTGTTTTCATCCGGAGCGTCAACGCCGACCAGCAGGTGCATCATCTCCAGCCAGGTGTGGCGGTCCTTGTTTTCCAGAATTGCGTCAAAGTTGGCCTTGATGGCATAGGCATCACATTTCTCTCCATCGGAGAACAGGACACCCGGACGGATGTGGAAGGTGTAGACCTTACCGTCCTCGCTGACATCCCAGCTCTCAGCCAGACAACCCTCAAAACCGTCTGCGGTGATGTTGACGAGACCCTCGTACAGCATTTCCTGCGCGTACATCTCGCCGGCATATAAATGCGGGTTTAAATCGCGGATATCGCGGTAGTTTACAAAGATCAGATCTTCTTTCGTATTCTCAGAAGAAGTGGTATTTTCTGCAGCAGCGGAATCTGCGGCAGCAGTAGATGCAGAGTCAGAGGCGGATGAACCGCAGCCGCTTAACACGGCGGTGCCTAAGAGACCTGCAAGAAGCAATGTGCCCCATCTTTTTTTCATAATCAGTGTCCTCCTGTTGTAAAAGCTTGTTATTGTTTCTGTCCACACATCCGGTGCGAACGATGAAAGTATAACATGGGTTAGCAGGAGCTTACTACTGATGAATTTGGAGGGGCTTAGTTATTCCAAAACGTTATAACAAGGGTGAAATCCTTACAAAATTGCCTGAAAATGACGGATGAACCAGTCGGCGGCTGTGCTTAATTTTGCGTCATCCGGGCAGATGTAGCCGATGAGAAGAAAGGGCTCACAGTTGTTGATCTGCAGCTGGCGGACATCGTACTGGCGGTACTGGTCATAGAGAAAATTGATGCCCAGGCTGCAGATATCGGTATTCATCAGCAGGTTGATGGTCAGGTGGTCACTGTTGGTGTAGACGGAATAATGGAGCTGTTCTGTACTGATGGCGCCCAGGCTTACATGGCTTAAATGGTGTTCCACGGAGAAAAAATCCCGCACGCCCCGGACGAAGGAGAGAGAGGAAAGATCCTGAAAGTCAATGCTTTCATCGTGGTAGCGCGGATGATTCGGGCCGACATAAACACAGGCTTCTTTCATATCCAGGGGAATGAATTTCAGCTTTTTGTGGGACAGAATATGCTGGAACTGGTGCAGCTGTTTTTCTGCGATATAGACAACCCCAATCTCGGAAAGTCCCTGGGCAACCCGGTTGCAGATCTCTTCCACGGTGCCTTCTAAGTGTTCTACGATGTAGGAATCGCCCATTTCCTGATAGAAGTCGGTCAGCAGGCGGGAAATCATGTTGCTGGGATAGGTGGCGAGGCTGAATTTCTTGCCCTGGTTCCGGTCGGTCAGGGAGTCGATCAGGCTGACATTGTGGAGAATATTCTGGGCATATTCCCGGACTGTTTCACCATAGGGAGTGATGCGGATACCGCGGCTGCTGCGCTCAAAAAGCGGGCGGCCCAACTCCTTTTCCAGGGAACTGATTACCTTGCTGACATTGGGCTGTGTGGTGTAAAGGCATTCGGCAGCCTGGTTAAAGCTGCCTTTTTCGCAGGTGATCATAAAATATTCCAGCTGACGTAATTCCATAGTATCCGATTCCTCCTGAATAAAGTGCCTGCTTCCGTTCAAAGGACATTCCTGATATGCACACGGTAAGCGTTTGCTAACCACTATAACAGAAAAAAAGAAGGGAGACAACCGGTGAATTCGGAAGTCTCCCTCTAAAAGGCCGTTATTGAGAAAAAATATCAGTTATTCCGGAGGGGAATAGCAACATAAGCAATCTTTCCGCCGCAGATGGTGTATTTTACTTTTCCGTAAAGCTCCTCACCGATGAACGGAGAGTTGGTGGCTTTGGATTTGAATTCCTTTACGGTCCATTTTTCGTTTGGATCGAAGAGTACCAGATCGGCATCTGCACCGGTGCTTAAATGGCCCTTGTTTCCCTCCAGGTGGTAGAGGATGGCCGGGTTCAGGCTCATCTTTTCCATGAGCTGCGGCATGGTCAGGACATCTTCCCGGACCAGGTTGGTGACACCAAGAGCCAGTGCGGTTTCCAGGCCGATGATGCCGCTCGGTGCTTCGGTAAGCGGTTTTGCCTTCTCCTCTGCGCTGTGCGGTGCGTGGTCGGTGGCAATGATGTCGATGACGCCTTCCTTTAAGCCGCGGAGAATCTCCTGTTTATCCTCAAGCGTGCGAAGCGGCGGGTTCATTTTCGCCAGGGTGCCGTGTTTTAAGACTGCGGTCTCATCCAGACTGAAATGGTGCGGGGTAACTTCTGCCATGACATGAGCGCCAAGCTGCTTGGCCAGTTCTACCATGCGGACGGAGTGCCCGGAGCTGATATGCTGGATATCGATGAGGGCACCGGTGTGCAGGGCCAGCATGCAGTCGCGGGCTACCAGAACATCCTCTGCGGCAGCCGGAGAGCCGCCAATGCCGAAGTGCTCGGACACGGCACCGCGGTTGATGCCGTTATTGGTGATAAGCGTCGGATCTTCTTCGTGGAAGCTTAACGGTACGTTTAAGCGGACAGCCTCTTCCATAGCTTTTTTAACCAGAGCACTGTCCTTTAACGGAATACCGTCATCGGTGAAGCCAGCAGCGCCGTGGGCCTTCAACAGCTCCATGTCGGTGAGAACCTCGCCCTTCATGCCGACCGTGATATTGGCAGCGCTTAAGACATTGATCGGAGTCTTTTTGCCTTCTGCCAGCACATATTCGAGGGTTTCCACGTTATCAACCGGCGGTTTGGTGTTGGCCATGCAGACCACGGTGGTGAATCCGCCCGCGGCAGCGGCAGCAGCACCGGTATGAATATCTTCCTTATAGGTAAGTCCCGGATCACGGAAGTGCACGTGAACATCAATGAGTCCCGGAGCCACCACAAGACCGGTGGCGTCGATCACCCGGGCATCCGGGTATTTTTCTTTTAAATCATTTCCAAGCTCCAGGATCTTTTTGTCGTCTGTGACCAGATCCATGACCTGGTCCAGTCCTGATTTCGGGTCGATGACCCGTCCATTCTGAAGTAACAGCATAATGATTCCTCCTGTATCTTATCTGTAAAATATTATTGTTTTTGATGGAGCCTCTGATTGCCGATCTGAAATACCGTCTGCGGAATTTCAAAAACGAACACGATCCCAAGTACAATGGCAACTGCCATTTTGACGGCATCAAAACCGGTCTGGACAGCCAGATAAAGCTGATCTGTGACCGTGTAGTAGGCTGCCCGGTAGATTCCTGCACCCGGCACCAGCGGGATGATGCCGGAAATCAGAAAGATGGTGACCGGGCACCGCTTCCGCACCGCAAACCATCGTGACATGAGGATCACAATGACCGTGGCGGCGAAGGTGGCAATAGAGACAGAGCTGTAGGGCAGCAGAAGCAGGTAGGCAAGCCAGCTCACGCCGCCAATGAGGGCACAGCTGGGATAATAGCGGGCCGGAACGCCAAACAGCAGGGAAAATCCTATGGTGGCCATGGCGGCCGCACAGGTCTGAATCAGTAGGTGCAGCATGAAGAACCTCTCTTTCCTATTATTATGGAAGTAGCGGAGCCCCGGCTATATTTCCGTACAGCGCAAGCACCACGCCGACACCGATGGCAATGCAGAAAAAGCTTATGACGGCATCGAGCATTCGGACAGAGCCGGAAATGTAATCACTGTCGACCATGTCGCGGATAGCGTTGGTGAAGGCAACTCCGGGAACCATGAGGATAATGCCGCCGATGATCATGGCATCAAAATTTTCTCCGGGGCCGAAGCGGTAACAGAGGATGCAAAGAAAGGTGATCCAGGCACTGCCGAGAATGGTGCGCACGATCCGTCCCAAATGCGGATTGCCGAGATACACGGCATAGGCCTGATACAGGCTTCCGACAACAATGGAACATAAAAAATCCCACGGCGAGCCGCCGAACATGACGCCAAAGCAGGCACCGGCGAGCCCGGCCACGGCAATCTGCAAAGCAGCAGGAAAGCCCGGATGCTCCTCGATGCGGGTCAGCTCTCTGCGTACATTCTCCGGGGAAAGCCCTTCTTCCTCAATGCGCCTTGATAGCTGGTTTACTTCCGCAACTCTGCGCAGGTTGGTATTGTTGACAGGCACCTGCAAAACCTTGGCAAACAGGGGTTCCGTCTCATCTCCGCAGCTTAGAAAAATACCGTTACTCAGCACGAAAATATGGACAGAATGAAGTCCGTAGGCGCGGCAGATATGCATGATGGTATCTTCCACGCGAAAGATTTCCGCTCCGTTTTCCAGCTGGATCTGCCCGGCTTTCATGGCGAGGAGCAGGATTTCCTGCTGTGCATGGGCTTTTGTGACTGTGGATATCATGTTGTCTCTCCGCCTGACCGGTTATTCGGAAAAGCCGGAAAGCAAAAACGCTGCCCGTCTTTGCGGATATCTGCCACGCGATCCCGGTATTCTGCGCTGCAGTCCAGCTTTTTCAGTGCCGGAATGACGCTGAAATCTTCCCAGAAGTGCATGGGGAAGACCATTTCGGCACCGACTATCCTCATGAAATCATCCAGTCCCAGGTAAAACAGATCCTCCTGGCGTCCATCTAACGGAACCATGGCAACATCCGGGTGGAAACCGGAAGCTTTGATCTTTTCCAGCTCGCGGCGGTAGTTGGTGCTCATGTTGTTATTCCATGCCAGCTCTTCGCCGTTCCAGCGCCAGTTGTTTAAGTCGCCGGCATGATAGATGGTATAACCGCCGGTTTCTACCATGAAGGCCACGCCCTCATCCGTAGATTTGAAGGCTGTTACGCGAAGCCCGCCGCCTTCCTTCCATTCCAGAACATTTCCCGGATCCATGAACCAGGAGAGGCCGTGCAGGTGCTCCGGTACCTTGTTCTGCCAGATGTCATCGGAAAGGATAAAACGGATGCGGGGGTGAGTGGCTGCCAGATCAAAGATCTTCGGGCTGAAGTGATCTTCGTGGCGGTGGCTCACAAACACGAACAGGTCTTTTGCGGGATCCAGTGGCGGAAGTGCGCCTTCTACAAAATCAAAGAGCAGCAGCGCCTGCTCCGTCTCCAGAAGATAACCGCTGTGGTGGATATACGTGATCGTCATAACGGGAGTCCCTCACTTTCTTTTCATTCATAGTATGTCCATCATAGCACAAAAGGCTTCCAAATCACAGAGAAAGTACCTGGATTTGGAAGTCTTTTGTGTTGTGCATGTAAAATATTGAAGATAGACCGAAAACGCGGTAAGATGAGAATAGATTTACAATGCTGGCGAAAGGAAAAAAGGTGATTATGAAATACGATTTTACTTCGATTCTGGATCGCAACGGAAAAGATGCGATTGCAGTAGAGCACATTCCGATTCCGGGCGCACAGGTGAAGGAAGGCTTTGACCGGATCCCGATGTGGGTAGCTGACATGAATTTCCCGACCGCACCAACGGTTGTGGAGGCTATGATGGAGCGTGTGCAGCATCCGGCATACGGATATTTTGATCCATCGGAAGAATATTACGCTTCCATTATCCGATGGCAGGAGAAGCGCAACGGCGTGACCGGACTCGAGCCGGAGCACATCGGCTATGAAAATGGCGTGCTGGGCGGTGTGATCAGCGCCCTGAATGTGATGTGTTCCAAAGGGGACAACGTACTGCTTCATTCCCCGACTTATATCGGCTTTACCATGAGTCTGGAAAACAACGGATATCATATTGTACATTCTCCGCTGGTAAAGGATGAAAACGGTGTCTGGCGCATGGATTTTGAGGATATGGAGAAGAAAATCGTGAAAAACCGTATTCATGCAGCCGTGTTCTGTTCTCCGCACAACCCATGCGGCCGCGTGTGGGAGCGCTGGGAGATTGAGAAGGCCATGGAGCTTTATAAAAAGTATGATGTCTTTGTAATCTCAGATGAGATCTGGTCTGATCTGATTCTGGAAGGACACAAACACATTCCAACTCAGTCCGTGAGTGAGGATGCCAGAAACCGCACGGTAGCTATGTATGCGCCATCCAAGACATTCAACCTGGCCGGTCTGGTGGGAAGCTACCATATTATTTATAACACCTGGCTGCGGGAGCGCGTTCTGAAAGAGTCTTCCTTATCTCATTATAATGCAATGAATGTGCTTTCCATGCACGCGCTGGTTGGAGCGTACAAACCGGAGGGCTATGAGTGGCTGGATGAGCTGCGCCAGGTGCTGACCGGCAATGTAGAATTTGCCTGCAGATATATTCAGGATCATTTTGAAGGTATCGAGGTATCAAAGCCGGAAGGAACCTACATGCTGTTTCTGGACTGCACAAAGTGGTGTGAGAAGCATGGGAAGACGATCGATGAGCTGCAGAGAGCCGGTGTAGAGGTCGGAGTCATCTGGCAGGACGGCAGACCCTTCCATGGTCCGTGCCATATCCGCATGAATCTGGCGTTGCCATTCAGCCGGGTGCAGGAGGCATTCGAACGGTTGGACCGTTACGTATTTCATGCAAATTGAAAAAAAAGAGTTGACAAAATGAGAAACATCTGCTATATTAATATCAGTAACAATTACTAATATTAATCAAGAACAACAAGTTAGAATATCACACATCAAATAAGAAAAGGAGATCTGAGTTATGAAGAAATGGGTTTGTACTGTATGCGGTTATGTTTACGAGGGTGAGGCTGCACCGGAGGTTTGTCCGGTATGTAAGGCACCGGCTTCCAAGTTCAAAGAGCAGGAGGGCGAGATGACCTGGGCTGCTGAACATGTGGTAGGTGTTGCACAGGGCGTGAGCGAGGATATCCTGGCAGACCTTCGCGCAAACTTCGAGGGTGAGTGCTCTGAGGTTGGTATGTATCTGGCTATGGCAAGAGTTGCTCACAGAGAAGGCTATCCGGAGATCGGACTCTACTGGGAGAAGGCAGCATTTGAGGAAGCGGAGCACGCTGCAAAGTTTGCAGAGCTGTTAGGTGAGGTCGTAACCGATTCCACCAAGAAAAACCTGGAGATGAGAGTAGCTGCAGAGCACGGCGCAACTGAGGGCAAGTTCGACCTGGCTAAGCGCGCGAAAGCAGCTAACCTTGACGCGATCCATGACACTGTTCATGAGATGGCAAAAGACGAGGCAAGACATGGCCGTGCATTTGAGGGTCTGTTAAAGAGATATTTTGGCTAAATAAGAGATGTAAATAAGAGATAACAAATAAGAAGGGCCGCTGTGTACAGTGGTCCTTCTTATTGTGGAAATTTCAGCGTGTATGATTCAGGTTTTTTCTTCCTGAAGCTTTTTCTGTTCTTCCTTTACCAGCAGCTTTTCTTCCTGAAGCTCCCTCCGTTCTTTCTTTTCCAGAACTTCCAGATCTTCTTCCTCCTCGATTAGCATCAGAAGGAAGCAGAGAATCAGAATTCCGCAGGAAATCCATATGGTGCGGTAGGAAAAATACGTGGTCAGGTGACCGCCGCAGGCTGCGCCAATGGCAAAGGAGGTGATAGCAGTCAGATAGATGGCTGCGGTTTTTCCTTCTTCTTTCTTTTTCCCGGTTATAAACCGGTAGAGATGATCCATACCACTTCGCAGATTGCCGATACACATGGTGCTGGCATAGGCGCTGCCGCTGACCGTGCGGAAGGACTGCACCTGCATGGCACAGGCAAAGGAGGTAAGCGCGTTTGCTAGCCAGTTTACCTGTGGCGGCAGAAAGCCGACCACAAAGAGCAGCAGGATTTCCATTACCAGAACCAGATGACGCCAGTGAATCTTTCCGGTGTGGCGGCATTTGCTGCGGATAAAGCAGGCAGTAAGAACGCCAAGCGCAAAACAGAATACCGGGAGAAAATACCGGATGGAATCACGAAAGTCCTCTGAGATCAGATAGCAGCCCATCAGAACAATATTTCCGGTCTGCGCGTTTGCAAAAACATGGTCGCGTAAAAAATAAGAACAGGCATCCTGGGTTCCGCCGGACAGATTCAGCAGAATCATGATGATCAGTGAGTCAGACATTTGATGTCCGTGCTTTCGGTTCATGAGCATCCCTTCTTTCAGCTTCATGTTTTATCACTTATTCCGGATAAAATCAATCCATTTTTCCACACTTCCGTTCATATATTTTCCCTTTTTCCACACAATACCAATTTCCTGCTGGATAAGCGGTGTGATTGGGATGCCTTTCACGCCGTTCATGTTTTTGACCAGAGAAGAGTAGAGCACAGCGCCGCAATTTCCATTCTGCAGAAACCGCTCAATGGTGTAGAGCTGGCTTGCGTGCATGATGATATTTGGGGTGATGCCGGCATTCTCAAAGCGGGCATTCAGGGTTGTATTCTGCACGGAGTCTGTATTGTACATGATGATGGGCTCGTCTTTCAGCATTTCTATGGAAAGTTCTTTTATCTTCGCCAGATGATGTTCCTTGGAAACACAGAACACCAGGTGTTCTGTCTGGAGGCGGAAAGAGTTCATCTTGTCGATGTTGTAAAAATGCATATTGACCAGAGCCAGATCCAGAGTCTCATCCTGTACCAGGGAAGCGGCACGGATGGAACCATACTCAAAGAGCTCCACCGGGACCTCCGGGTACAGCTTGTTAAATTTCAGGACGAGATCCGGAAAAAAAATCGTGCTTAACAGCGGCGGGATGCCGATACGGATAGGCGGAATCTGCTTGCCCAGATCGTAAAACAGCTGGGTGGTCTGTTTGATGGAGGCCAGAAGCTCACTGGCTTTCTGGTAGAACAGTTCGCCTTCGGTGGTCAGAGTCAGATGATTTTTGGACCGGACGAAAAGGCTTACCGAAAATTCCTTCTCCAGTTCCTTGATGGCGTTAGAAATTGCTGGCTGTGTGACGTAGAGTTTCTGGGCAGCCTGGGTAATGCTGTGGTAGTGGCTGACCATGCAGAAGTATTCTAATTGGACAATTTTCATAAAGCGCCTTCTCCTTGTTTTTGCGGATTTTACCGGCTTATTGGGAAATATTTACGAAAAAGCCGGGGCCATTGCCTAAAATTATACCATGAAATTGGAGGATTGTGCCGAAAAACAAAAGAAAGCTTTAACCTTTTTTTATAGGGGTATCATTTTTAGTAAATATACAAGCACAGATGCAACCGATATAATGATGCCATAAACAACAGGTATAAAAGGAGATTGAGATGATGACCAGTAAAGAAAAACAGGTTGAGCAGCTTACTACTTATATGGCGAACTTCGTATCCCATATCGGTAAAGTACTGCCGGATGACATCATTGCCAAGTTAGATGAACTGGCAGAGAAGGAGGACAGTCCGCTGTCCAAAGTAATCTATGAGACCATGAAAAAGAACCAGGTATTAGCAAAGACCTTAAACCGTCCGAGCTGCCAGGATACTGGTGTGTTACAGTTCTGGGTAAAATGTGGCACCAGCTTCCCGTTAATCGGTGAGCTGGAGGCTCTGTTAAAAGAGGCTGTTGTAAAGGCAACCTTCGAGGCTCCGCTTCGTCACAACAGTGTTGAGACCTTCGATGAGTACAACACCGGCAAGAACGTAGGTAAGGGTACCCCGACTGTATTCTGGGATATCGTTCCGGACAGCGACAAGTGCGAGATCTACACCTACATGGCAGGCGGCGGCTGTAC